>Ga0326727_10008309_pt1 | contig 26480 bp, 22 predicted proteins | sample MB2enrmetagenome_FD_207643 | JGI IMG/M metagenome (GOLD analysis project Ga0326727, IMG submission 207643) | Lab enriched peat soil microbial communities from McLean, Ithaca, NY, United States - MB29MY | ecosystem: Environmental > Terrestrial > Soil > Wetlands > Peat | place: USA: New York...
GCCGGGATGAGGCGCGAACGGCAGAGGGGATCGTTCACCGGCCTCGGCATCTGTTGGTCTATCGGCTCCCGGGAGAACAAGAACTTGAGGTTGTGCGGATTCTGCACGACAGCATGGAACTCGAACGCCATCTGCCGGCTATGCGTTTCGACGAAGAGAATGAAGAATAATAAAGATTTTGACTGCTCATTGATCGTCTGAAACAGACTCAGATCCTCTGCCCAGCTTGCGTTTGGCTTCAGCCCACAACTCTTCCAGCTCGGCGGGGGCAAGCTCTTCCAGCGGACGTTTACTGGCCAGTTCCATCGCGCGAAAGCGCTGCCGGAAGCGCAGGTTGCAGCCGCGCAGCGCCATCTCCGCATCCACGCCCAGATGACGGCCCAGGTTGACGACCGTAAAGAGCAGGTCGCCCAGCTCCGCTTCGACCGCCGCCTTGCGCGCCGGATCATCCGAGGCGGCCTCGGCCTCCAACTCCGCCGTCTCCTCGGCCAGCTTGGGCAGCAGATCCCGCCACTCCGGCCAATCGAAGCCCGCCTTGCGCGCCTTGGCCCCCAGCTTGGCCGCCTCGGCCAGCGCCGGCATCGCCCGCTGGACCGAATCCAACCGCGACGCTGGAAGCAACTGCGCCGAAGGCGCGTCCGCTGCATGCAATGCTTCCGCGGCCTTGATCTCGTCCCAGTTGCGCAGCACCGCCGCCGACGAGCCCTCCACCGCCGCATCCACATCGGCCCGGTTGCCCGCCGCCCGCGAAGCCTCTTCGCCGAAGACGTGCGGATGCCGCCGCACCAGCTTGCTGTTCAGTGCTGCGAGCACATCGGCAATCGTGAAATGGCCGTCGTTGGCCGCCATCTCGGCATAAAACAGCACTTGCAACAGCAGGTCGCCCAGTTCCTCAGCCAGGTGCGGCCAGTCGCGCCGTTCGATCGCGTCGAAGACCTCATAGGTCTCTTCCAGCGTGTACTTGCGAATCGAGTCGAAGGATTGCTCGCGGTCCCACGGGCAGCCGCCGGGCGCGCGCAGCCGCGCCATGATCTCGACCGACTGGGCAAAGAGCGCTGCCGCCCGCGCCGTGTCAGTGGCGAGCGGCGTGGAAGCCTCTGCATTCAAGCTGTCTGATGAGTTCGAGCGTTCTGGCGAAGAGTCCATGCACCTCCAGTCTACTTCGCGGAGGTGCGCGGCGATATACTCAACCTCGTCTATGATTCGTATTCTAGGAACAATCTTTGCGGGGTTGCTTGGACTGGCCTTCGGCAGCTTTCTGAACGTCTGCCTGAGCCGCTGGCCCGCGGGCGAGAGCATCGTCCAGCCGCGCTCCCACTGCCGCCAGTGCGGCCGCACCCTCGCCTGGTGGGAGAATGTGCCGCTGGTGAGTTGGCTTGTCCTGCGCGGCCGCTGCCGCACCTGCCGCGCCTGGATCGGCTGGCGCTATCCGCTAGTGGAGGTAGCCGTTGCTGCACTATGGGCAATTTTCTTATGGAAAATATCTAGACAATTTGAGGTTTCCGAAATTGCAAATCAGATGGGGATTATTCCTCCCCATATTGGTTTCATTCCTTTGATCGGAACATTGTTCTTTCTCTGTCTACTCGTCGGAATTGCGGCCCTTGATGCTGAGTATTTTTGGATAGCTGACGCTATCACTTTACCGGGAATCGGGTTAGGAATTGCATTTTCAGTTCTCTCTGAGTCCATATCGCAAACGCCTCTGCGAGAACAATCTGAATTCTGGATTCGCCTTGGTGTTCGTTTAATGGAAATCCTTGCCGCCGCCGGACTGATCCTGCTCATCCGCTGGCTCTACTGGTTTGTCCGCCGCCGCGAGGGCATCGGCCTGGGCGACGCCAAGCTGATGGCTCTGCTGGCTGCATGGCTCGGTCTGCCACAAGCGCTGCTGGCCTTTGGGATTGGGATTGTGCTGGGCGCGCTGGCCGCCGCCGTTCTGTTGGTGATACCGTCAGCGCAGCGAGGCTCGGAGAGTTGGGCCGTAAGCAAGCTGCCACTGGGAACATTTCTCTGCATCGGCGGCATCGTCAGCAGCCTGTGGGGGCAGTCCATCCTCGCCACCTATCTCCGCTGGGCCGGACTTTAATTCTTATTTAGCTATCTCTGTCACGGACTGAGCTGACGCGGCGTTCTTCCCGTGGGCAATCTCCGGCTCCTTGAGCGCCTTGATCGCCTCCTTGCCGTGGCGGCTGTCGGGATCGTACTCGGCCACCTTCTGATAATTCGTGCGCGCGTCGGCTAAATTTCCGAGATGCCGGTCCGCTTCGGCCAGGCCCCAATAAACATCGGGATTCTCCGGGTCCAGCACCAGTGCCGACTCGAAGCGCGAGAGCGCCGCCTTCCAGTTCTTCCGATCCAGGTAGTAGCCGCCAACCTCAATGTCCTTGGAGGCGGCCTCCTGGTGAGTAGGCTCCTTGACGGAGAGTTTTCTCTTCTTGCCGGACTCATCGTCCTCCGGCTTGGGCAGCAGACTCTCCAGGCCGGTAAGGCTGGAACTCGAATCCTCCTCCGGCCCGCTTGCCGCCTCCGGCGCAACGTCGTCCGGCGAGCGCACCGGGTCAAGGTCCTCTCCGGGCAGCGGCAGCCCCGCGCTCTCCCCGCTATATGTGCCTTCCGGCAGCGCCGGCGCAGTCTTCGAAGGCATAACCGGAACCGTGCTCGTATCCTCGGGAAAGGGATTGGCGCTGGAGGTCTTTCCCGGCTGGGCCGCGCCCGCCGCCGGCTTCTGGCCCTCGCCCGCCGGCTTGCTCTGTCCTGATGCCGGCGTGTCGCCCCCAGCGGGCGCCTGCGCCAGCAGACGTGGAGCCGCCGTCAGCCAGCCCGCCAACAGCAACACAAGATAAACCATCCGTGTAATCTTCATACGCCTGTTCCCTGTTCCCTGTTCCCTGTTCCCTTTTCCCTTTTCCCTGTTCCCCGATCCCTGACCCATGATCCCTGTTCTCTGTTACGATGCGATTCATACCGCTACAAGGAAAGCATCGCACACTTGCATGGGATTGATCATTCGCTCCTCCGCCATCCACGCCGCCGGCTGCTACACCACCACGCCCATTCGCAAGGGCGCGCGCGTGGCCGAGTACACCGGCCACCTGCTGACCAAAGCCGAGGCAGATAAGGCCTATGAAGCCTCGCCCATCACCTATCTCTTTGGACTCGGCGACGGCTCGGTAGTCATCGACGGCCACTCCGCCGCGATGTTCATCAACCACAGTTGCGACGCCAACTGCGAGACCAGCGAGGAAAAGGGCCGCATCTGGATCAAGGCCATCCGGCGAGTCGCCGCCGGCGAGGAGATCACCTACGATTATTGCCTTTACGACGGCGGCGTAGACGAAGCCCTGTGCAACTGCGGCGCGAAGAACTGCCGCGGAACCATGTACTCCAAGGAAGAGGTCAAGCGCCGCAAAGCCGCCGCAAAGAAGGCCCTCAAGCAGGACGCAAAAAAGAAGCGCGGCTAAATTGAATGCCGCGCCCCATTAAACAATTGAATCCCGATGGCTGCACTAACTTCCCAGCGGATGTTCGGCATAGTGCAGCAGCACGGCCACGGCGCAGCTGGTCAGCCGCGTCTCCGCTGAATCGGCCCGGCTGGTAAGGATCGTCGGCACGCGCGCCCCCAGCACGATGCCGGCCAACTGCGCTCCGCCCAGGTACTCGAGCTGCTTGGCCAGCATATTGCCGCTCTCCAGATCGGGCACCACCAGAATGTCGGCCTGCCCGGTGACCGGCGAGACCAGTCCCTTGATCTTGGCGGCCTTCGCGCTGACCGCGGTATCAAAAGCCAAAGGCCCATCCAGGATGCCGCCGGTGATCTGCCCGCGGTCGGCCATCTTGCATAGCGCCGCCGCGTCCAGCGTGGACTTGATCTTGGTGTTCACCGTCTCGATGGCCGAAAGCAGCGCTACTTTGGGTTCAGGGATGCCCAGCGCATGCGCCAGATCGATGGCGTTCTGCACGATGTGGATCTTGTCTTCCAGCTCCGGCTCAATGTTGATGGCCGCATCGGTAATCAGCAAGGTGCGGGGATAGGCGGGCGTGTCCATCACGAAGACGTGACTGATGCGGCGGCTGGTGCGCAATCCGGTCTCGCTCTTCATAGCCACCTTCATCAACTCGTCGGTGTGCAGGCTGCCCTTCATCATCGCCTGCGCACCGCCGCCGCTGCGGCACATGCAGACACCCAGCTCGGCGGCCTTGCGCTCGGTCTCGGCGTTGAGAATCGGGTAGGGACTGATATCGACCCCGATCTTGGCGGCCAAAGCTTTCATCGCGGCCTCGTCGCCGATCAGCGTAGGCAGGATCAGACCTTCCTCGGCGGCTTCGACGGCGCCCCGCAGGGCCACATCGGAGAGCGGCCAGACGACGGCGGTCGTGATGGCCGGCAGATCCTTGCAGCGCTCCAGAAATTGATGAAAGACGTGGTAGTCGGCGGGATGGCCAACCAGCGGATCAACGGCTACGGATTCAGCCAAACCTGCAAGATCGCTCATAAGCATCTTCTCCTGGCCGGCGCAGAGGAGGTCTGCGGAGCCTTACCTATAGATTGTCGGCCAGTGGGGGGAAACAAGACTGTGCCAAAGGTCACAAGCCGGGGCAGCGTACCGCGATACGGGATTCTTCTTCGTTGTGACGAAGGAAATCTGCTGATTCAAGGACGTTTGACCGCAAAATAATCTCTGGCGAATGCCGGAAAGTAGCCGATAATCAGCATGAACCTTCGCGTGGCGGCTTTGCGATGGGAGCGTGCTGTGATCGGATCAAGCAAGCGGGATTGCGCCGGGGGCTTGCCATGGGCAGGAGCGCGCCGGATTCTGCCCAGGCCAGCTTGGGGTTTGAGCTGCGCGGCGCTTCTGGTTCTGATCGCCATTCTGGCTTCCGCTGCCTCGCTGCGAGCGCTCGATCCGCAAAAGCAGATCGACCAGTATGGCCACGATAATTGGACATCACAGCACGGTCTGCCGGGAGAAGCCGTTTATCAGATCCTCCAGACCAGAGACGGTTATCTTTGGCTCCGGACAGGTTCGGGATTGGTGCGCTTTGACGGTGTTCGTTTTGTTTCCATGGATGCGGAGTTTGGCAGCGAGACCGTCAAAGCCATCTGCATGGGCGCGGACGGCGACCTGTTGATCCGCACCGCTACCAGAACCCTAATCTACAAGGATAGGCGATTCTCCGACTACCGGCCCCCGGTTCCCTTGCCGGACGGCGCCGTTCGGGTTCTTTTTGAAAGCCGGGAGCACACGGTATTCATCGGTACGGATGATTTTATTTACAAGCTGGAGAAAGACGGCAAAGTCACCTTGCTGCGCAGCGGATCCGGTTGGATCAGCACTTTTCTTGAAGACCGCAAGGGCAGGATATGGATTGGCGGAGGATCCAACGTTTATTTGTATGAGAACAGTTTTCTGTCTGTGGCCCTTGACGGAAAAGCCAGTTCCAATGGGATTACAGCACTGAGAGAAGACAGCCAGCACAGAATTTGGGCAACTGCCGGAGACGGACTCTATCTACTCCATCCGGAGAAGCCATATCTGGAACCTTTGCATCGAGACGGGCTTCTCCTATTGACATCCATTCTTAACGATGCGCAGGGAAATTTTTGGGCGGGAACCGAAAAGTCGGGGGTTGCCCGCATTGCAATCGACGGATCCACCAAACCGGGCTTCACCACTTTCAGTTTTACCGCAGGTTTGACCGACGACAACGTTCTCTCGCTTTTCGAGGACCGCGAAGGAAGCATCTGGATCGGCACGGCCAGCGGGTTGGACCGGCTACGCGACACCAAGCTGACAACCATCACCACCAGGAAAAGCCTTCTTACGAATAGCGAGAAGTCCGCAATTGCGGCGCGCGACGGAACGGTGGTGGTATTCAGCGATAACGGAGGATTGAGCAACATCCGCAACGGAATCGCAACACCGTTCAAGCACAACCGCCAATTGCCCTCGGCCTATGGCGCCACCATCTTCGAAAGTATGGATGGAAGCTTGTGGGTAGGCGCCTATGGCGGGTTAAGCCGGATTCAGGGAGAAAAGGTTACCGTCTACGATGGAAACGGCCATTTCTCCAAGTTCTTCATCTCCGCGATTTCCGAAGACGACGAAGGTCTGATCGTTACCAACTCGGAGCCGCGTGCGTTTCGATTCAAGGACGGCAAGGTATTGCCATTCACAGTGCGCGGTAAGAGCACGCCGGTCACCGATTCCGGGAATTATACCTTTACAATCGATCGCGATGCGGCGGGAACGCTTTGGTTCGGCACAACGAAGGGTCTCTACAAGTTGCCCGCGGCTGGCGGTCCCGGCGGCGGGTGGCAGCTCAAGGATCCCTTGGAAGTCACCAATATCTTCGACGACGGCCATGGCCATCTCTGGCTGGGCGGGCGCGTGCCGGGGATCTTCCGCTACAGCATCAATAACAGGCAGTTGACTCGCTATACAAAACGCGAGGGGCTCTTCGATGGTTTCGCGTCGCGCATCCTCGCCGGCGATGACGGCAATCTGTGGATCAGCGCCGAAGACGGGATTTACTCCGTCAGCATGAAGGAACTGAATGACGTTGCCGAAGGCCGAAAACCTTCTGTTTCATCGGTTCACTACGGACTTGCCGACGGCATGAAAACCACCGAGGCCTCCGATGCGGCATCGCAGCCGGGCGGCTGCCGCACTCCCGATGGCAAGCTCTGGTTCACGACGAAAAAAGGGATTGTAGAGGTCGATCCCGCGCATATGATTCACAACGATTTCATTCCGCCGGTCATCGTCGAATCCGTCGCCGCCGACGGCATCGTTCAGCCCTCCGGCAGTGATCTGCAACTAGCGCCCGGCAAAAAAAGCATCGAGATTCATTACACCGCGCTCAGCCTGCGCATTCCGGTGCGGGTCCGCTTCAAATACCGGCTGGAAGGCTACGAGAACGAATGGGTCGATGCGGGCGCCCGCCGCGTTGCATACTACACGAATCTGCCTCCCGGACAATATACCTTCCGCGTCATTGCCGCGAATGACGATGGCGTCTGGAATCTCCAGGGCGCATCAGTCAGCTTTGTGCTGAAACCGCGCTTTTACCAGACCGATTGGTTTTATCTCGTCTGCCTGCTGCTATTGATTCTTATCGTATTCGCCGGCAACAGGATTACCACGCGCCTGATTCGCGCGCGAGCGGATCAATTGGCCCGGCTGGTTGAAGAACAAACCGCCGAGCTGCGCAAGAGCCAAATGGAACTGGAGAAGCTTGCCCACTTCGATAGCCTGACCGCATTGCCGAACCGCAGGCACTTTGTAGAAGACTTTGACAGGATGTGCGCCCCGGAAACGGGCGATGAATTCACCCTGCTTCTCATCGACGTGGACGATTTCAAGGCGATCAACGATACCTACGGCCACGACGCCGGGGACGCCGTTCTCGTCGAGACATCGAACCGCCTGCAATCCGCCGTCCGTTCGACGGATCAGGTGGCTCGGCTGGGCGGAGACGAATTCTCGATCCTGCTGATCGGCAGACGCGATGAGGAGTGGCTGCATAAAATATGCGACCGGATCGTAGACAGTTTCTCCGCTCCGGTATCGTTCAATGATGACACGATCCGGACCACGGTCAGTGTGGGGGTTGCGTCGTATCCCAAGGACGGCGACACTCAGGAGAAACTTTACAAGAGCGCCGACATTGCGTTGTATGAGGCCAAGCGCCTGGGCCGGAACAACTGGCAGAAGTACCGCCCGGAGTTGCAGCAAGATTAGATTCTGTTCCTGCTACCCCGGTTCCCTATTCCCGTAAAGCCCTAAAATGGTATGCTTCCAGCGCGGGGGAAACGCAATTTTTTGATCGGGAGAAGCGAGATTATGTGGTTTTTAGGAATGGATGTAGGCACCGGCGGCACGCGTGCCGTAGTGGTGGATGGAGCGGGAAAACTGATCAGCGGAGCATCGAGCGAGCATGCGCCCTTCACGACGGCCCATCCGGGCTGGGCGGAGCAGGATCCGGAAGACTGGTGGCGGGCGGCGCAAGAGGCAATTCGCGGCGCAATCGCCGCCGCGCCTGAGCCGCATCAGCCGATTGCCGCCATTGGCCTGACCGGCCAGATGCACGGCGCGGTGATGCTGGACGCCGCCGGAGCGGTGCTGCGCCCCTCGCTGATCTGGTGCGACACGCGTACCCAGCCGCAATGCGACTGGCTGACGGAGAAGATCGGATACGAAAAATTAATCGAGCTGACCTGCAACCCTGCGCTGCCCAACTTCACCTTGACCAAGCTGCTCTGGGTCAAGCAGCATGAGCCGGAGATCTTCGCCAAGATTCACCACATTATGTGCCCCAAGGACTACGTGCGCTACCGCCTCACCGGCGAGTTCGCCATCGACGTGCAGGAGGCCTCGGGGACGCTGCTGCTGGACGTGACGCACCGCCGCTGGTCGAAGGAAGTGGCCGAGGCGGCGGGGATTCCCGAGAGCTGGCTGCCCAAGGTCTACGAGTCGCCAGAGGTCTGTGCGCGCATCAGCGAGAGCGCGGCCGGGCTGACTGGCCTTGCCGCCGGCACGCCGGTCGTCGCCGGAGCTGGCGATCAGGGCGCGGGCGCGGTGGGCATGGGCATCCTCCAGCCGGGCTCGGTCTCGGCGACCATCGGCACTTCGGGAGTGGTCTTTGCCGCCACCGCCGCGCCGACCAAGGATCCCAAGGGCCGTCTGCACACTTTCTGCCACGCGGTTCCAGGCCTCTGGCACGTGATGGGCGTAACGCAATCGGCGGGCCTCAGCCTGCGCTGGCTCAAGGAGACCTTCTTCCCCAGCCACAACTACGACGAAATGACGGCGGCGGCCGGCAAGATTCCGGCGGGCAGCCAGGGCCTGGAGTGGGCGCCCTACCTGCTCGGCGAGCGCACTCCGCACCTCGACCCCGAAGTCCGCGCCGCCTTTGCCTGCATCTCCTCGAATCACACCGCGGCGCATTTTGTCCGCGCCGTACTGGAGGGCGTGGCTTATTCGCTGGAGGACACCTTCTCGCTCTTTGCCGAACTGGGCATTCCGGTCAGCGCGATTCGCCTGGGCGGCGGAGGCGCGCGCGGACCGCTGTGGCGCAAGATTCAGGCCGGCATCTACGGCCTGCCCGTCGAGGTGCTCACCGCTGAAGAAGGCGGAGCCTTTGGTTGCGCGCTGATGGCCGGCGTCGGCGCGGGCCACTGGGCCAATCTCGATGAAGCCTGCGCGCAGGGAATCGAAGTCGCCCAGCGCATTGAGCCGGACAAGGACGATCTGGCCGCTTACAAGACCGGCTACGCGAAGTGGCGCAAGCTCTATCCGGCGCTGAAGAGCCTGCGGTAAGGTCTTGAGAAGCTGCGGAGAAATCATTCTTCGTGGTGCGGTGGAACTGGTGAATGTGCCGAGGTTTTTACCCCGGCACATCCGTCAGCTATTCCATTGGTGAGAGATACCAACTATGGACACTCAGATTGTCAGAAACGAGTCAAGTCTTAAGACGATTGATCCTTTTGAGGCATCAATTGATTCTTTGCTTGTGGTTGCATTTCCTAAGACTACTTCCAAATTCTATTCCTTCGCTGTAAATATAGCGTCAAGTGCCGAGCGCTATGCAATGGTCCAAATCGAAGGGAAATTGATGCATGTCGCGGCATTCGGCAAAACGCAGGTAGATGCGGGTCGAGCTTCGACTTTGCTTGGATATATTCAAGGATGGAAAGGCGCATTTGTCTTTGTACAGGGTAAAGTGGTTCAAGATCGATATAGACTTCCACAGGTTATTAACTGCTTTCTTCAATCGTGCCAGTGTCGTGACACAAAGGCTCACTGTCACATAATTATTGATGACCCATTATCGGATGTTTTTAAAAATATGAATTTATCTATCTCCTTAAGTTTTTCTCCAAAATCTAATATAAAGAAAGAAAAGAGGATTGACCTTTTCACATTTCCCTGTAAATACTTGTTCCCATGGTTCCATTTCCAGCATGGACATCCATCAACCTTTCAGGATCAGATACAGGCAGCTGGTGTAGAACATATGTGCAATGTTTGTCCACATTTCTCTCCAGATGATTTCGAAAAGACGGGCTATCGATCAATTATGGAAGATGTCTTTGATTGATGGCGGGTGACCCAGATCTGACCAATCTTAAATGATTGGGTGGTCAACGGCATCTGCTTCGTGCTTGACTTGTACGGTAAAACCGTACATCATAGATACGTGAGGCGCCATGCAACTGGTCCGGTTTCGCCACAAGGGCCTGGGACAGTTCTACGAAGAGGGAAACGCCCGTTCCGTACCACCCGCAATGGCCGATAAGTTGAGTAATCTGCTCTTCGCCATCGAAACCGCCGAGACGCTGGAACAGCTCGGCAAGTTCCCCGGCTGGAAGCTGCACCCGCTCAAGGGTGACATGAAGGGGGTTTGGAGCCTGACCGTAACCGGAAACTGGCGATTGGTCTTCCGTTATGACGAAGCTGCCAATGCCGCCAGCGATATTGACCTGATTGATTATCACTGAGGAGGCCTAAATGCCCATGAAGAACCCGCCCCATCCGGGCAGCCTGATAAAGTCCGAAGTCATTGAAGCGCTCGGCATCAGCGTGACCAAGGCCGCGGAGATTTTGCAGGTGCGCCGCGCAACGCTCTCCGATCTGCTCAACGGCAAGTCCGCCCTGACACCCGATATGGCGCTGCGAATTGAAAAAGCCTTCGGCCCGGAGATGGATCATCTCCTTCGCATGCAGCTCGCCTATGACGTGTCCAAGGCCAGGGAGTACGCAAAGAACATCTCCATCGAGCGGTACGTGGCGGCTTAAAATCAACAATCCAAACCTCCCATTGTTATGGGAGAATATCCATCCAGCCGCGCGTGCGATGGCTCTCCAGCTCTGCCTGGAGAATGATCAATTGCCGCAACCCGTCGGCGAACTGCGGATATTCCGGAACGAGGCCGGGCGTGGCGATGGAGGCGTAAAAGCGGCGGAATAGTTGCTTGAATGCGTCGTCGTAGCCTTCCGTGTGGCCGCCGGGCAGGTCGGCGTAAGAGCGCGCCTCGGGGGTGAGCAGCGCCGGGTCCTTGAGAATGAGCTCGTTGCCCGTATCGCGGTGGCCGATCCAGAGTTCATTGGGCCGTTCCTGATCCCATGCCGCCCCGGCCTTGCTGCCGTAGACTTCGATGTGCAGCCGGTTCTTGCGCCCCGCGGAGACCTGGCTGGCGACCACGCTGCCGCGGGTGCGCGCGCCCATGTGAAAGAGAACCGTGCCGAAGTCTTCCGTGTTTACGGGAGTTACAATGTAATCTTCCGGGTCGAGGAGCTTGTTGGCAAAGCTCTCGACGGAATGCTTGGGCTGCTTGCGGGTCGCGTGGAAGGTCTGCAAGTCGGCGACCAGCGAGGTGACTCGCAGGCCGGTGACGTGCTCGGCCATGTCGAACCAGTGCGAGCCGATATCGGCCATGCAGCGCGATGCGCCGCCAGCCTGCGAGTCGATGCGCCAGTTCCAGTCCGTCTCGTAGAGCAGCCAGTCCTGCGAATATCCGCCCTGCACGGAGAGAATTTCGCCCAGTTCGCCGGCCTCTCTCATCCGGCGCAACTGCTGCACCATGGGGTAATAGCGCAGATTGTGGCAGACGCAGTTGCGCAATCCTTTTTGCGCGGCCAGGGCAACCAGTTCCCGCGCCTCTTCGACCTCAGTGGCCAGGGGCTTTTCGCAGGCCACGTGCTTGCCGGCTTCGAGCGCCTCTTTGGCCATGGAATAATGCAGCGCGTTGGGGGTGAGGATGTGGACCGCATCGACGTCCGGATCGCGCAGAATCTCCCGATAGTCGTTGGTAATCGCGGAGACGCCAAAGCCCGCGCCCAACTTCCGCGCAACTTCCAGATTCCTGCCCGCGATGGCCGCGATCTCGACGAATTCCTGCCGCCTGAGCGCATCGAGATGAACCCGGCCCATGAAGCCGGTGCCGAAGATTGCCACTTTACTTGGTTTCATCGTTTCACCATTTTTTGTTGCTTCATCAGACCCACCAGGCAGCGCCAGCCTGCTCGCGGATCACGATGCTACTGAGGAAGCTGGCCGCCTTGGTCAGGCCTTCTTCGGCGCTGAGCAGGCTGTCCTCATGCTCGATGGAGAGCACGTAGTCGTAGCCAAACATCCGCAGCGTGGAGATGAACTCGCTCCACCACTCCGCGCCGTGCCCGTAGCCGCAGGTCCGAAAGATCCATCCGCGCTCGCGCTCCTCGGTGTAGGGCTTGGTGTCGAGCACGCCGGTGCGCGGCAGATTGGCCGTGTAGATCTGCGTGTCCTTGGCGTGAACGTAAAAAATCGCGTCACCGAGAACGCGAATCGCGGCGATAGGATCGATTCCCTGCCAAAATAAATGACTCGGGTCGAGGTTGCATCCCACGCTCGCGCCGGCGATGGCGCGCAGCCGCAGCATCGTCTCCGGGCTGTAGACTACGAAGCCCGGATGCATCTCGATGGCGATCTTTACGCCATGGTCGGCGGCAAATTTGCCGTGCTCTATCCAGTAAGGCGTCACCACTTCATTCCATTGCCAGTCGAGCACCTTGAGAAAGTCGGGCGGCCAAGGGCAAGTGACCCAGTTGGGGGCGGTCGAGTGGGGCGAGTCGCCGGGGCATCCGGAGAAATCCACCACCACCGGGATGCCCAGCTTTTCGGCGAGCAGGATGGTCTTGCGGCTGACCTCGCGATCATGCTGGGCGCGGGCCTTGTCGGGATGCAGCGCGTTGCCGTGGCAACTGAGCGCGCTGATCGATGCGCCGTGATCGGCCAGCGCCTTCTGAAACTCAGCCAGGGCGGAGCTGTCCTCGAGCATGGAGAGCTTGCAGTGCGCGTCACCGGGATAGTTGCCCGTGGCCAGCTCAACGGTATCGATGCCCAGGGATTTGAGTTTGTCGAGAACGGAAGCGAGCGGAAGCTGCGAGAGCAGCGGCGTGAAGACACCAAGGCGCATGAAGAGTTCTCTCCCATCGGAATCGTATCCGTGGGACCCCACCTTCCGCAATCGTTCCTCGAAAAGCAGCGAAGGATGGAGCGACAAATTCCAGGGAAAGCTACTTCACCGTCACCTCCGCGCTGAGCGGCGTATTCTCGCTGGAGTCGCCGACACGCACGACAAACTTGCCGGGATCGATCGTCCACTTGTGGGCTGCTTCGTCCCAGTAGCTGAAGGCGCGCGCGTCCAGGTTTAGAGTTACATGCTTGGTTTCGCCGGGAGCCAGCCGCACCTTCTCGAAGCCTTTCAGTTCGCGCTCCGGGCGCTTGACGGTCGAAGAAGGATCGGAGACGTAAAGCTCGGCCACTTCCGCGCCGGCTACGCTACCGGTGTTGGTCACGTCGAAGCTGACGGGGACCGTGGAGCCGGAGGCGGCTGTCGCCGGCGCTTGCAGATTGGCGAAGCTGAAGGTGGTGTAGCTCAGTCCAAAGCCGAAGGGGTAAAGCGGGTGTTTGCCGGTGGTCGTCCAATAGCGGTAGCCGACCATCAGCTTGTCCGCATACTTCACGTGCGGGATAACGTAATCGACCGGCGGGCGGCCGTTTTCGGTCACATGCAGGGAGGTATCAGCGCCCGGAATCGGATAGTAATAAGCGAAGGATGGGCTCTCCTCCCAACTGCGTTCGAAGCTGACTGGCAGCTTGCCTTCGGGGTTGTGCAGACCGAAGAGTACCTGGCCGACGGCCGTGCCGCCCTCCTGGCCGGGATAGAAGAGATGCAGCAGCGCGGGAACCTTGTCCAGCCAGCCGCGCGTATCCATGGCCCCGCCGCCGGTGAGCGTGACAACAGTATGAGGATTGATCGCCGCGATGCTCTCGATCAGCGCGCCCTGGCCCCAGGGCAGCGCGAAGGAACGGTCATGGCCCTCGCCCTCGGATTGCGTATTGAACCCGGCGGCAATGACCACCACATCGGCCTTGGCGGCTATCTCACGGGCCTCGGTGGAGATCAGTTCCGGGAGATAGACAATTCCCACGCCGAAGTGTGGCGAGGCGCTGCGCGGCATCAGTTCGACAACTACGCTGGCAACTTCTCCGGCAGCCAGCACAACGGTGGCCGACTGGGGAACCTGGCCCTCGGCCTGTTCCTGGCTGAGAATCTTTTTGCCGTTCAACAGCACTTTGAATCCGTTCCCGCCCCAGCCAGCCGCACCAGCCACCACCAGATATTTGCCGGCCTTTTCTGCCTTGTAGTGTGCTGTGTAACGGATGCTGTGGGGCTTCTTGGCCTCGGGTTCCCAGCCAACCTCCTGCCAATTCGAGAGCCCTTCTTCAGTGGAGGTTTGTGGAGTTCCGGTGAAGTCCCGGCTGGGGTAATCATCCACCTTGACGGCGCCCTCCCAGCGAGTATGCCAGAAGAGTTCTGGGAGTTCGGGCAGTCCGCGGCTGTACAAAACACTCACGCCGGAACCGGCTATATTGGCGATGCCTGTCAGGATGCTAACCGGCTCAAATGCCTGCGCCTCCGAGGAGCCTCCGCCGCCGACAACCGCCGGCCATGCATCGGGTCCAATGATCGCGATAGTCTTGATCTTTGCTGCATCCAACGGCAAAAAGTGGCCATCGTTCTTGAGCAGGGTAAGGCTCTCCAGCGCGCCATTCAGGGCAACCGCGCGATCAGCCACTGAGTAGGTCGAGTCGGCCAGATCGAACTGCGGCCGGTCGAGGAAGCCGTAGCGCAGCACAACGCGCAGCAGCCGCAGCACCTTGTCGTCGATGGTGGACTCCTTCACCGTGCCGGCCTTGACAGCGGCCAGCAGCGTTGCGGCGTTCATGAAGCGGGCGTCGGGCATCTCCAGATCGAGGCCGTTGTTGGCCGCTGCCACTCCGTCATAGGTCGCGTCCCAATCGGACATCAGAATGCTCTGGAAACCCCAATCGCCTTTGAGCACCTTCAGATTCAGAAACTCGTTCTGCGTGGCGTGGGAGCCGTTGACCAGGTTGTAGGAGTTCATCACCGCGTCCACGTGGGCCTTGGTGACGGCGGCTTCGAAGGCGGGCAGATAAATCTCGCGCATCGTCCGCTCGTCCACCTCCACATCCGCGTTGTGCCGGTTGTACTCCTGGTCGTTCAGGGCATAGTGCTTGACGGTGGCGATGACGCCCTGCGATTGGACACCCTCGATGAAGGGAACCACCAGGGCGGCATTCAGGAAGGGATCCTCGGAGAGGTATTCGAAGTTGCGGCCTCCCACCGAGGAGCGGGCAATGTTCACGCCCGGTCCGAGCAGAAAGTTCACGCTTCGGGCGCGGGCATCCTTGCCCAGGGCCTCGCCCAGGCTGCGAGCGAAGTCTTGATCCCAGGTGGCGGCCAGCGCAACGCCGCCGGCATAGGCGGTCGTCGGTCCCCAGGTGCGCACGCCAACGGAAGCATCAGACATCTTGAAGCGCGGCAGGCCGATCGAAGGCACCGCTTGGGTGAACATGCTGTCCACTCCGCCCAGCAGCTTGATCTTTTCTTCCAGCGTGAGCCTGGCCACCAGGGCATGGGCCTTGGCCTCAATCGCGGGTGAATCCGGCATTGGCCCCTGCGCGGAGGCGCCGAGCGCGCCACAGAGAAGAATCGCGAGCAAGCCCGCGATTCCCAAAGAAAACCTGTATGCGGAGCGATTTTTTGCGTTTGTCATCACAGGAAAATCCTATCGTATTGAGCGTCCCGGCGTACACCCGTTTGACCGTGGCCACTCGCAGGACGGGCATCTGCGGTGCGGTTCCGGCCCTCTTTGAAGCGTAACTTGTGACGCGAGTCACAGCCCGGGGTGAATGGTATCACTGCCATTGCTCCTTCCGGGGGCGCAGACTCTGAATCCTATAGAGAAACCATGCGGCGTAGCGGTGCGCCGGGAGGCATCATGAGCTTTGCCAGCGGGTTGGAGACCATCGTCGTGGCCACGGAGCTGACTGGCCGCTCGGAAGCGGCTCTGGAGTATGCCCGCAAGCTGGCTGCGGCCTATGGCGCGCGCATTGTGCTCGCTCACGGCATCGATCCCATGGAATATGCCGAGGTGGATTCGGTTCCCGGCCGGGTTCTGAAAATTCTTCCTGAGGAAGCGCGCGCGGTGCTGGATAAATTGTCCGGCGAACTGCTGCGCGAGGGCATCCCCAGCCACTCCGAGCTACGCCAGGGCGCGGTGGCGCAGATGCTTCTGGATGTAGTCCGGCAATACCAGGCCGGGCTGATCGTGATCGGCACCAAGGGCATGAAGGGCGCCGGACCGGTGATTGTGGGCGCCATCGCCGAGCAGTTGGTGCGGCTGGCGCCGTGCCCGGTACTGGCGGTGGCCGCGGATTGGAATGCCGGACCCTTTCGCCCCACGCCGGGCGGGCCGGTGCTGCTGGCTATGGAGCGCAACGAGGCTTCCACCGCGGCAATGGCCACAGCCAGCTCGCTGGCGCGTGTCTTCGAGCGCCCCTTGTTGCTGCTTCATGCGCGTACACCGGCCGAGGCGGCGGAGAATCCGGACCCCTGCGCGGCCACGCTGGAGGAGTTTGGCGTTGACTCGCAAGGAGCGTTTCCGGTGCGGTGCATCGTTAAGGACGGTAACCCGGCCGACGCCATCGTCGAGGGAATTGCCGAGAATCATCCGTGCATTCTGGTAGCCGGCGTCAAGCGCACGAGCGGAACGCCGGGGCCGCATGGCACCGCCTTCGCCCTGCTGGCCCGCTCGCGTGTGCCGGTTCTCTGCGTGCCGCCGGAATAATACCGGGGCCGGGTGACGTAAAAGACGGGTGCCCCAGCTCCCGCGTTTGGGAGCTGGGATACATCAAACTTCAACCGGCAAATAATGGGTGGCCCAGGTTCCGATTTTGGGATCTGGGAGACATCGAACTTCAATTAACCCAGTCTAGAGGAGCGGTGATCCCTCCGTGGAATTCGGTTCCTCTCAAACTCGCATCACCAAAAGCCTTCACCTGCAAGCGGCAGGCAAATGGGGAGCAGCCTCGACCCTCCGCAACAGCAGGGCGAATGCAAAAGGAGATGGAAGCATGCAACGTGAGTCCAGGTCCAGGCGAATTGAGGCAGTCCGCGCGCATCCCGTGGCCGAACTGCTGGAGTGCCCTGCACCTATCGGGCTGCTGTTGAACGGCTCGTCCCGGTGCATCAGTTTTGCCGCCGGGGATATCGTCTTTCGCCAGTCCGAAGAGTGCCGAGGGCTTTACCTGGTCGTCTCCGGCCGGTTCCTGCGCCAGACCGAGCGGCTTCATACGCGGCTGGAGCTTTCCCCGGCCCACGCCGGAGACCTGCTGGAACTGGCGGCCGCCCTGGGGGACGTTCCGCATACCTACACGCTCACCGCGCAGACCGCCGGTTCACTGTTGATGCTGCCCATGGAAGCGCTCAGAGAGGCGTTTCAAAGCTATTCCCCGCTGCGCATGCATTTATTGGAGGAACAGGCCCGCGAAGTTTCCCGCGCCTATTACACGTGCTGCCTCTGCCACGCCATGAATTTCCGCAAGGGAAGCCACGCGGCCTGATTGGCTATGGGGTAGCAATTTGCACCTGCAAAATCTCCTAGTCGCAACTTTTTCGGGGCTGTGGCGGAGATTCTGGGAAATCCCTGCCCTGCATCCCGCCCAAGTGCGCTATACTCAGTTTGCACGCCAGCGAGCACATGGCTACATTTCATCCCCATCACCCCCCGGAAGATTGCGTGAATTGTGAACATCGGCATTTGAGGATGTTCTGCAATCTCACCCCCGAGGCCCTCGCCGACTATGACGGCATCGGCATCATGATGAGCCATGCCCGCGGCGCCAAGCTCTTTTCCGAGGGCGACCCGGCGCGTAACGTCTTTGTTATCTGCTTCGGACAGGTAAAAATCTCCTCCACATCGCGCGACGGCAAGACCATGATCCTCAAAATAGCCGGCCCCGGCGACGTGATGGGCCTGAGCGCGGTGCTGGCCAATGTTCCCCACGAGGTCACCGCCGAGGCCATCGAACCCTGCCAGGTGAAGACCGTGCGCAAGCAGGAGTTCGTCGATTTCCTTGGCCGTCACGGCATCGCATCCATGCACGCCGCGCAGTCGCTCTCCGGCGAATACCTGACCGTCTTCCACGATGCTAAGCGGCTGGCGCTTTCCGGCTCGGCCGCGGGACGCCTCGCCCGCCTGCTGCTCGACTGGGGCCGCAGCAACAACAATAACAACGGCAAGCACGAAATCCGCTTTACCATGGCTCTCACCCACGAGGAGATCGCCAACATGGCCGGCACCTCGCGCGAGACCGTCACCCGCCTGCTCAACCAGTTCCGCCGCGACCAGTGGATCACTATCAAAGGATCCAGCCTGACCATCACCAAGCCTGACCAGCTCGAACGACTGACCGCGTAAATACCTTCCTCACTGACGTTCGAGTTCCTCCAGCGCATTGCAGGCCGCTCGCACGCCGTCCTCGCGGGCAAGTTGCTTCCCTACGCTCTCGGCGCGCTGGGCCAGCAGCGGATTGGCCAGCATCGTCTTCAGCCGCCGCGCCACGCGCCAAGGCGAATAACTGCCGCGCTGAATCACCCGCGCCACCTTCAGCCGTTTCATCCGCCGGGCGTTGTCCGGCTGGTCGTGCGAGAAGGGCATGATGAGCATCGGCTTGCCGGCGCGCAGGCATTGCGCCGTCGTCCCCACGCCGCCCTGATGCACCACCATCGCCGCGCGCTTGAAGAGTTCCGAGTAGGGCGCGTACTCGGCCACGCAGACAGACTCCGGCAGCGGGGTCTTCAACTGGTTGCGTGGGTCTGTTCCTATCAACAGCACCGCGCGAATGCCCAACCGGATGGCGGCCTTCGCGGAAACCTCGTAGAAATCTCCCGCGGCCAGCACTGCCGCCGAGCCCAGCGTGAAGACCACCGGCGGCTCGCCCGCGTCTAGAAACTTCTCGAGATTCGCAGGCAGCGCCTGGTTTCCTGAGTCGGCGTCGTAGTAGCAGAAGCCGGTAATCAGCGTGTGCTCCGGCCAGTCTTTTTGCTCCACGCCCAGCATGCGGGAGAAGAGCGCCAGCACCAGTGAGGGCGAATGCTTGGCGTCGAAGAGCGGATTCGCGCCCCTGGACAGCCCCAGTTCGCGGCGCAACTCGTAGATCGGCTCCGGCCACTTGCGGCTGACAAAGCGCGCCACACGCCGGATAACCCGTCCGAAGCCCGGGACTACCTTGTCGGCGCGCGCCAGCCGCGGGTACGGGGGCAGCACCGGCGGGTCGAAAGCGGAGAAGAACGAGAGCGGCGCGAGCACGTAGCTGGCCCAGGGAATCCCGGTCACCTCGGCCACCAGCGGCCCGGCATAGTTCAGCTCGCCCAGCAGCAGCAGATCGGCGCGCTCCGGTTTGGTGGCAGCGTCAAGCAGGTCGGCATAGGTCTGGCGCAGCACCGGAAAGAGAAAATCCCGCAGCCCGTGCTCAGTGCCGTTCTTGATGTCGTAAACCATCTCCACCAGGATGGTGTTGGTGGGATCGATGTCCGGCCGGATGGCGTGAAATTCCAACCCCAGTGGCCGAATCTTCGGCTCATAGACCGCCGGCAGCGCCATCACCGGGGTGTGGCCCCGCCGCTTTAATTCCAGGGCAATGGCGATCAGTGGATTGGTATCTCCGAGGGTGCCGATATTCGAGAGAACAATGCGCAAGGTGAAGTCCTTGAGCCGTTAGTGGCCGGCTGTTATGAGGGTAACGCATCGCAGGCAGGGTTGGCCGCGCCGATTCTTCCTTAGTGTTACCGGAGATGCTATTCTTCCCCTGTTGTACCAGGAGCTTATCCATGTCCAAACAGCGCACCCTTCGCCTCGTAGTCCGGTCCTTCGCGGCCGCGGCTTTGCTCTGCGGCCTTGTGGCCGCCGTTCGTCCCATTGCCGCGCAGCAGCCCTACAAAGTTCTTGACCACTGGAAGCTAGGCGGCGAGGGCTTTTGGGATTACCTGCTCGCCGATCCTCTGGCCCATCGGCTCTACCTCACCCGCGGCAACCACGTCGATGTGCTCGACACGCAGACTGGAAAGCCGATCGGTTCCATCGCCGGCCTGCATGGAACGCACGGCGTCGCCCTCGACACCGCCGGAAAATTCGGCTATATCTCCGACGGCGGCGGCAACGCGGTCGTCGTCTTCGACCGCGCCACCCTGGCCACTGTGGCCACCATCCCCGCCGGAACCAACCCCGACGCCATCGTCTTCGAGCCGGCCACGCAGACCGTCTGGGCCTTCAACGGCCGTAGCCACGACGCCACTGTAATCGACGCCGCTACGCGAAAAACCGGGGACCCCGGCGACGGGTCTTCGTCGCTGGGGTGGAAAGTCATCGCAACAATCCCGCTGCCCGGCAAGCCCGAATTCGCCGCCGTCGATGGCAAGGGCTTGGTCTTCGACAACATCGAAGACAAGAGCGAGATCGTCCGCCTCGACGCCAAGACCCTCAAACTCACCGCCGAGTGGCCACTCACCGGCTGCGACGGACCCAGCGGCCTGGCCATCGACGTGGCCGGCAGCCGCCTCTTCCCGGTCTGCCACAACAAGGTGATGGGCGTGATTGACTCCAGCACCGGCAAGGTGCTCGCTACTGCTGAGATCGGGAACGGCCCCGACGCCGCCGGCTGGAACGCCGCCCACAAGCTGGCCTTCGCCTCCTGCGGCGAGGGAGTTCTCTCGGTGATCGATGCCGGCGCTCCGGGCTATCCCACTATCGAGTCTCTGCCCACTCAGCGCGGCGCGCGCACCATGGCCTACGACTCCGCCGCCGACCGCATCTACCTGGTCACCGCCGACTTCGGACCTGCGCCCGCGCCCACCGCCGACAATCCCCGCCCCCGCCCCGCCATCGTGCCCGGCAGCTTCACCGTGCTGGTCGTCGGACGCTAAACAAACCTCCAAAATCACATCTATTTGGGTGCCCCAGGTCCGGATTTTCGGACCTGGGTTTTCCGTGCTGATTCATATTTCCAAAAAACTACTTGCGAAAGGCAGGGTTGCAGGAGGATGATTTTATTGCCTTTTACTGAAAGTGTTAGCGGTTTTGAATTGTAAGGAGATGACCCGTGCGCAAGTACATTCTCGCAATAGTCTTTTTAGCGATCACCCCCCTGCTCTACGCCCAACTGGAGCTCAACAATGCAGCTGTGATCAAGATGGTCAAGGCCGGCCTGTCGGAAGATCTGGTTATCACCACCATCAATCTGATGCCGGGAAGCTACGACACCTCTCCAGAGGGGCTGATTGCGCTGAAGAGCGCCGGCGCCAGCGACAAGGTGGTCGGGGCAATCGTAGCCAAGGCCTCTGCCGCTGCTCCTCCGCCGCCAGCGTCCGTTGCCCCCACTCCGCCGCCAACGCCTGCTGCGCCCACACCGCCTCCGGCGCCAGAGCCCGCACCAGCGCCACCGACGCCAGCGCCCGCGCCAGAGCCGCCTCCACCGCCACCACTGCCGCCGATGCCCACTATCCCCGCCCCTCCGCCACCAGCGCCCGCGGCTGCCATACCCGCTCCTCCTCCGCCGCAGCCCGCAGCTGCCGCGTCCGCTCTTCCCCCCGGCATCGACTTAGTGGGAGTCTATTATCAGGACAGCAGTAGCGCATGGAAGCCAATCGCCTCGGAGATTGTGTCGGCAAAGTCCGCGGGCTTTTCCGTTGGGGATAATAATGTTGGCTCCATCAAGGGCCATATTCTCGGCGCCAAGGCCCACCTGAGCGCGCCCCTTCCTGTCACGCTCGCCGTCTACGTGCCGGAAGGCCACACCATCGCCGAGTACCGGCTCATGAAGCTGCTGGTCAAATCCAACGAACGCGAGTTCCACATCTCCTCCAGCCTGATCTCCAAAGAGAGCAATAACAATGAGATCGACAAGGACGCGGTCGTGATTACTTCGGAAAAGATCGCGCCGCGCCTCTACCAGATCACCCTGAGTTCCGGCATTGTTAAGGGCGAGTATGGGTTGCTCGCGCCCAAGCCGCAAGGCGGCTCCGAGGGAAGCAACTGGAAGATCTATTGCTTCAGCGTGGGTAATTAGGACGCCTCCGGCACATTGAGCCCGCCCATTGCGCAGGACAGCAACCCGCAGGGCCACTCCGGAAACGGGGCTGGCCCTGTCGCTTTTTAACCCCTCTAAAATTCTTCTTGCGAAAAGCAGGGGTTTGGGTGGATGATTCTATTGCCATTCTTGAATAGTTTTGGCGGTTTTGAATTGTAAGGAGAAGACTCGTGCGTATAAGTATTCTTGTTGTCGTATCCCTGATTTTTTGCCCCCTGTTAATTGCCCAGCAGTCGATGAGCAATGACTCCGTTATCAAGCTGGTCAAGGCCGGACTCTCGGACGATTTGATCATCTCCACTATCAACTCACAGGCTGGAAAGTACAATACCTCCACGGATGGTCTGATCGCCCTTAAGACCGCGGGAGTCAGCGACCGGGTCGTCACGGTGATTGTAGCCAAGGCGGCCACGGATGCGCAGCCCGTTGCACCCACGGTTCCTCCGCTGCCGCCAATGCCTGGAGCTGCATCTGCAACTGCCGACCAAGCGTCGGGCAATCCGGACGATCCAGCGGCTCCGCACGAAGCTGGCATTTACATCTACAATGACAGCGCTCCCGCAGGATCGAAGATGACCATATTGGAACCGTCGATCTATACACAAGGCAAGACCGGTGGCGTCTTTGCTTCTGCGATGAGCTACGGAATTGCCAAAATCAAGGTGAAGGCTGTGATCCGTGGCGCACACTCAAACGAGCGAATAAACTCGGAAAATCCCATTTTCTATTTCTATTTTGAAAAGCAAAGTGCCGGATTGAGCTATGGTTCGATATTCGGAGGAACCAGCTCACCCAATGAGTACACGCTACTCAAATTCGACGTCAAGGGTAATACGAGAGAAACCCAGACCGCCTCGGCCAATGCGTTTGGCGCTACAAGCGGTACCGATGACAAGGTTACTACGGGATTCACGTTTACAAAGCTGCGTTCAGGTGTTTACAAGGTCATTCTCAGCGCACCCCTACAGCCAGGTGAGTATGGATTCGTCGTCTCAGCCTACAGTAAAGTTTTCGACTTTGGCAAAGATTAGCACTGAAGCCGCCAGTGGAAGTGCATCGCTAGTGGCCAGGTGATACCTTGGTTTCTGACGGCCTTTCATGAACAGACGCACGCGCAGAACGCTCTGGATTGTGGCCGCGGTGCTGCTTGTCCTGGCCGCAGCGATCTTTTTGCGCTCCAAGGCTCCGCCGGAGGCCGCGCGCCTGCTGCCCGAGTCCGACGGCATCCTCTACATCAACCTCAAGCCGGTGCGCGCCTTCTTCCACAAGGACCTGAAGCCGCCCCAGCACGCCGCCGAGTACCAGCAGTTCATCGACGCGGTTGGAATTGACCCGGAGCGCGACCTGGACGAGGCGGCCATCGCGCTGCACCGCATGGCGGACCCCAGCGGTCCCAACGGCCCGGTGGCCTATTCGATGGTGCTGGTGGGCAAGATTACCGGCAAGCGGCTGAACGCCTGGCTCGACAGCCACGCCACCAGCCGCGAGTCCTACGCCGGCCACACCGTCTACTCGATCCCCTCCGAGGGCCGGATCGTGCGCGTGGCGCAGATTGGCTACGACATGGTCGCCGTCTCCAACTATCCGGCGCCGGAGATGATTCACTCCATGCTCGACCGGCATGCGACCGCTGCGTGGCCCTTTGCCGGCTCCACGCTGCTCCGCCAGCACTACCACGAGGTGCCGCTGCTTTCGCTGGCCTGGGGCGTGGGCCAAATCGGCCTGCCCTTCAATGAGAGCGGCTCCATCAGCGTCCTCGGCCTCTCGCTGCCGCTGGAAGCCGACTCGACGATCATCGCCAGCTTCGGCTGGACCGGCTCTCTAAAAATTGTGGAGATCGCCCCCAGCGAGGTGGTGGCTGCCCGTCAGGCCGCGGCGCTGCAGGTGCTGGTCACGCTGGCACGCGGATTTACTGTTCAACTGAACGGCAACGCCGAAAACAACAGCTTGAAAGAGCTGCTGAAGACCGCCGAAATCACCCAGAAGCGCGAGCGCGTGGTGGTCACGGCCTCAGTCGATCGTTCGCTCTTCAGCGGTCTGGGTGCGGCTCAGAAGGAGCCGGCTGATTCCTCTTCAGATTCCGGCGCGTCCAAGTAGAAGGCAACGGAAGCGGGCGATTCGCGTCCTTATGCACCGCTCCATTGTCCACAAAAAACGTACCGCCATCCCCCGGAGGTTTTATGAGTCGTCCCGATCCGTCCTCCAGGACTGCTGCCCTTCTATGCACCCTCGGCTTCGTAGCCTTTCTTATTCTCCAGATTGTCGAAAAGCCGGCGAATGCCACGCACCAGCAACCCAATCAGCAATCTGTTCTTACCGGCCAAGCTGCCTTCACTGACGCTGCGCACGAGTCGCCCGGCATTCGCCGCCACCTGACAGTCGCGGACCTGCCCGCTCCGGCTCCGCAAGAGTCGGTGGACAATGGGCCGAAGATTGTTCCCCGGCCCGCCAACGCGCTGCCTATTGCGCCCAAGGGCTTCAAAGTGGAGCTGTACGCCACCGGCCTGGACAACCCGCGGCTGATCCGCACCGCACCCAACGGCGACCTCCTTCTGGCCGAGAGCGAGACCGGCAAGATCAAAGTCTTTCGCGGCGTGGGCGCGGACGGCAAGGCTGCCAAGGTTTCCGTCTTCGCCGAAGGCCTGCACCAGCCCTTCGGCATCGCCTTTTACCCCGCCGGCCCGCACCCCGCCTGGATCTACATCGGCAATACCGACGGCATCGTTCGCTTCCCCTATAAAAACGGCGACCTAACGGCGGCTGGCCCTTCGCAACACATCGCCGACCTGCCCGGCGGCGGACGGCTGCGCGGCGGCGGCCACTGGACCCGCGACGTGGTCTTCTCTCGGGATGGTAAGAAGCTCTTTGCCTCGGTCGGCTCCCACTCCAACGTGGACGACGCCGACACCCATCCCGAGGAGTTTCACCGCGCCGACGTGCTCCAGTTCACGCCGGAGGGCAACTTCGTCAAGATCTACGCCAGCGGCCTGCGCAACTGCGTGGGCGAGGCCATCAACCCCATCACCGGCGAGCTGTGGTGCTCGACGAATGAAAGGGATGGCCTGGGCAACAACTACCCGCCGGACTACATTACCCACGTGCGGGAGGACGGCTTCTACGGCTGGCCCTGGTTCTTGTACGGCGGTCCCGGCGGCGGCATCCAGGACCCGCGTCACCCCGGCAAGCATCCCGAACTGCAAGCTAAAGTCATTACTCCAGACATCCTGGTGAATCCACATTTTGCCTCGCTGGAAATGCTTTTTTACTCGGGGTCTCAGTTTCCCGCCGAGTACAAAGGCGACGGATTCGCGGCGGAGCACGGCTCCTGGAACCGCGCCAAAAGAGGCGGCTACGAGGTGATCCGGCTGCCCATGAAGAATGGCCACGCCACCGGAGAGTACGAGGACTTTCTCACGGGATTCACGCTGCCCGACGACACCGTCTGGGGCCGGCCGGTTGGCGTCGCCGAAGCAAAGGACGGCTCGCTTTTCGTCTCCGACGACGGGTCGCGGTCCATCTGGCATGTGAGCTATGTGGGCGGGAGATGAAGGTAGCTGGATCTCTCATTTGTCGGGTGCCCCATCCATTTCACGATCTTTGTGAAATGGGTGGGAATCATCAAACTCAAACTTTCAAGAATACACAACACGTACTGTCGATGTTCGAGGTCTCCCGCTCATCACGATGAAACTGTGATGAACGGGCACCTGCCTCCACGGTGTCTTATAATGGACACGCGCACAAAATTGGCGTTACAGAACGGACTTGCCGTATGGCGTTCGATTGGCACACAGATTGGAAGCGCCCTGTCCTGTGGGGAGCGGCTTTTGGAGTGGCAGCGATCCTGACCGTCGTTGCGGTCCTTGCGGTAGTTCACTTGTACACGTCACGTCCAAAGGAATGGAATACAGATTCAATCAAAGGCATCAATTCAACCGTTGGCCAGACTTTCAAGATTGACGGAAAGAATATGACAGGAACAGGCTTCTACCTGTCATTCGTTGTTGAGAACAAGTCGGGCAAGGACTACACGCTTCCCACGAATGTCAAGTTTTTCAAACGAAGCCAGAAGTCCCAAGCATTAGAGGAAACCACCATAACGCTAGACCACGCATATTCAGTTCCGGCCAAAGAGCGTGCTCAGATTCAAGCCAACATGCAATATGGTTGCCAAAATGAAGAAATAGAAACGGGCAAGACTACAGAGCGGGAAGGAAAGGAATGTTTTCAAGATGCGTTTGGAGACGTTTCAGAATTCGTTGTTTTCGACTACGATTCACGAATTCGACTCAACTTGCCTAAGCCTGTTTTTTATGCCGGAACAGTGTCAACGCCAAAAACATCCGCCATCGGTGTTGCGCCGGATAATGCAAAACCTTGGGATGAGTATTGGGCTTGTTCAGAGGCACAGCGACTAGCGCCGAAATGCAAACAATCAAAGATTGAACTGGGCGAAGCACAGGCCAGTGCAAGCGGAT
>Ga0326727_10008310_pt1 | contig 26475 bp, 23 predicted proteins | sample MB2enrmetagenome_FD_207643 | JGI IMG/M metagenome (GOLD analysis project Ga0326727, IMG submission 207643) | Lab enriched peat soil microbial communities from McLean, Ithaca, NY, United States - MB29MY | ecosystem: Environmental > Terrestrial > Soil > Wetlands > Peat | place: USA: New York...
CCACAATCTCAATCAGCTTGGTGGGGTTGCTGTCCAGGTCCACCATATTTCCGGCTTCCTTGGCGGCCATCGTGCCGGTGTTCATGGCCACACCCACATCGGCCTGGGCCAGGGCGGGGGCATCATTCGTGCCGTCACCGGTCATGGCCACCAGCCGGCCCTGCCCTTGTTCTTTCTTGATGTACTCCATCTTGTCTTTGGGCGTCGCTTGCGCGAGGAAATCATCCACGCCGGCCTCATTGGCAATCGCCGCCGCGGTCAGAGGGTTGTCTCCCGTAATCATGACGGAACGAATTCCCATCGTCCGCAATTGTTGCAGGCGCTCGCGCATTCCCCCCTTGACGATATCTTTCAGGTGAACGATCCCCAGCAGACGTTCGCCATCGGCAACGGCCAGGGGCGTGCCTCCCGTGCGCGAAATACGATCCGACATTTCGGTGAAGTTTGCGGGTACCTTGCCGCCTTTGTCCACGACGAATTGCACAATGGCATCGGTGGCCCCCTTGCGCAAGCGGCGGCCATCGATGTCCACACCGCTCATGCGCGTGTAAGCGGAGAAGGGGATGAAGTGGGCCTCATGCTCCGCCACCTCGCGCCCCCGCAGGCTGTAAGCTTGTTTGGCAAGCACGACAATCGAGCGGCCTTCCGGGGTTTCGTCCGCCAGACTGGCGAGTTGCGCCGCATCCGCCAGCTCCGCGCCGCTGACTCCGTCTACCGGAGAGAATTCCACCGCCTGGCGATTGCCCAGGGTGATCGTGCCGGTTTTATCCAGGAGCAGCGTGTTGACATCGCCCGCCGCCTCCACCGCCTTGCCGCTCATCGCCAACACGTTGTGCTGGATCACGCGATCCATGCCGGCGATGCCGATGGCGGAGAGCAAGCCGCCGATGGTGGTGGGGATCAGGCAGACGAGAAGCGAAACCAGCACCGCGACGCTGGGGATTTCTCCCGTACCCGCCGAGCTCACGGCATAAGCGGAAAACGGCTGCAAGGTTACCACCGCCAGCAGGAAGATGAGCGTCAAGCCGGCGATCAGGATATTGAGCGCGATTTCGTTGGGCGTTTTCTGCCGCTCGGCCCCTTCCACCAGTGCAATCATGCGATCCAGGAAGGTCTCGCCGGGGTTGGAGGTAATGCGAATTTTGACCTGATCGGAAAGGACCCTGGTCCCGCCGGTAACCGCGCTGCGGTCTCCGCCCGATTCGCGGATCACGGGTGCGCTTTCCCCGGTGATGACCGACTCATCCACGGTGGCGATGCCCTCGATCACTTCGCCGTCACCGGGGATGATGTCGCCAACCTCGCAGATGACTACGTCCTGGGCGCGCAGTTTGGAGGCGGGAACGATTTCCGTGTTTCCGGGGGAAACAATCCGCCGCGCCATCGAGTCGGTCTTGGTCTTGCGCAAGGTGTCGGCCTGGGCCTTGCCGCGCGCTTCCGCCATGGCCTCCGCAAAGTTGGCGAAGAGCACCGTGAACCACAGCCAGAGCGCGATCTGCACGGAAAAGCCGGTGCCGGAGGCGTGAATGAAGATATCGCGCACCAGGAAGACCGTGGTCAGCGCCGCTCCCACTTCTACGACCAACATGACCGGATTCTTGGCGAGCGTGACCGGGTTCAATTTCCGGAATGAATCTCGCGCCGCCCTCTTGACGATAGGCGGGTCGAAGAGCGGGCGCGAGTGCGCCAGCTTTTTCGGAAGAAGCTCGGTTTCGTCAATCACCGGCGGGGCTACGAGAGTTCCCATAGGTTCAGCTCCAAATCGAGAAAGAGACCATCGAGAAGAGTTTTCCTTGCTGCATCAGGAAATGCTCGACGATGGGTCCGAGGGACAGCGCCGGGAAGTAGGTCAGCGCCCCCACAATGATCACCGTGCCAATCAACAGGCCGACAAAGAGGGGGCCATGCGTGGGCAGAGTTCCCTCCGTTACGGGGATTTTCTTCTTGGCCGCCAGGCTCCCCGCCACGGCCAACAGGGGAATGATAAAGAGAAAGCGGCCAATCAGCATGGCCAAACCCAGGCTGAAGTTGTACCAGGGCGTGTTGGCGTTCAGGCCTCCAAAGGCGCTGCCGTTGTTTCCATTTGTGCTGGTGTAAGCGTAAAGGATCTCACTGAATCCGTGCGGGCCATTGTTGGTGAGATTGGCGGTGGCAGCCCCGGGAGGGTTCCAGTAGCCGTTCTGCTTGAATTTGGCCACGGAACTGATTCCTGAGAAGACGAGGATGTTGGCGGCCATGATGATGAGCGCCAGCATCGCCATCTTCACTTCCTTTTGCTCAATTTTCTTCCCGATGTATTCCGGCGTGCGGCCTACCATGAGGCCGGCAATGAAGACCGCCAGGATGGCGAAAAGCAGCATGCCTTTGATTCCGGCGCCGACGCCGCCAAAAACCACTTCGCCAAGCTGGATGTTGAAAAGCGGGACGAGGCCCCCGAGAGGAGTGTAGCTGTCGTGCATGCTGTTTACGGCCCCGCAACTCGCGTCGGTCGTGATCACGGCAAACAGCGCGGAGGTGGGGATGCCGAAGCGCACTTCCTTCCCTTCCATATTTCCACCCGGCTGCGTGTGGCTGGCCTTGGTTTCCAAGCCGAGCTTGGTAAGTTGTGGATTCCCCGCCTGCTCCGCCGGGTAGCACACCAAAACGCCGGCCAGGAACAGTACGCCCATTGCTCCAAACAAAGCCCAACCCTGACGCTTGTCTCCCACCATCATGCCGAAAGTGTAGGTGAGGCCGGCGGGGATGGCGAAGATCATGATGAGCTGAACGAGGTTGGTCAGCGGGGTGGGATTCTCAAAAGGGTGAGCAGAATTGGCGTTGAAAAAACCTCCGCCGTTCGTTCCCACCATCTTGATGGCCTCTTGGGAAGCCACGGGCCCCTGGGCGATAGTCTGCGTCGCGCCTTCCACCGTTTGGACACTCGTATTTCCCTTAAAGTTTTGAATCACCCCTTGCGAACAAAGAAAGAGGGCGCCCAGCAACGAAAGCGGGAGAAAGATGTAAAGCGTTGCCCGCACCAGGTCCACCCAGAAGTTGCCGATGTTGTTCGCCTGCTTGCGCGCAAAGCCTCGAATCAGGGCAATGGACACAGCCACGCCGGCGGCGGCGGAGAGGAAATTCTGCACGGTGAGCGCGGCCATTTGCACAAAATGGCTATAGGTGGTCTCACCACCGTAGGATTGCCAGTTCGTGTTGGTCACGAAACTAACGCCCGTGTTGAAGGCCAAATCGGCGGTTACGGGCGTGGCGCCGGCGGGCGCTTTCGGGGTCCCAAAGTGCAGGAGGTTTAAGGGCAGGAAACCCTGGAGGCGCTGGATTACGTAAGCAAAAATGAATCCCATCAGGCTGAAGGCAATAAGTGAGGCGGCATATTGGGTCCAGCGCTGCTCGGTGGTCTCGTGGATGCGGCAGAGGCGGTAGGTCAACTTCTCCACCGGGCGCACGACGGGGTGGAGAAAAGTCCGCTCGCCCGCGAACAGCTTGGTCATGAAAACGCCCAGGGGTTTCGTGACCAGCAGAATCAGCGCGGAATAAACCAGCACGTTCAGAATGCCAATGGGGGTCATGGTGTCCTCTCAGAACCGTTCCGGCCGCAGCAACGCGTAAACGAGATAAGCGAAAAGGAATAGCGCAGTAATGCCAGCAATGATGTAGTCCATCGAGCGGCCTCCTAAAGCCGGTCACAGGCGCGGGTGAAAATCCAGCAACCGACGAAAAACAGCACACCAATCAAAATGTATGCCAGATCCAACATATTCTCCCACCTCGATCCCCTTAGTCCTTTTGCCTCAGAGCTCGCGGCATGGTCCCGTCCATCCGCCGATTTCCGAGCCGATCGCACGCGCGGTTGAAAACCCAGGCGCCGGCAAGGAATGCCACGACGGGGATCACATCCAGAAGTTCAATCATTCAACCTTACCTCAGCTCCGCGAAAATCACCTGGTGCCCATCCTCCTGGAGAGCCCGCGCAAGTTTCTGCGCGGAGGTTGGCCACCAGCGTTTCGCGCCGCCCACGACGATCAGGGAATGCGGCTTAAGGAGGAAGGCTAAAGTCCGCCTCTTATCGCGGCACAAATAAATGTGGGCTGCGACCTCCAGGCGAGTCTTACCGGCCAAGTCGCGGATTTGGCCTTCCAGAAATTCCACCGGCACCGCAGGCTGGGTCAGGGGCAGCGCGTAAGGCACTTCACAGGGCACCAGCAACCGTATGTGCGCCTCCAGCTTTTGCCCCAGCTCATCTGCCATTTGCAGGGCCGCCAGCGTTCCCGGTGCGTCCGTGAAGATTACAAGGACTTCCAGCCCCTTCTCGGTATGCCCATCTATCGTATCATGGCCATTGGCGTCATGAGAAAAAACCGGGGAGGCAAGACTATACTCATCACCTGAATTGGCTTCCATGAGAGTCACCCTAGCGATGGTGCTCTCAGGCCCATAAAGAAATCATAAAGACTTGGTCAAGATTTCGTTAGCCCTTTTTGGAAAGACTAAACCGATAACCAACCCAGGGTTCGGTCAGGAGATACTCCGGGTGCGAAGGGTCGGGCTCAATCTTCTTGCGAAGCTGGTTAATGAAGACGCGGAGGTATTCCACCTCTTCACCATAGTCCGGTCCCCACACCGCCTGAAGAAGTTTGGCATGGGGGATGACCACGTTGGGACTACTGGCGAGGTAGCGGAGAAGATCAAACTCCTTGGGCGTCAGGCGCACTTCCGTGCCATCCACCGTGACCCGGCGCGCGACGAAATTGATGACGGTTTTGCCGAGGTCCAGCAAATCCGGCGTGCCCGGGCTCAAAAGCGGCGCCCGGCGAAGTGCGGCGCGAATGCGGGCCAGGAGTTCCGGCATGCTGAAGGGTTTGGTGACGTAATCATCGGCGCCGGCATCCAGTGCTTCAACCTTTTCCTTTTCCGTGTTGCGAATGGAAAGAATTACGATGGGAATGTCACTCTGGGAACGGATGATGCGGCAGGCTTCCATACCCCCGATTCCCGGCATATTAATGTCGAGAAGCACCAGGTCGAAGCGCTCTTCTCGAACTTTATCCAGAGCCTCCTCGCCGTTGCGCGCGGTATGGACCATATAGCCGCGCGCCACCAGTGTCGCGCGCATCACGCGGCGAATCTGCGGCTCATCATCGACAACCAAAATTCTGGCGCTGGTCACAGTAATGACTCCTTGGAAGCGCGGGGGACAGAAAACAAGAATCTTGCCCCTTTTCCTGGTTCGCTCTCCACCCAGATCCGGCCGTGGTGGGCGCGCACAATTTCCCGCGCAATGGTAAGACCCATGCCCGTACCCGGGATCCTCTCCCGCTGATCTTTCCCCCGGTAAAACTTATCGAATACTTTCCGTTGTTCCGGTTCGGAAATCCCCGGCCCGCAGTCCTCAATGCTCACGATGACTTCTGTTTCCCCCGCGCTGGCGCTCAGGGTAAGGGGGCTGCCTGGCGGAGTGTACTTCAGAGCATTGCTTAACAACTGCCAGATCACGATTCCGGTGAATTCCGGGTCGACACTCACCCGGGGCAATTTTTCGGGAACCTCCACCGTCACCTGCCGGCCTTCCAGGCTTTCTCCCAGCTTGTCCAATTGCGTTTGGACAATCTTGATCAGGGACTGCGGACTTCGGTGCAACTGGAGTTGGTCCGCCTCGATCCGCGACATCTGGATGGCCTCGGTAAGCATGGTGTTCAGCCGGTCCGTTTCCTCATCAACGATGCGGAGCAGTTCCTGGCGGGTCGGGTTCATGTCGCTGTCCGATAACATGGAGGTCACCGCCGCCTTGATCGGCGTAAGGGGCGTTTTGAACTCGTGCGCCAGGGCATCGAGCATTGTGGATTTCAACTCCTCGCTCTGCCGGGCGGCTTCAGCTCGCGTGGCGACATCCTGAGCATGCGCGCGTTCCAAGGTGATGGCGGTGAGGTTGCCGATGGCGTGCAAGGCCGTTTCCGACACCTGCGAACCCTGAATTCCCAGGCTCCCCATCGGTTGACCTCCCAGGCTGATGGGAATGACCGTGGTTTTCGTTGCGGCATCGTGAAAAACCGTGCCATTCAATGCGGTGTCCCGCAGTTTGCTGCCCTCCACAGGAATGTCGTGCGGACCGGCCCGGTGAACGCGGTCGCTGGTGCGGTCATAAAACGCCAGTCCCGGCAACTCAAACACCTGGGCGATTGAATTCGTAATCTCCTGGGCCAGGGGGCCGCGAACTTCCAGAAGCAGCAAATTACGGCTCAAGGTGTAAAGCCGCTCCATTTCGTGCTGGCGGTGTGTTGATTCCAGCGCCTGCTTCCTGGCACTGGCGGAAAGATGGCTGGTGATTATCGCCGTCACGACGAAAGCAGAAAGAGCCACCCAGTTCTGGGGGTCGGCAATCGTGAGCGATCCGATGGGAGGGATAAAATAAAAATTGAAGCAAAGCATGCCGGCCACCGAGGCCACCAGCGCTTCCATCAGCCCCCAACGCGTGGCAATCGCCAGCACCGCCAGAAGAAGCGAAAGGGCCACGGTCACGTTGTTGACACTGAAGACGCGGAAGTAGAAAAACGTGATGCCACCCACGATCCCCAGTGCGCCGAGAATGCGAACTACCTTTACAGGATGTGGCAACAGAGTTTTCAAGCGAAGACCTCAAGGTCCCTGCCATTGTACTCGCCTGCGGGGCTGCAAGCATGAGCAACTTTTGTGGCTTTTTGTTGTCAAGAGGAGACGAACCGCATGCCCTTAAAAGGATTCGCGCTACCTCGAGTACCCTGGCGTATCGAAGGCTGGAAGGGCCAAGATTTCAGCCACGTGAGGAGAGGTACCACTCGATAGTTTCCTTCAATCCCTCATCAAAAGGAATTTTCGCTGTAAACCCAAACTCCCGTTCGGCGCGCGACGTGTCCAATTTCCTGCGGGGCTGGCCATCCGGTCGGGAGGAATCCCATGCGATCTGTCCCTCAAAGCCCGTAAGGCGGGCGATGAGTCGAACAAGGTCCTTAAGGGAAATTTCAAAGCCCGATCCGAGGTTCACAGGCTCCCCTCCCTCGTATTTCTCCGCGGCCAGGACAATCCCTTCCGCCGCGTCTTCGACATGGAGAAATTCCCGCGTCGCCTGGCCGGTCCCCCAAACCACCACCGTGTCCCTGTTCTGTTCCTTCGCTTCAAGAAACTTTCGAATGAGGGCAGGGATGACATGCGACGTTTCCAGGTTAAAGTTGTCACCGGGCCCGTAAAGGTTTACAGGAAGCAGGTAGATGGAGTTGAATCCGAATTCCTGGCGATAAGCCTGCGCCTGCACCAACAGCGATTTCTTGGCGATGCCGTAAGCGGCGTTGGTCTCCTCCGGGAACCCCTTCCACAAGTCGTCCTCGCGAAATGGTACGGGACAAAATTTCGGATAAGAGCAAACCGTCCCGACCAACACGAGTTTCTCCAGCCCGGCTCTTCGTGCCTGCTCGATCAGTTCGATCCCCATGATGGCGTTTTCGTAAAAAAAAGTGCCGGGTTGGGAGCGGTTCGCTCCGATTCCTCCCACAGTGGCCGCCAAGTGCACGACCAAATTCGGATTAAAGTCTTGAAAAAGCCGTTGCACGTTCGCGCGGTCGCGCAGGTCGTATTCCCTTTTGCGCGGAACGAAAATATTTGCGCAACCCCGACTCTGAAAGGTCGAAACTACGGCGCGCCCCAAAAAGCCGGCGCCCCCTGTGACCACGATTCTCTTGTCCCTTAGGTCCATCATGTACTCCGGCCCCCGTTCATTCTCCTGCGGCAATGGCTTTGGTGACTCAGCAACATCCTATCTTATCGGGAGCTATCGTCATGGTTCTTCAACATCTGGATATCCGCCTCAACCATGATCTTGACCAAATCGCGGAACCGAACCTTCGGCTCCCACCCGAAGACCCTTTGCGCCTTGCGGGAGTCACCGAGCAGGTAGTTTACTTCGTTGGGACGATAGTAAAGGGGATCGATTTCAACATATTGGCGCCAATCCAGCCCGGCGCATTCGAACGCGAATTCGGCAAACTCCCTGACGGTATGCATCTCACCGGTGGCCACGACGAAGTCATCCGGCTTGTCCAGTTGCAGCATTTGCCACATGGCTTCCACGTATTCCGGCGCATAACCCCAATCGCGTTTCGCATCCAGGTTTCCTAGAAATAGTTTGTCCTGCAACCCCGCTTTGATGCGTGCCACCGCCCGGCTGATCTTTCGGCTTACAAAAGTTTCGCCCCGGCGTGGGGATTCGTGATTGAACAGAATACCGTTGCAGGCGAATACTCCGTATCCAGCCCGATAATTTGCCGTTATCCAGTAGGCGTAGAGTTTGGCGCAGCCATAGGGGCTGCAAGGGCGAAAAGGCGTATTTTCGTTCTGCGGAGTCTCTGCGACATCGCCATACATTTCACTACTCGAGGCCTGATAGACCTTGGCCTTAATTCCCGTTACGCGCAGGGCCTCCAGAAGGCGGGTGGTTCCAAGCCCCGTGATGTCACCTGTGTACTCGGGAATATCGAAACTCACCCTGACATGACTTTGGGCGCCCAGGTTGTACACCTCGTCGGGTTGTAACTGGTAGAGCAGCTTGATCAGGCTGGTGGAATCCGACAAGTCAGCATAATGCAGAAAAAGGCGAACGCCGGGGTCATGAAAATCCGGGAAAATCTTGTCGATTCGGCCCGTGTTAAAACTGCTGGAGCGTCGCTTAATCCCATGCACTTCATAACCCTTTGCCAAGAGGAGTTCGGCCAGGTATGAACCGTCCTGCCCGGTGATTCCGGTAATAAGCGCTCTTTTCATTGTTACGCCTCAATTCCCACGACTCTATTCCACTCTTATAATACAGACTCTGGCCTTGTTCAGGCGAGCATATCGAGATCTTTAAGTATTTCCATTTGGAGAACTGCCCCACTGGAGATTCGTCAAACCGACTTCTCCCAAACCAGCAGTGCGCGGGTGGCGTTCCACCACCCGAGAGGTCCGAGCATTTTTTCGCAGAAACGCGACGCGCTGATCACCCCCCCCGGCAGGGGGCGAGTGCGCTTGAACCCGAAAGTCGCCAAATAGGGTAATCCCAGGAAGGGCTGCTGTCGTGTCAGTCGCAGTAACCCGGGTTGGCGATGGTAATACTGGACCAGCTTATAGGGAATCGTTGCGTTCCCCTCAAAAGCCTTCTTTTGGCGAGCCTCGAAGGGACAGCGCAGGTCGATATGCAGCGTACAGTCTTCGTGATGGAAGTATCGGTAGAGCAGGTAGGAGAAAGGAGTAATCCAAGGCTCGATCATGGCGATCAATCCGCCGGGTTTGAGGACGCGGCTTGCCTCGGCCATAAAGTCGAGAGGGCGGGGCAAATGGTGGAGCACATCCAGCATCACGATTGCCCCCACCGATTCCGAGGGAAACGGGAGGGCGCCAGCATCGCAAACCACGTCCACCCAGCTTGTTGGGATGACGTCGGTGGAAATCAATCCGGGGTAGTACTCCTTAAGAAATCCGGGTCCGGCGCCCAGCTCTACAATCGGTGTTCGCCCCTGGACCACCCGCAACAGTTCGGCAAAAAAACCGTGATAAACGGCGCGCAATTCGGGGCGAGCCGCCCAGACGCTCCGGTGCCGCTGAATGAATTCCAGATCGGATGACCGTGGCGGCGCGCTGCACATGATGGATGAATTCAGGTGATGAAGAACAGTTTCGCTGCCGCCTTGGCCGACATGCGCAGCAGGAGCCAGCCATCGGCAAAGCGGCTGATATTGGTGGTCCCGTAGGTTCGTTGCCGATATCGAATGGGCATCTCGATGATCCGCAGGTTCAGCTTGGCCGCGCCAAACAGGAGATCGAAATCACCGAAGGGATCGAACGGTCCAAAATAGGCCCGGCCTCGGGCTATTTCCTCGTACCGGGACCGCCAGAGGACCTTGGTGCCGCAAAGGCTGTCCTTGATGGGCTGGCCGATGAGGGTGCTCAGCAACAGGGCGAAGAAGCGATTTCCCAGCAGGTTGAGGAAGCGCATGGCCTTGGGGTCCATGGTGTAGACCAGGCGGCAGCCATTGATGAACTCTCCCTTGCCGCTCACCAGCGCTTCGTAGAAGTGCGGTAAATCCTCCGGCGCCACACTGGCGTCCGCATCAAGGATCATCAGGATATCGCCGCTGGCGCGCGAAAAACCCAGTCGCACCGCATCGCCCTTTCCCCGGCCTTCCTGAACGAGAACGGTAATATTCTTTTCCGGCAGGGAGGCGGCCATCTTCCGGCAGACCTCCAGGGTCTCATCCTGGGAATGGCCCTCCACCAAGATCAACTCCGTCTGCGCTCCCATCGCGGGCAACCGCTCGACAATCTGTTGAATATTGCCTGCTTCATTCCGGCACGGACAGATCACTGAAACCCGCGGCAGAGTTCGATCCTGAAGGTGCAGCGGCCGGGCCACAATCCAGTTGGTTAAGCACAGATGACGGAAGAAAGGCAGAGGTGCCAAGTACCGATTGGCCAGCGTGCTGAGCAGGGGGAATCGCTTGGGCATCAGAATATGTTTGCGGGTCCGTACCACATCAAAGTCGGTAAGGTGAAGAAGATTCTGGATGTCTTCCACCGTGGTCCAATTGAGCAACGGCTGTGGGTATTTGAGGCCCAGCTTTTCCGCTGCGGTTAGAATCGGTTGCCACGCCCGGCTGTACCAGTGCATCACCACGCGCGTTTCCGCGTGACACGCGGCCCGTAGCCGTTCCAGGACCAGCCGGATGTCGAAAAGGAATCCGGTTAAATCCGAGAGCAGGATGTAATCAAACTTCTCGCCTCCCAAGTCCAGTTTCTCCGCCGCCATCTGGTGAAATTCCAGGTCAGGGAATTTTTTCTGTGCCAAGCGGACCATTTCACCGGAAATATCAATGCCCACACCACGCCGGGGTCGTGTGGCGGCGAGCAAGTCCCCCGTCCCGCTTCCAACCTCCAGGACGCTCGACCCTTCCGGGACATGGAAGCGAGCCAATGATGACAAGGCGCGGTGGTATCCGGCGTTCCTGCGCCGCCACTTTTCGACGGTGGAAGAGTAATGATCGAAGAAATCCGCCCAGGACTGGAAATACTCGTCCATGTTCGTGGGCAGACGATCCCTTCGCGCCTGCTTCGCCCATTCCGGGTAGGGCTGCTCGCCCTTACCGGCAACTGTTTGGCCTGAAGAATTCATCCCGAGGCACTCCCGGTACCTTGGCGCAACCGCATGGGTGTCGATCAGGCAGAATTACAGATCAGGCTGCCCCGTCGATGCGGTAGTTGAATCCTAACACACGACCCACTGACCTGCTACTTGCCTCCTCGTCGCGCGAGTCGCAGTCAAAGTTCTCCAAGTGAAGCTTCATAGCCGAAGATGAAATGGCCGGTGGGAATCACGGCTGGTCTCCGGCGAAGGCCCTTGGTAGAATGAACTGGGCCTCCTCAGGCGGGCAAACTGACAATGTCGATGGGCTTTTCCGAAAAATACGATGTCGTGGTGGTGGGCGCGGGGCATGCAGGCTGCGAAGCGGCGATGGCAGCGGCGCGCATGGGGCTGAAGACTGCGCTCTACACCATCAACCTTGACCTGGTTGCGCAGATGTCCTGCAATCCTGCCGTGGGTGGAATCGCCAAGGGCCATTTGGTGCGCGAAATCGATGCCCTGGGCGGAGTGATGGGCGAAGTCATCGACGCCGTGGGAATCCAGTTTCGCCTGCTCAACACCAGCCGCGGCCCGGCGGTTTGGTCGCCACGCGCACAGGCCGACAAGAAGCTTTATCGCGCCAAGATGCGGCAGGTGCTCGAGTCAGAACCGAACCTGCGCATCAAGCAGGCGGAAGTTATCGATCTCGTCATGGACGTAGGGGCGGTTCGCGAACCGCCCCTACCCGCCGGACTGGGCGGACGCGTGCGCGGCGTACGCCTGCTCGACGGGCGAACGGTGGAGGCGGGCGCGGTCATCATTACCACCGGCACTTTTCTCAACGGCTTGATCCATTGCGGGGAAAACCAATATCCGGCCGGGCGCTCGGGTGAGCCGCCCTCGGTGTTATTGGGTGAAGCGCTTCGCCGCATGGGCTTTGAAGTGGGCAGGCTTAAGACGGGCACGCCGCCGCGACTCGACGCGCGCACCATTGATTTCTCCAAGTTTCAAGTCCAGGCCGGCGATCCGATCCCCACTCCTTTTAGCTTTCGCACCAAGGCTATCACCCAGCCGCAAGCGGTCTGCTGGATTACTTACACCAATGCGGAGACGCATCGTACGATACGCGAGAACGTGCATCGCGCCCCGCTCTATTCCGGGCAAATCAAAGGCATCGGGCCGCGCTATTGCCCATCCATTGAAGATAAGATCGTGAAGTTTCCGGACAAGCCGCAGCACCAGATTTTCCTGGAGCCGGAGGGCCTGGACACCAACGAGATCTATGTCAACGGCATGTCAACCTCCATGCCCATTGATGTGCAGATGGCCATGGTGAAGTCGATTCCGGGCCTCGAAAGCGCGGATATGATTCGGCCCGGCTATGCCATCGAGTACGACATGGTGCAGCCCACCGAACTCTATCCGTGGCTCGAGACGAAGAAGATCCAGGATCTGTTTCTCGCCGGTCAGATCAATGGAACCACCGGGTATGAAGAAGCGGGTTGCCAGGGGATGATGGCCGGAATCAACGCCGGACTGCGCGTGCAAGGCAAGCAGCCCGTAACCATCGACCGCACGCAGGGATATGCAGGGATCCTGATTGACGACCTGGTGAGCAAGGGAGTGGATGAGCCCTACCGCATGTTCACTTCGCGCGCCGAGTTTCGTTTGCATCTGCGCATCGACAACGCTGACGAACGCCTGACTCCGCTCGGTTACCAGGTCGGCACCATCAAGCAAAAGGATTACGAGACGTTTGTGGAAAAGAAGCTGCGCATCAGTGCGGCAACGAAATTCCTCCTTGAGACTCGCTTAGACCCACGCTCGCGGGTGGGCCGGGAAATCTACACGAAGCTGGGACTGATGGAGAACGGACACCTGACCGCGCCATCTCCTTTGACTGGCGCGCAACTGCTCAAGCGGCCGGAACTGAGGATTGATGATCTGATGGAATGGATCACCGAGGGCTTTCGTAGCGGCGGTTCGCGAACCGCCCCTCCGGAGGGTGCTGATTCCCTGGAAGGGGCAATCCATGAATCAACGCCACTCTCCCGCGAGGAAGCTCGGCGCGTGGAAACGGATTTCAAATACGAAGGTTACTTGCAGCAGCAGGAACGACAGATGGAACGAATGAAGCGCGCCGAATCGCGGCACATTCCGGAGTGGTTCGAGTACGGCAAGGTTTCCGGCCTTTCGCGCGAGGTCGTGGAGAAGCTCACCAAAGTCCGCCCCCTGACGCTGGGGCAAGCATCCCGCATCCCCGGCATTACCCCCGCCGCCGTCTCCCTCGTCAATTGCTATATCGAGATATTCCAGCGACGCGCGGGGGAACAGGCATCGGCGTGAGCGAGGATGGATATTGTCCCCCCGACGGGATATACTAAACTTCAGGTCCGACGGAAAGTTCGGAGTCGACTTTATGACGAAGCTGCTGGAAAAGGCTTTCACGGAAGCGGCGAAACTCCCACAACCGGAGCAGGATTTGATCGCTCGCCAATTACTTGCTGATCTGGCCTCGGAGAGCCGCTGGAGCGAAGCCTTCGCCAACTCACAGAATCAGCTCGGAGAACTCGCCGATGAAGCCATGGCCGAGTTTGAAGCTGGGAAGACCAAGCCCCTGGACGAGCTGTGAACTCTCACTCCACCGAGCGTTTCCGCGAGGCTCTCAAACAACTTCCCAAGGAGGTCCGCCAAAACGCGCAAGAAGCCTACCGCCTCTGGCAGCAAGACCCTCAACATCCCGGTTTGCATTTCAAACGCATCCACTCAACCAAACCCATTTACTCGGTCCGCGTCGGACTCGGCTGGCGAGCCGTCGGCCTCCAACGAGGCGACAACATGATTTGGTACTGGATCGGGTCACACGCAGATTACGAGAAGCTGATTTCCCGCCTATAGGGCGGAATAAGGACCTGAAATCGGAAGCCCGCATGGGCCCTACTAATGAATTTTTAAACCGTGGTCGCTAAACTCTGGGACAGGAGGCAATAATGCCCAATCATTTTTCCCGACGTGCCTTTCTTGGTCAGACGGGCACCATGGCTGCTCTGGCCATGTCGAATCCTCCCGTGTGGGGAAAGGCGGATAACTCAAGTGCCCGGCCCATGCGGTTGGGTGGCCCCATTTTCCTCAAATCGCCGGACCCGGCGGAGCTTGCCCAGGAGCATCGGCGGCTGGGGTACCGTGCCGCCTACGCTCCCCCTGTGGAGATCAAGGATACGGACAGAATAAAAGCCATCATCAAGGAATTCGCCGCCCGGGATGTGACCCTGGCGGAAGTGGGCGCGTGGCGCAACATGCTCGATCCTGATTTGGATAAGCGGCGCCAGAACCTCGCGTACGTGCAGGAGCGCCTTGCCCTGGCCGAAATGCTGGGCACGCGTTGTTGCGTGGATATTGCCGGCTCCTTCAATCCCCATTACTGGTGCGGCCCTGATCCCAAAAACCTCACGGAGGAGTTTATCGACGCCACGGTGGAGAATTGCCGCCACGTCATCGACGCCGTCAAACCCACCCGCACCAAATTCTCAATTGAAATGATGCCCTTCAATTTCCCTACGGGACCGGATGATTACCTGGAGTTGATCAAAAAGGTGGATCGGCCGGGGTTCGGAGTTCATCTGGATGCGTGCAACGTCATGAACTGCCCCGAGCGGATGTACAACAACGGCGCGGTCATCGACGAGTGCTTCCGGAAGCTGGGGCCATGGATTGTATCCTGCCATGCCAAAGACCTGAGCTGGGAGGACTACGTCCAAGTATGCTTGCGCGAAGTCATTCCGGGCCGTGGCCAACTTGATTACCGCGCCTATCTGAGAGGGCTTTCGGGGCTTCCGGTGGACGCTCCCCTGATGCTGGAGCATTTGAAAACCGCTGAGGAGTACGACGAGGGGCGGCACTATATTCAGAAGGTGGCACGCGAAATGGGTCTTTCCTTCGGCGTCGAAGGCGCGTGAAGCCGCATCGCTTCACCACACCAAACCCTCACTACATGTCGCGGAAGTCCATGGTGAGCGGGCGCCCGCGAAACCCGCGGGTCTTGATGGCCGCGTAAATCAACCCGGCCCCCAGCCAGACCGCGCCCCTGAGCAAGGAGGGTCGGGACAGGTTGCACCAGATCCACAAGCAAAAAACGAATCCCACCAGGGGGATCACTGCATCCTTCCATAGATGCCGCTTTTGCCCCGGCTGCCCGCCGAGATAAAACTGGTTGAAACAGGCGTAGTTCACGCCCATAAAGGCCAGGAATGCCCCGAAGTTGATCATCTCGGCGGCCAGCTCGTAACTGAAGATTTGGCTGAAGACGAAAGCCAGCACGCCGATGATCATGACGTTGGCGGAAGGGACATTGGTGCGCCCCAAGTAGCCAAAAAATTTGCTCGGCAGCACTTTATCGCGCCCCATGCTGAACAGAAGCCGCGCGGCGCCCAGTTGTCCCGTGACTCCGCACCCCAGGCTGGAAATCACCAGGACCACCGCCATGGCGTCAAACAACCCCAAATGGCCAACCCGCCTGGAGATATCCATGAAGGCAGTTTCCACTTGCGGATAGGTACGGTAATCGGGCCAGACGAGTTGGGCGAGATAAACCTGCAATCCGCTGAAGACGCCCGTAAAGAGGCAAACGATCACGCCCGCCAAAAGGATGTTTCGTTTGGGGTTCTTCACTTCCTCCGACAGGAGCGTGACTCCGTCGAAGCCGATATACGTCAAGGCGGCGAGGGACGTCCCGGTGGCGATGGCCGGTAATTGAAACGTGTGCCGGTCGTAGAACGGCTGCACGGAGAGAAGCCCGCCAATCCCTTGGGCCTTGAAAAGATATCGAATGGCCAGGACGATGAAAACCCCAATCACGGCGGTCATGACGGCCAGCATGATTTCATTAGCGCGCGCCGAGACCCGAATGCTGCGCAGATTGATGTAGGTCATGAACGCTACGCATAGGGCCGACAAAACAATGTACGGGACGTGGGGAACCAACCTCTGGATGGTAAGAGCGCCGTAGATGCTGTTGATGATGGGTTGGTCCAGGTAGTCAAGAAGCAACGCCCAGCCGACCAGAAAACCCAGGTGGGGGTTAAGCCCCTGGCTGATGTAAGTGTAGGCCGACCCCGCGGACGGGTACAAGCTGGCCATCCGGCCATAACTCACCGCCGTGATCGCCATCGCCCCCATGGAAAGCAGAATGCACGTGGTCGCGAAGCCGTGCGAGAGTTGCTGCGCCACACCAAACAGCGGCACAGCGGCCATGGGAGAGACCAGGACCAAGCCGAAGAAGACCACGTCCCAAAGACCCAGGACGCGGCTCAAGCGTTGGGGGCTTCCGGTTGATGGGCTTGCTTCGACAGGTTGTCCCATGCGTGTGTGGCGGGGTCAGATCAAGGCAGCCTAACGCCGCATCCTTTCATCTCCTGATGTCAATAGGGTCTTTTTTCGGGCGGGGCCTGGGCCTGCTCCCGCAAGACTTCGCTCTTCGCGACTGCCGACGATCCGCCGCCCATGCAAGACCCTGCGCCCTAACGCAACCCCTGTGAGCAGGACATTTCTTGCGAAGGCGAGCCAGTATCTCATGAGTGTCGTGCAGGGGTAAACGAAAATTCCCGTCCGCGCGCGTCGGGCAAGAAACATTGTTGCCGGCCTTGCGCCAGGGACACTTTGTCTCTTGACAAAATAAGCCGATGGGTATAGGCTATACCCGCGATGAAGGCCAGATGCTGTACGGCCCCCGTAAGAGTCTCCCAAAATCACCAAGGCGCTCTCGAAATCACCCAACACAAAAAGATGTTAAAAATGAAGGTTGCTCCCAATGGTTGATTGAAAACAAAGGGGCAAAAAAAGTGGTCCTCAGAGTTTATTGAAAACAAAAGAGTTAACATGTTTTCTCTATTACTATATGATACAGAAGGGCTTAGCTGATATTTTCACCTGTCCGTCGCCAAACGATTGGCCAGGACCATTCGGGACGAGGTTAGTGTGTCTGGCTAATGTCGTAGCGGCGAGTTTACCTCGCCACCTAGCGGCGTTAAGCCGCCTCGACGTCAAACTGCACCAGTACCCGATGGAACGGTAGTGGGTCAATTTGCTGTAGCGGCGGTCTCCGACCGCCGCAATCTATGGAATCAAAAAGCCGGCGGTCGGAGACCGCCGCTACAGCAAATCAAATTGACCCGCTACCGATGGAACTGCACCTTCACGGTTCGGAGCGAGCTATGCTACGATGAGAAATCCGCGAAATTTCGGCGGTATGCAAATTGTCAGGGCCCATCAAGGCTTGACAAAAGCTTATAGGCATTTACAAAGGTGAATAGTGAATCTCAACCCTCCTCAACGCCCGCGCATTCTTAGCGGGATGCGGCCCACCGGCCGGCTGCATCTCGGCAACCTGGTGGGCGCTCTCCAGAATTGGGTGAAGCTGCAAAACGAATACGACAGCTTTCACTTCGTGGCCGACTGGCACATGCTGACGACGGGCTACGAGAATACGCTCGATTTGCGCCAGGACACCTGGGAGATGGTTACGGACTGGCTGGCCTGCGGGCTTGATCCCGCCAAGGCCACGTTTTTCGTCCAGTCGCGCTTGCCGGAGCACGCGGAACTGCACCTGCTCTTTTCCATGGTCACGCCGCTCAGTTGGCTGGAGCGCGTGCCCACGTACAAAGAGCAGCTTGAAAACATTCGCGATCACGACATCAACACCTATGGCTTCCTTGGCTATCCACTCTTGCAGGCCGCCGACATCCTGATGTACAAACCGCGCTACGTTCCCGTAGGTGAAGATCAGGTTCCGCACGTTGAGCTGACGCGCGAAGTGGCGCGGCGGTTCAACCAGGCCTTTGGCAAACTGCAACTGAAAGAGCGCTCCGACCAGGAATGGACTACCTGGGCGACCGGCATCCGAAATCTCACCCGCCCCCCGGACGGCAAAGCCGCGCAGTTTGTTCTGGAAAACTTCCAGAGAGCTTCTCTGGATGTTCGGGCGGAGTACCTGAATCGCGACGCGGGGATTCTCGATCCCATTTTCCCGGAGCCGGACGCGCTCCTTACTTCCTCCCCCCGGCTGCCGGGCACGGACGGCCGCAAAATGTCGAAGAGTTACGAGAACGCGATTTTCCTCACCGACGGGCCGGAAGTGGTTTCGAAGAAGCTCGCTACGATGGTGACCGACCCGGCTCGCAAGCGGCGCAGCGACCCGGGCAATCCCGACGTCTGCCCGGTGTTTGACCTGCACAAGATTTTCTCCGTTCAGGATACAATCGATCGCGTGAATCGCGAGTGCCGCACCGCGGAAATCGGCTGCGTGGATTGCAAGAAGCTTGCGGCGGGGCATCTGAACACCTTTCTTGCCCCGATCCAGGAACGGCGAAAACCTTATGAGCAGAACCCCCAGAAAGTGTGGGAGGTGCTGGAGGAAGGAACAGCAAAAGCCCGCACCGTGGCGCAGGCAACGATGGCGGAAGTCCGCGCCGCGGTGAGGCTGACCTGAATGATCGACGAACCCCGCGAGCCCAATCTCGAGACGCCCACTCCACCCGATCTGCCGGCGGGCGACAGCTCCTCCCTGGCCCCCCGTCCGGACGAACCCCTGGCGGACGGAGGTCCGGGCGAAGTTCCGGCTCCGGCGGCCAAGCGGGTGTCGCATCTGGCGGCGCCGCCTCCGCCGGTGAAGCTCGGAAACTACGAGGGCCCGCTCGACCTGCTGCTCGATTTGATTCGCAAGCAGCAGATCAATATCTATGACATTCCCATTGCCAAAATTACCCAGCAATATCTTGACTACCTGCATCTCTTGGAAGAATTGAATATCGATGTGGCGGGCGAGTTCATCTTCATGGCGGCCACGCTGATTTACATCAAGTCGCGCATGCTTCTGCCGCCCGACCCGTCGGCCCCACCCGAAGAACAAGGAGATCCGCGCGAGGAATTGGTGCACCGCCTCCTCGAGCACGAGCAGTTCAAGAACGCCGCGGAAATGCTCAACTCGAAACGCCTTTTGGAAGATGCCATGTGGTCGCAGCCGGGGATTGGTGAATTTTCCGAGGCCGAGGACGAGCCCGGACTGGTGGTTTCCGTATTTGACCTCATTTCGGTGTTCCGCGAAATCCTGGAACGCGCCAAGAAGCGTACGCACATTCAGATCCGGCGGGAAGAAGTTACCGTGGCCCAGATGGTGGAGCACGTCAAGCAGGTCCTACGCGCGAGCCCCGGCCCGGTTCGGCTCGAGGATTTGATTGGCGACTTCCTCTGGCGGCAGGCGCTGATTGCCCTGTTCCTGGCATTGCTGGAGCTGGTACGAGTGCGCGCCGTCCTCCTTCGGCAAAAGGATTTGTTCGCCGCCATCACGATTGCCCGGAGCAAGAGGTTTGAAGAAGTTCTGGCGGTCAAAACCGCGGCGGAACTGGCCGAGGGACTGGACGAGGAAAACTTGAAGGACAAAGTGTAAAAGATGAAGGATGAAGGATGAAGGCTAAAATATGAGATGCTTCTTTTTCACGCTTCAGACTTCATACTCCATCCTTTATCCTTCCCAAGGACCAAGGAAAACGGATGATCTCGAATTATGCTGAATGACGACATTCTGAAGGCCCTCATCGAGGGCATTATCTATGTTGCGCCGGAACCCGTCACTCTCGACGGCATCGTCAAGGTTTTGGAAGGCGAAGCGCGCGAGCGGGTCAAGGCCAAGCTCGAAGAGCTTACGGCCGACTACGAGCAGAACGCGCACGGCATTCAAATCCGGCAAGTGGCGAATGGCTATAAGTTCTCGACCAAGGTCGAGCACCACGAAATCCTGCGGAAGTATGTGAAGAGCCTGAAGCCGCCCGTACGCCTTTCCAAACCGGCGCTGGAAACGCTGGCGGTGATTGCCTATCGGCAGCCGGTGACAGTGCCGGAAATTGAGGAAATTCGCGGCGTGGATTCAGGTGGCGTGATCCACACCCTGCTCGAGAAGAAATTGGTGGTCACCTCAGGCCGCAAGAGCGTGGTGGGTCGGCCCATCCTTTACCGCACGTCGAAGGATTTCCTGGTCCACTTCGGGTTAAAGGATGTGGGGGAGCTACCCAGCCTGAAGGAATTCGAGGAATTGGCGAAACGCGCCCTGGGCTCCGAGTGGGCCGCCGAAGGAGCACCCGCGGAGGCGAGTGGGGCGACAGCCGCTCCCAGCACCGAGGGAAGCGCGCCCATTGAGAACGCCGCTGCGGTCGAAGTTCCACCGCCGGCAACAGAGGAAGCCGGCGCGGTAAGTACCGTGGAGTTGCCAAGTGGGGAACCCGTCCCCACGACCGGTGAAGCAACCTCTGCGCCGCCAGCAGGTGGGGAGTCAGTCCCCGCAAGCAGCGAACCCGCCGCTGCCACACCTCCTCCGGAACCCACGCCTCTGGCTGCGGAAGAGGTCACGCCCGGCAAAAGCGAGGAAGCCGCACCCCGGGCAGCCGAATCGACTGAGAACTAACCCCGGACTTCGGACTTTACCTATGCAACAGCGCCTTCAGAAAATCATCGCGGACGCCGGCATTACCTCCCGCCGGAAGGCCGAGCAGATCATTCTGGAGGGCCGCGTCACTGTAAACGGAAAGCCCGTTTCCAAGCTCGGGTCGAAGGCTGACCTGGAGCACGACCACGTTCGCGTGGACGGCCGTTTGTTGAGCCGCCCCACCGAATATGTCTACTTGCTCGTGAATAAACCGGTCGGTTACGTTTCCACGGTCAGCGACCCGCAGGGACGCCCGACGGTGATCTCGCTGGTGCGCGGGATCAAGCAGCGCGTCTATCCGGTGGGCAGGCTGGACTATCACTCCTCCGGCTTGATGATTTTGACCAACGATGGCGAGCTGGCGAATTTCCTGATGGCGCGGGCCTCGGCGGTCCCGAGGTCTTACCAGGTGAAGTTGGAAGGCCGGCCTGAGTCTGCGGACATTACCAAGCTTCAGAGCGGGATCGTGCTGGATGGCCGGAAAACCGAGCCCTGCCAGATCCGCGCCCTCGGACAGGAACCCAAACCCTGGTACGAAATCACCCTGGTGGAAGGCCGATACCATCAGGTTCGGCGGATGTTTGAGCGCATCGGCAAGGGAGTGGTAAAGTTAAAGCGCGTGCGCATCGCGTTTCTGACCGATCAGGGCCTGGCCCCTGGCCAGATGCGCCACCTGACGCGTGCGGAAGTAGCGCGACTGAAAGTGTGGAAGGGAACGAAGAAAAGTACGAAGGATGAAGTATGAAGGCTGAAGGATAAGTTCCGGAACTTCATACTTCATCCTTCAGACTTCATACTTCACTTAAAGTTTGGCTGAACTTATGCCGCGATCTTCGATTTACGATCTCCTCCCGCCGTGGTCAAGCCGCATTCGGCCCTACCCGCCCGGCAAACCCATTGAGGAAGTCGAACGCGAACTGGGACGCACGGCCATCAAGCTGGCGTCCAACGAAAATCCCCTGGGACCTTCCCCCAAGGCACAGGAAGCCATCCAAAACCACATCAATCATATTCATTTCTATCCGGATGGAAGCGGATATTATCTGCGGCAGAAACTATCGGAGATCCATGGCCTCCCCGCAGACCAGATCATCCTGGGCGCAGGTTCCACCGACCTGATTGAATTGGTGGCCAAGACTTTCCTTTCCGGCAGCGCGGACGAAGCGATCACCTCGGAATCGGCTTTCTATATGTACCGGTTGGCCGCCGAAGACATGGGCGCCGGACTGGTGCAGACGCCGATGAGCGATCTCACCTTCGATCTGCCGGCAATTGCCCACGCCGTCACGACACGCACCAAGGTGGTTTATCTCGGCAATCCCAACAACCCAACGGGCACGATTTTCACAGCCGAGGAGCTTGACCGCTTCCTGGCGGCCATTCCGCCCCGCGTCCTCGTGGTGCTGGACGAGGCCTATTTTGAATATGTGCAACGGCCGGATTATTCCCGCTCGGTTGATTGTGTGCGTGCGGGGAAGAACCTGCTGGTGCTGCGGACCTTCTCCAAGGTGCATGGGCTGGCGGGAATACGGCTCGGGTACGGCATGGGCCACCCGGAACTTATCGAATGCCTGCAACGCATTCGCTCGCCGTTCAACGCCTCGAGCCTGGCGCAGGTGGCGGGCATGGCGGCGCTCGACGATACCGAGCACGTCGCCAAGTCAGTGGAGAGCAATCGCCGGGAGATGAAATTCCTGACCGGCGAACTGACCCTCGCGGGAGTGCGCTACACGCCTTCCGCCGGTAACTTCCTGTTGATTGATACTGGCCGGGACTGTGAAGAAGACTTCATCCGCTTGCTGCACGAGGGCGTGATCGTGCGGCCCATGAAACTCTACGGTTTTCCCACTTGCCTTCGCGTGACGGTGGGAAGACACGAGGAAAACGAGCAGTTTCTCGACGCCTTGCAACGCGTACTCGCCGCGCCGGTGAAAGAGCGGTAGACGGCATACGCATGGGCTTGTCCGCGGAATGGATTGCGCAGAGCGCAGCTCTGCGGTGGGTCGAGACGCAGAGCTTTGCTCTGCACAATCCATATTTCGGCGGGTTGCAGTTCCACCGAGCTGCGCGACCTGTGCATTAGGGATCCAGATGTCCGATTCGATTAGAGAAATCCTCGAGCAAGGCAAAACGCTGGCGGTGGTGGGCTTATCCTCAAAGACCATGCGCCCCAGCCACGGCGTGGCCGCTTATATGCAGCGCCATGGGTATCGGATTATTCCCGTGAACCCCCACGAGGAATCGGTGTTGGGTGAGAAGGGTTATGTGACGCTCGATGCCGTGCCCGAGGCTTTTGACGTGGTGGTGATCTTCCGCCGCCCGGAATTCGTCCCGGAAGTTGTGGAGGCCGCGATTCGCAAGGGAGCGAAGGTGGTGTGGATGCAGGAAGGGGTGGTTCACGAGGAGGCCGCCGAGCGTGCCCGCGCCGCTGGCCTCAAGGTCGTGATGGATCGATGCATTTTGAAGGAACACGCCAAGCGCTTTGTGGCCGAGAGAATTTAGAGGGCACGTCATAACGAGAAAAGCCCACGTTCAGGGCGGCGCTGACTTTTCGCTACCCGATGGAGTGACAACATGAAAAGACGCGGATTCCTGGTCTCCTCACTCGCCGCCTCGGCGCTGGCGGGTGCGACGCCCTCGGTGGAGGCAACAATCGCCGCGGCCGTGCCGGCAGAGGCCGGCCGCGAATACTACGAGTTACGAAAATACTCATTGCGCCGCGGCCCGCAGCAACAGAAGATCAACGACTACTTTCGCGACGCCAACATCCCGGCGCTGAACCGCCTGGGAATCAAGCCGGTGGGCGTTTTCAATGTCACCATTGGACCCGGCAACCCCACGCTTTATGTGCTGGCGCCGCACTCGTCGCTTGAGTCCGCGGTCACGATGCACGACCGCCTGGCGGCCGACCCGGAGTATTTGCAAGCCGGCGCTGCTTTCATCAATGCCACCCCGACGGAACCTGCCTACGTGCGCGTGGAAAGTTTTTTGCTTGGAGCCTTTGCGGGCATGCCGAAACTGGAATTGCCGCCCGGCGCGGTGGAGAAGAAGCCGCGCATTTTTGAACTTCGCACCTATGAGAGCCACAGCAAGAAAGCTAATCGCACCAAGATCGAGATGTTCAATACCGCCGAGATTGCGATTTTCCGGCGAGCAGGTTTGCGACCCGTGTTCTTTGGTGAGACGGTGGTGGGCACCGGCATGCCCAGCCTGACCTACATGCTCGCCTTCGCGGACATGGAGGAGCGCACCCGGTGCTGGGCCGCCTTCGGAGCCGACCCCGAGTGGAAGAAGCTCAGCACAACCCCCGGTTATACGGACCCCGAGATTGTCTCTAACATTACCAATGTAATTCTATCGCCCACGCCTTACTCGCAGATTTAAGCAGGGGGACGGATTGCTTTATCATCCTCCGCGCGCGTTCCTTTTCCATTCCTCGATGGCCTGCATTCTCTCTTTCCATCTTTTTTCGAAGCCCTGGTCGGTGGGGCGATAGTACTTGCGGTCCTTAAGGTTGTCGGGCAGGCACTGCATATCGGTGAGCTTGCCTTCGGCCTGGTGCGCGTATTGGTACCCTTTGCCATAACCAAAGTTGGCCATCAATCCGGTCACCGCATTGCGCAGATGGAAAGGGACAGGCTCCGCCATGGTTTCCTGCGCATCGCGCGCGACCTCCCCATAGCCGACGTAGAGTGCGTTGGACTTGGGCGCCAGCGCGAGATAGACCGCGGCCTCCGCGAGCGCCAGGTTCCCTTCCGGCATGCCCAGAAAATGCACCGCCTGCATCGCCGCCACCGTCACACTTAATGCCTGCGGGTCAGCCATGCCGATGTCTTCCGAGGCCTCGCGAATCAGGCGGCGCGCGATGTAGAGCGGATCTTCCCCCGCTTCCAACATGCGTCCCAGCCAGTAAAGCGCGGCGCTGGGATCGGAGTTGCGGACAGACTTGTGGAGAGCGGAAATCAGGTTGTAATGCTCTTCCCCGGCTTTGTCGTAGAGCAGGACTTTCCTCTGGATGGCGTCCTCCACCAGGGTTTCGGTGATGGTGGCGCGTCCTTCCGCATCGCGCGCGGCGGCGGCCACGGCGGTTTCAAGCGTGTTGTAGGCGGCGCGGGCGTCGCCGTTGGAGAACACCGCAATCTGCCGCAGAAGCTCATCGGAAATCTCGATGCGTTGCGCGCCGAGGCCGTGCTTTTCGTCCGTGAGGGCGCGGCGGAGAAGGGTCTGCACCTCGTCGGTGGAGAGCGCGGAGAGCATGTAGACTTTGGCGCGGGAGAGCAGCGCCGCGTTGACTTCGAACGAGGGGTTTTCCGTGGTGGCGCCAATCAACACAATGTCGCCGCGCTCGACGTAGGGCAGAAACGCGTCCTGCTGAGCTTTGTTGAAGCGATGAATCTCGTCGATGAAGAGCACCGTGCGTCGGCCGTAATGGCGGGATTTTTCCGATGCCGCCATCACTTCTTTGATTTCCTTGATGCCGGCGAGGACGGCGCTGAAGCGCACAAACTCACTGCGCGTTTTGCGAGCCACGATGGTGGCGAGTGTGGTTTTGCCGGAGCCCGGCGGGCCCCAGAGAATCATCGAGCCCAGTTCATCGCGCTCGATTTGACGCCGCAGCGCCTTCCCCGGCCCCAGGATGTGAAGCTGGCCCACGAAATCATCGATGGTCTCCGGCCGCATGCGGTCGGCCAAGGGCGAGGGCGTGGCGGCGCGCTGCGGTGCGCCGCCGGCGTGATTTGTGGGAGTGGGCTCGAAGAGGCTCATGGGAATTGATTCATTGAGTCATTGGTTCATCGAATCATTTAGAAAACCAGTTGACCGTTCCCCCATCGAAGCAATGAGCAAATGATTCAATGACCCGATGATTCAATATCTAAATCCTCTCTGTCGAGCGGCCTCGTAAAGGAAGATGCTCGCCGCGGTCGCCGCGTTCAGGGAATCCACTTCCTTGCGGATGGGAATACTCAGAAGCTGGCCGGCGTGCCGGGCAATTTCTTCCGGCAAGCCACTGGCTTCGCGTCCAACAAGAATGGCAATCGGCCCCGTCAAATCTGCTTGCGAGAGCGATGCCGGGCTATGGCGCTCTGCTGCCACCATACGAACGCGTCGGCTCAGAAAGGGCAAGGCCACCTTCGGATCGAGCCCGCAAACCAGCGGAAGCCGAAAGATGGCGCCCGCCGAAGAGCGCACGGCCTTGGGATTGAACGGGCTTACCGTCTCCTGCAAAGTCAGAAACGCCGAAGCGGAAAACGCCAGAGCGGTGCGCATCATCGTGCCCAGATTGCCGGGGTCCTGGATGCGGCAAGCTACGACCAGCAAGGGATTGGCCACGGCCACAACTTGCTCCAGTTGATGGGCCGGGAGTTCCACCAGGGCGGCGATACCTTGCGGGGTCTGAGTTTGTGCGACACCCGCAAACAATCGATCCGGGACTTGCGTAATTTCGGCTTCCGCCGGCAGACCATGGAGCAGGGCAGAAAACTTCTCCGCCGCCCCGCTGGCCACGAGCACGCTGTGAGTCTTCACGCGGGGGCCCGCATTCAGCGCCTCCTCCACAAGGAACGGGCCTTCCACCGCCAGCCAACCGTCCTTGGTGGTTCCGTCGGCGAGCGCCCGCCGGAAGACCTTCATCAAGGAATTGGCCGGGCTGGCAACTTCTCGCAAATTTGGGGAGCGCATGGGATGACCTTGCCCGTTTTAGTTGCTGCGAACACAGCTTAACCCCGTTGGCGCGACGAAGTCGAGGCCTGACGTGGGTGCTGTCGCAGCAAAGTGAGAAGTTCCTATTCCAGCAAAGTAGAAAGTTCCTGTTGAAGTCCGTCAAACTGGCGGGATGAGAAAACAGGAGATGCTGGCGATGAGCGTGAAGGACCGAGACCGGTTGAAG
>Ga0326727_10008312_pt1 | contig 26469 bp, 17 predicted proteins | sample MB2enrmetagenome_FD_207643 | JGI IMG/M metagenome (GOLD analysis project Ga0326727, IMG submission 207643) | Lab enriched peat soil microbial communities from McLean, Ithaca, NY, United States - MB29MY | ecosystem: Environmental > Terrestrial > Soil > Wetlands > Peat | place: USA: New York...
GCTGGGCTTGGCGAGCGGATCGAAGGCGGCAAAGAGGGTGCCGAGCGGTGGCCCTTTGTGAGCTGGAATCTCGCTCTGGACGACGCGCAGGCCGGCGAGCTTCGGCGGGCAGTTTCCCAGTTGCGCTCCATCGGCGATCTGGCACCAGCAGGGGGCGCCATGCAGCTTGAAAGAAACCAGTTCCGTGATCTCTTCAACCACCTCGGCGAGCGGCTGTGAACTGTTGATGTCTTCCAGGATGCGGCTGCGGCGCTGCTCGATGAGCGCCAGCGCGACGGTTTGCCGGCGCACCCTGCGCTCGATGGCCCAGCCTCTGGCCACCACGGCGAAGACGACCGCCAGCAGCAAGCCGACGAGGAGCATGAGGTTGCGGATGTTGAGCAGGGAAGGCTGGGCGACCACCGAAATATCGTCGAAGGAACGCATCAGGATATCGAAGGCCACCTGGGAGCTGAATGGGTTGGAGTCTTCGGTGATGCAGATTCCGGTAACCCGGACCCTGGAGCCTACCGGAATCTGCTTCATGGGAGGCAGCGCGCCTACCGAGGGATGACGGTAAATAGCCGAGAAGAGCTGTCCATCCGCCGTCAGGTCGTACTCGTCTTGCGAAGCCCCCCGGGCCGCCGACAATACCTGCCCTTCGACAGACACCAGATCGATGACATGGTGGCTGGCGGTGAGTTCCTGCCTGGTCGTCGGCAGCGGCGCAATGGGAGCATTTACATGGCTATCCCGGATCTCGCCGCGCGTCAAAGCCAAAAAGCCGTTGTGCGACTCGGGGAAGCCGGTTGCGTCCACCACGTCGCCTACTTGCAAAGGGTCGACGGTCAGCGTCGATATCCACAGGCTTCTCCGGCCGTCCTGCAACACAACCGACAAGCCGGGCTGGTAATAGGTGATGGTTCCATGCACCCGGACCCTCTGCGTACGATCCGTTATGTGAGAGCGAGTGATCACCTGATCCATGGGAGTGAGCGGCAGGGACCACGGACTGGCGGTTGCCTGGTTGAGGATCTTTACGCCCGCGGGCGAGGGAACGTTAATCTGCACTCCATGCATCTGCATCTTGCCGTCGAATTGTCCTCCAGCAACTCCGGTGACCTCCACTTCGGCATCCAACAGCTTTTCACGTTCCTCTGCTGAATAGAGGTCCGTTAGTACCGAGACATAACCGCCGTCGGAGAGCAACTCTATGAAGACGGCGCGGTCATTCTCATCCGTATTCGATTTGTCGGCGGAGCGAACGATGCCGCGCATCGCGACCAGCATGCAGTCGTCCTGGCCGCGGATCAGTTCGTCGTAGGTCGCCGGCACGGGCTTGGGCAGGTCGCCGTGACGGAGCAGGGTGACAGTCCCCGCGCCGACATTGGGGTGGAAGCTGGCATGTGTCTTGCCCCGGATCAGCACGCGATCGCCCGGAACCAACGGCACGCTTGTGTCGGCAGAGACGAAGATGGCTGCGCCGCTGTCCTCCACAAAGAGAACGTGTTGCACCTGGACGAAATAGGTCACAGTCGCTTCAAACGCGACCGGGATGCCCTGGTCGGCCTCGGCGTTGCTGAGAGCCTGAATGGCGCGCAGCGTGGTCAACGGGGCGGGCGCGGCAGCCGAGACGGCTACGGCCCATCCAAGAATGACGCCGAATGCGAGAATCAACCTCTTCATTGAACAGAATCCATAACTACAGGTCCTGGAAGATTTTACTCCCCAAGAGTATCTGTCGGCACAACCCGCAGATCCATCACTCGGACATGAAGAAGAAGCCGGGATACTGCTCACAAAAAGAGACAGCTGCAATCTGCTTGTTCTCCATCTTACTCTCGCTGAAGCAGCGTTCAGCGCCGGATCGATAGCGGCACAAATCTACTCGCCGCTTGCAGCCTTCGGTTTCGGGCGGGGGGACAGCCTCGTTCTGTAAAAAACAAAAAAGAAGTAAGCAATGGAAGCCGTGAACACGATGAGCAGCATGCGCGAACCGACGGCAAGGTAGCGCAGGTTGTCGATCTCGAAATGGAAGATGTCGATCAGCAGAAAAACCAACTGTATGAGCACTTCCAGCACACAGGCAATCAAAGCAATGAGCGTCGCAATCCTCATGTTCTTCTCCTTGCATGGCTGCTCGAACAGCAGCCTCACCCCTGCGAGAGTTCGACTCGGGGGATTTCAAGCAATCTACACCTTTTCCCCCACGTCTGGCTTTGTTTTGCCTCAGGTTTTTGCAGTGTCAAGTAGGGTTCTCCCTAAACTGTTCATTCATAAAGCCTTGGATATGCGTTCAGTTTGGCGCTCCGCGCTAGTATTCAAACCAGGGCAATTGAGAGCATGTGGGTCCTCCTCGAACGGCCGGGGTGCAACTGCTTCATGGCAGGGGCTCTCCCGGCCGTTCGCCTTTTCCGCAATCGCCTTCTTTCATTTGCTTCCACGCAATGCCGCAAACGGCCGCTCCGCGAGCGAACCGCGCGTTGGTCCTCTACTCAATGCGCATTCCTGCCAATCCCACCCATTCGCAATTGACGCAGGCATTCCCGAAGTGCTTTCATACTTGCGGCGGATGGGCCATTCGCCCACCCCGGAAAGATGGAGACTTGCTATGAAGACAGGGGTGGCGATGCTGGCTGCGATTGTTTTGTCGGGTGCTTTGTTGTGCGGATGCGGCGGCGGCGGCAATGCGAGCACGGGCGGCAGCGGAGGCAGCGGGGGCCAGACCACAACGCCAACCCAGGCGCCTGTCATCACCACCTCCGCCGCACAAAACGGCGCTGTAATAGTCAGCCTGGCTTCGGCGACCTCCGGTGCCTCCATCTACTTCACCTTGGACGGCAGTACGCCGACCACGTCGTCACAGCAGTATCAGGCGCCTATTCTCATTGCCTCGAACCTGACCGTCGGGGCCATCGCCGCTGCCTCGGGCGACACAAACAGCACCGTCACCACGCAGAGCTTCACGCCCAACATCCCCTCCGGAACGCTGGTGTGGTCCGATGAGTTTAGCAACAGCACCACCTCCAATGCCGCGCCCAACCCCCTGGTGTGGACCTACGACACGGGCAACAGCGGCTTCGGTAACAGCGAGCTGGAGAACTATTGCGCGTGGGGCTCTTCGGCGGCGCCCTGTAGCACGGTGAATCCGAATGCCTACGTCGGCACCGACGGCTACCTGCACATCGTGGCCGAGCAGCCCTCGGCAGGAGTCTATACGTCGGCGCGCTTGAAGACCGAGGGGCTGTTCAGCTTCCAGTATGGGCGCATCGAGGCGCGAATCCAGGTACCGGAGTCGCAGGGCATGTGGCCCGCCTTCTGGCTGTTGGGCGACAACATCGTTACCAACCCCTGGCCGGCCTGCGGCGAGGCCGATGTAATGGAGCATATCGACGGCAGCAACACGCCGTTCGGCGGCCCCGGCACTGGGACGGCGCCGGGGTACGACTGGATCGCCGGTTCCGTGCATGGCGGCCTATCGGCTAGCGCCGAGGCCAGCTTGGGCACCGACTACCCATCGTCAGCCTCCAATGGATTTTCCGCGGCCTCATGGCACACATACGGCATGATCTGGACGAAAGGGCAGATTCAGTATTACGTCGACAGCCCAACCAACATCTACGCCACTGATTCCACCAGCAACTTCTCGGGTGCCTGGCCCTTCGATCAGGGCCCGATGTTTGTGATCCTGAACCTCGCGGTTGGAGGAACCTGGCCCGGTTCACCCAATGCGGCCACTGTATTTCCGTCGCAGATGCTGGTGGACTACGTGCGGATCTATACCAACTAGAGGTAGTGTGCCGCTCTGAACAGCCCGACTCCCCGCGGCGAGTTGCGGTTGGAATGAACGGCCGCCAACTCGCTGACTCGCTATCGCCGCGAAGCGGTGGCCAACTCGCCGATTTTGTTTGCAAACCGCCTCATCCAACTATTGAATCCGGAGATTGACGAAGCAAACCGGAAACGCTACCATTCCCAACGTATTCTTCCTGGCGCCAAATTGAAGGAGGTTGTTCCATGAGAATCGCTGTGCCGGTTGCCACCCTGTTGTTTGCATCTGCGTTGGCATGGGCGGACGGGCCAAAGCCCTGTGAAGTGTTGAAGTCTGAGATTCAAAAGAAGCTGGACGCAAATAACGCCAAGGGGTACACGCTGGAGGTGGTGGCGAAGGACAAGGACGCGGAGGGCAAGGTGGTTGGCAGTTGCGAGGGCGGGACCAAGAAGATCGTCTACACCAAGGCTTCGGCCGCGCCCAAGGCGCCGGCGCCCGCTGCAAAGAAGCCTTGATCTTCACAGGCCTAAGCGCCGCTGCGACCGCGCGAGGATAGCGCGCGGGAGTTCTTCGCCTAAGAGGTGCGTAGTTCTTGCGGCGGCCTGTTGGGGCCGCGGCTACTTGTTCTCATTCCCGGTCAGCCGGAAGGTGAGGGTTCCCCAGAAGAGGCGCGCGCGCATCTGCACCGGCAGGTGGCGCTCGTCGTCGGTGTACCATATCCAGATATTTCCGCGGTTCTTCACCACGCCCGCGTCGGCGGTGGGCTGCACACGCACGGTCTTGAAGGCGCCCAGCGTGGTCCTGATCTCTTCGCGGCCCTCCACCTTCATGGTCACCGGCACGGTGCGCATGGCATCCACCACCGGGATGACAAAGTTCCTGCCCACCTCCATGGGCTGCGACGAGGCGTAATAAACGCCCGTCAGCAGATCGGTAAGGCAGCCTTGCACGGGCGACTCCAGGTGCTTGCTCTGCCCGGTGACCAGGTTCTTCTCATCCAGTATCGATTTTCCCTGGGAATAATCGAGTCTGAGCGTGGAGTTGATCTGCCGCCGGCCCTCGACGGTCTGCTTGTCGAACTCGAAGGTGCAGCCCCGCGTGCGGTCGAAGGTGGATTGGAAGCGGTCGCCCACGTGAAAGAGCAGGTTGATGGCGCCGATGGTGTCCGCGTTGGCCGTGATGCGTTCCCGATCGCCCGTTGCCTCAAAGCGAAGAACGGCCGTTCCGGCGGGAAAGACCCGCCAATCCACGCTATAGGTGAGGGTCTGCTTTTGCGGAAAACTGAAGCCCGCGCGCGGCGGCGTCAGCAGAACTGCCTGCTGGCCGTGAGCCGCAAAGGCCAGTGCAACGGCACATAAGAGGGTTGCTACGGTCGTGCGGGTATTCAACGTCAGACAGGCCTCCTCGGAGATCGACTATTCTGGCGCGGGATACGCTCAGCGCAGCCCATGCACCATCGCTCCCAGAGCCGGCCGGAGGAAGAGCAGGCTGAGGTACAGCAGTGCGGCCCCTATTGCAGCATTGTACTCGCGATGCCTGAGGTAGAGCGAAAAGGAGAAACTGCCCGCGCCGGAATCCGCACCGGAATGGTCTGCCGGGGTCAAACGGGGAATCAGGCGCGGCACTCGACGGCAATAGGCCTCGAACTCAGGAAATGTAGCGCGCAGGAACCGCTCTTCCGAGTCGATTACCGGGATATAGATGGCCGCAAACCCGCCGGCCAGCAGCATCGCCACCGGCCAACTGAGCAGCGCCAGCGCAAAGCCCGCGGCCATCAGCATCGATCCCAGGTAGAGCGGGTTGCGGGTGTGGGCATAGGGGCCGGTCACGGTCAGTTCGCGGTTCTTTTTCACGTAGCCGGCCGCATAGCCGCGCAGCCACAGGCCGGGCACCACCAGCGCCAGGCTCCATGCCACGGCGGCCGGCTGGGGCGCGCGCCGCCACAACTCGAAGAGATAGAGGACCGCGGCGAGAAAGCCCAGCGGCACGCGAATGCGCCGGGCCACGCGCTGCCAGCTGGCCATCCAATCGAGTTTTGGGGTTCCATTCTTTTCAGTCAACGAACAAGCTCCTGACGAGTGGGACCGGTTGGGTTTCTAGGCATCCCACCTTTGCCGCAAAAAACAAAGACGCGGCAAGGATGGGGCACCCAATTCTGTTGGATCATGAGGCAGTCTCCTCGGCCAGCAGCTCATCGGCGGCGCTCAGCACCTCTTGCGGCTGGATGGTCAGCAGGCCGGCCTCCGGGGCGGCGCGGCGGGTGTGGTCGCGGCGGCTTTCAGGGCTGCGCAGCACCCTGAATCTGGTTCCAAAAGGGCCGTTGCGGCTGGGATCAGTAGGCCCGTAGATGCCGACCACGGGCCGGCCCAAAGCGCAGGCCAGGTGCAGCGGGCCGGTGTCGCCGCCAACGCACAGTGCGATCCGGCGGGTGAAAGCAATCAGTTGAGCCAGTGAACAGGTGAGTGGAGCGGCCGCGCCGCCTGTGCCCTGCGCGATGGCGTCGGCAAGCGCCTCCTCCCCGGGGCCGGCATTGACCAGCACGTGCAGGCCGCGATCGGCGAGGCCCTTCGCGACGACGGCATATCGCTCCGCCGGCCAGCGCTTGGCGCCCCACCCGGCGCCGGGGTTGATGACCACGGCGGGCTGGCTTCCACCGGAAGGCAGCATCCGGTCGGCCCAGGCCTCGGCGGCCACATCCACCGGCAGCCAGGGCGCAGCGGGCGTCAGCGCGTCGCCGGCCACGGCCGAGGCCAGCTCCACATCCTGCTCAATCACGTGCGCACCGCGGGTGGCCACGCGCTCTGTAAACAGCCAGCGAGCGATTCGCTCGCGCGGCTCGGCCTCGCCGATAAGCCGGCAACCCACCATCCGACCCACCACCGCCGACCGCACCGCTCCTTGCAGGTCAAGCACGGCATCGTACTCTTCGGCTCGCAGCGCCCTCCGCAAGGCCTTGACCTCATGGATGGTCTTCAAGCTCAGCGGGGCTCTTCGCCAGTCCTTGGTGGGGGCCAGGTGAAGCCGGTCGACCAGAGGCTGCGCAGGGCCTCGCCCGCCTTGAAGGGGCGCGGCTTCACAGGCTGCGGAGAGAGCTTCACAGACTGCGGGAAAACTAGATTCGGAGGGAGGCGGGGGTTTCAACCCCCGCTTAATGCCGGCAGAATCAACGCGGGCTTTAGCCCCGGAGCCATGCTCTTCGGGGAATTCGCGCAGAACTTGGCCCTCATGCTCCAATCGTTCAGCCGCCAGCAACGCCCGCCAGCGCGGTTCCACCACCCAGTCGATTACCCACTCCGGATGGGCCTGCCGCAGCGCCGTCACCGCCGGCAGCGCATGCAGAATGTCGCCCATCGCCCCCAGCCGGACCACAAGCAAGCGAAACTTGGATTGCATCTGCAAACTCTGATTTTCTCACAGGGGCGGGTCGGCGAGAGTCAGCTCAAGCCGCCTCGCCAGCCATTCGACCGTCGCGTCCTCATCCTCGATCTCGACGCGCAGGCCAGCGGTCTTTAGCGGCAGCGCTTCGAAAAATTCAGCGGAAAGCTTCCCCAGCCGAACCTGATCCTTCTCGGTGGTGACGAACGCGGCTGCTCCCGCTTGCCGGGCTGCGGCAACAAGGCGATCCACATCGCGCGAGGTGTAGCGGTAATGGTCGGGGAAGGCGATGCGGGCAGCGATCTCCAGGCCAGCCGCTTCGAGCCCGGCAAAGAACTGCACCGGGCGGGCGATTCCACAAAAGGCAGCCACTGCGCCATCGACCGCCGGAACCTCCATCTTGCGGCGGAGCCGCCAGACCGGCCCCTCGAAGCCCCAGGCGCGCAAAGCGGCCTCCAGTTCCGGAGCGTCATCCCGTGCGGGAATGGCGATCACGGTGGCCCGCCGGGCGGCGCTGAGCGGCTCGCGCAGATTGCCAGCGGGAAGCAGGCTGTCGCGCCCGTCGCGGCCTTCGAGCAGCAGAATATTCACGTCGCGGTGCAACTGGCGGTGCTGAAAACCGTCGTCCAGAAGGTGCAAACCAAGGCGCAAATCCGAGGAGCCGTCGGCTTCGGCCAGCAGCCCAGCTTTGAACCGCTGCGCGGCCACATACACCGGCGCGCCCGTCTCCCGTGCAATCAGCGGAGGCTCGTCGCCAAACTCCTCGGCGCTCCCGTCCAGACGAACGCGGGCCGGCTGCTGCCCTCGCCGCCCATAACCCCGCGAAAGCACGTCCACGCGCAGCCCGCGGCGCGTGAGCGCCTTCGCGAGAGCAATCGTCAGCGGCGTCTTGCCCGCGCCGCCGGCGGAGAGGCTGCCGATGCTCACCACCGGCCAGCGCAGCCGCCGCACCGGCTCCAGCCCCATGCGCCGCCCAACTTCGCGCAACGCCAGCCCCAGCCGGTAGGCCGGAACCAGTGGCAGCAGCAGCTTGCGCAGCGCAGATGGCGGCCTCACGACGATCGCTCCTGAATTCCGCCGGCAGGCAGCAACTCCCGCACCGCCTTCACGCATCGCCCCGTCGCCCCGGCCTGCTCCTCGAAGACCTGCCTCGCCCGCTCACCCATCGCTGCGGCCGCACTCCGGTCGCTCAGCAACTCGATCAATACCCCAGCCAGCTCTTGCTTGGCTGCGATGCGGACGGCCTGATGCGCCCGAAGGTCGTCGACAATTGCGCGGAAGTTGGCGTAATGCGGACCCATCGCGATGGGAACGCCAAACTGCGCCGGCTCCAGCGGATTGTGCCCCCCGGCCGGAATCAGGCTGCCGCCCACAAACGCCTCCGCCGCCAGCGAGTACACCGAAGCCAGCTCGCCGATGGTATCGAGCAGCACGATTTCGCCGGGGGCCAGCGGCTTGAGTCCGCTCTCTGCCTGCGCCCGCCAATCTGAGCGCCTCACCCAGTTGAAGCCCGACCCATCGAGCTGCGCGGCTACCGTGCCAAACCGCTCCGGATGCCGGACGGCGAGCACCATCGCCAGATGCGGATCGGCCTCTAGCAGCTGCGGCCAGGCTTCCATGAGGGCTACCTCTTCGCCCTCCAGCGTGCTGCCCGCCACCACCAGCCGCAGATCCGCGGCCAACGCCTTCAACTGGACCGTAGCCTCGGCTTCCCGAACCGCCCGTATATCGAATTTCAGATTTCCTGCCACCGTTACCCGCTCCGGCAGGCAGCCGATGGCCTTCAGCCGTTCCGCATCCTTTTCGCTCTGCGCCAGCACCCGGCTCAGCTGCTTCAGCAGCGGCCGGAAAAAGCCCCGCAGCCGCCGGTAACGGGGCCAGGAGCGGTCGGAGACGCGGGCGTTCACCACCGCCACGGGAATTCCGCGCCGAAAGCAGCCGCTGAGCAGATTCGGCCAGAACTCGGTCTCGGCCAGGATGAGCAGCCGCGGCTCAAGGGCATTCAAATAGGCCCGCACCGCCCAGGGCAGGTCCAGCGGGCAATAGAAGACGCGGTCGGCCCCGAATCGCACTCGCGCCAGCTCCTGGCTGGTTCGCGTGGTGGTTGAAATCACCAGTCGATACCCCGGCAAAGCCGCATCCAGCTCGCCAACCAGCCGGCTCACCGCCAGCACCTCGCCCACCGACACGGCATGGACCCAGATCAAAGGCCGATCTCCTGGCCCCTTCGCAAACCGCACCCGCCCCAGCCGTTCCAGCAGTCCCTCGCGGTACTTGTGGGTGGTGGCCATCCGCCACAGCCACCACGGCGCGCCGGCCACGAGGGCCGCCAGCAACGCCAGATTGTAAAAAAACAGAATCATCCGTTACCGATATTTCCTTCCCCCGGTCTAACCCTCAAATGATACATTCATGCACGATGAGGGTTTCTCGGGCGTTTCCGCTGCTAGGGCTTTGGCTGGCGCTGCCGGCCGCGGCCGCCGACCACACTCCGCCACCCGTGCAGCCGGCCGCCACCTTTGCCGCGGTCGAGGTACACAACGACGAAAAGGTGGCCGTTGCCGTGGAACCCTATGACACGCGCGAGAAAGAAGCCATCTTCCGCGTCGACTACCTCAGCCACGGCGTGATGCCGGTGCGCCTCATCGTCACCAACAACGGCGACCGGCCCATCTCGCTGCGCGACGCGCGCATTCTTTTCCTCACTGCCGCGGGCGACCGAATCCAAGCCGCCGAACCCGAGGACGTGGAGCGGCTGATGAGCAGCAAAGATAGAGAGGGCTCGAAGATCCCCATGCCCGGCCCCATCCCCGGAATCAAGCTGAAGCCCAAGGCCAGCGACAGTAAGGTGGAGCAGGACTTCGACACCTTCGAGTACGGGGCCCTGGTCGTCGAGCCGCACACCACCCGCGCCGGATTCCTCTTTTACGACGTCTCCGGGCTCGATCACCCGCTCCAGGGCGCCAAGCTGCACCTCCGCAAGCTGCGCGACGCCGACGGCAACGAACTCTTCTACTTCGAGATTCCCTTCGACAAGTACTTGAAATCCAAGTCAAGCCAGATGAATTGAGGCGGACGTCGTCTGCTAGGCTATTTGACTGCCTGAAGTTGAACCGGCGGCGTTCAGGCCCCGATTTAGAAAGGAGCCGGGAAGTCTCAACCGCTTTCGGGAGAAGTTTGAATGCCGATAAGTCGCTTCTTCTGTTTTTCTTCCCGGCTGCCCTGCCAGCCTGTCCGCAAACCTCCCATGATCTTGCAGCCAAGTACCATTCAGTCACAACCTACGGGGTGCGCCCCGGAGTCCCGATGATTTCGCGGTATGCCGACGACGGCCAGGTGTGCGAGATGACCCTGGAGAAGCGATCTAGCTTCGCGCCGAAAGAGGAGCCCCTTAGCGCCTCAATCTCCGCGAGTCTATGGTCTGCTTCGTCAACGCGCGGTCAGCGGACCGGATCTTCCACTCCATCTTCCAAAGATTCAACCGGGAATGAAAAAGTTCGCGTCCTCCGCGTTTTTACGCAAGCTGCTTGACGACGTTTCGGCATCTGGGCTGTTCCAGGTTTTCCCGGCCTGGGAGTACAATTCATATTACTGCTCATCGAGGCGGCAGGGTGTATGTGTCTGCCATTGAGGTTTCGCGCATTTTCTGTGACTTAAAGGAGTGTACGAGCGTCTATAGAGGATGATGCAGGCGGTGCTGGAGCTCCATTGAGCGGCTTCTTCCCCGCCGGGAAAGAGGAATCCTGGTGAATTCGACCGTCAAAGGGATCATGTTCTGGGCTGTGATCCTGGCCTGCCTGGTGCTTCTCTTGACCATGTGGCAGAAAGGCGCCGGCGTGGGCAAGGATGCGGAGGTTTCATACTCCGATCTCTACAGCAAGGTGAAGCAGGGCCTGGTTCTCGATGCCGAGGTTCAGGGCGGCGAACTGCGCGGCCACATGAAGGCCACGCCAACTCAGCAGTTCCACACCTATGTCGGAGATCACTACGAATCCCTTGAGAAGGCATTTACCGACGCGGATCCCGCGCAGACCCACTTCAACAAGAAGCCCGAGCAGAGCAACTTCCCGCTTCAGCTACTCGTCAATATCGGCCCAATCCTGCTGATTGGCTTCTTTTTCTTCTTCTTCATGCGGCAGATGCAGTCGGGCGGCAACAAGGCGCTTTCGTTTGGAAAGAGCCGCGCGCGGCTGCTCTCGATGCAGCAGAAGAAGATCACCTTCAAGGACGTGGCCGGCGTGGACGAGGCCAAGGAAGAGCTGAAGGAGATCATTGAGTACCTGCGCGAGCCGCAGAAGTTCCAGAAGCTGGGCGGGCGCATTCCCAAGGGCGTTCTGTTGGTTGGCCCTCCGGGAACCGGCAAGACGCTGCTGGCGCGGGCCGTGGCCGGCGAGGCAAACGTCCCGTTCTTCTCCATCTCCGGATCGGATTTTGTTGAGATGTTTGTGGGCGTGGGCGCCAGCCGCGTTCGCGACCTGTTTGAGCAGGGCAAGAAGAACGCTCCCTGCATCATTTTCATCGACGAGATTGACGCTGTGGGCCGGCATCGCGGCGCGGGCCTCGGCGGCGGCCACGACGAGCGCGAGCAGACGCTGAACCAGTTGCTCGTTGAGATGGACGGATTCGAATCGAACGACGGTGTGATCCTGGTGGCGGCCACCAACCGGCCCGACGTGCTGGACCCCGCGCTGCTGCGCCCAGGCCGCTTCGATCGGCGCGTGGTGGTGGGCTTGCCGGATGTGCGCGGCCGCGAGGAAATCCTGCGCGTGCATGTGAAGAAGGTTCCGGTCTCGGACGATACCAACCTGAACGTGCTGGCTCGGGGAACGCCGGGATTCAGCGGCGCAGACCTGGCCAACATGGTCAACGAGGCGGCGCTAAACGCTGCGCGCATGAACCGCAAGCAGGTTACGATGTACGACTTCGAGCTGGCCAAGGACAAGGTACTGATGGGCGCCGAGCGGAAGTCGATGCTGCTGACTGAGGAAGAGAAGCGCGTAACCGCCTATCACGAGGCGGGTCACGCGCTGGTCTCGTTCAAACGCGAGCACTCCGACCCCATCCACAAGGTGACCATCATTCCCCGCGGCATGGCGCTGGGCGTGACCATCTTCCTGCCCGGCGACCGGCACAATTACACGCGGGAATATCTCGAAGCGAATCTGGCTATCGCTTACGGCGGGCGCGTGGCGGAGGAGATATTCCTCAAGCAGATGTCGACTGGAGCGGGCAGCGACATCGAGAGCGCCACCGACCTGGCCCGGCGCATGGTTTGCGAGTATGGGATGAGCCGCCTGGGCCCGCTCACCTTCGGCAAGAAGGAAGAGCAGATCTTCCTGGGCCGCGAGATCGCGCAGCACCGGGACTTCAGCGAAGAGACGGCGCGGCAGATCGACCTCGAGGTGCGGCGGCTGATCGACGAAGCGTACCAATCGGCGCATTCGATTGTGGAAACCCATGCGGACGCAATGCACCGGATTGCGGCAGCCCTGCTGGAGCGCGAGACCATCGACGCCGAGGAGGTACAGATGCTGATCGAGGGCAGGGAGCTGCCTCCCGTCCGCTCGGTGCTGGCCTCGCCCACTGACAAGGGCGGCGAGGATGTGCAGCACGTCCTCAAGCCGGAGAGCCGCGGGGGACCGAACTACCCGGAGGGTTCGCCTTCGCCGGCATAGGGCGCCTACAACCTTGATTCAAACCGCGGGGCCGCTCAGTTCGAGCGGCCCTGCTTGCGTTTAGCGGGCTTTACGGCTGCACCAGCGAAAGGCGGATGGTGGCCCGCGCTCCGGGGCCGTCTTCACGATTCACAAGGCGTATTTCGCCGCCGTGGGCGCGGGCGATCTGTTGGGCCAGGGCCAGGCCAACGCCGCTGCCGGCGGGCTTGGTGGTATAGAAGGGAACGAAGAGGTTCTCGGCATTGGCGATGCCCATGCCTCGGTCTTCAATGGCGACCAGGGCCGCCGGGCCCGCCAAACGCCAGCTTATGCGCACCGGCTGGGCGCCATTGGCCATCGAGGCGTCTACGGCGTTGGCCAGCAGATTGATGAACATCTGCTCCAGTTGGTCGGCGTCGGCGTTGAGCACGACGGACGGTCCAAGTTCAAGCTGGACCGGCAGACGCCGTTCCAGATGCACAACCCGCTCCAGCAGCGGAGCCAGGGGGACCGGCCGAAGCCGCGGCGCAGGCAGTTGGGCAAGCTGGCGATAGGATTCGACAAAGCGGTGCAACGAGTCGGCACGGCTCTCGACCACCCCAAGGCCGCGGCGGAAGTCGCGCATTGCGGCTTCGTCGCCGCTCATCTGATCCAGGCGCGTCAGCAGGCTGCCGGCGATGGATTTGATGGGCGCCAGCGAGTTGGACAGCTCGTGACCCAGAACCCTGATAAGCCTCTTCCAGGCAGTCTGTTCCTCTTCCTGGAGCGGTAGGCTTACATCGGCAAGAAGCAGCAGGGTGTGAGGCGCGCCGTCCTGGCGGAAGGCGGCCTTGCGCAGCAGCCAGCGCGTCGGCTTGGCGCCAAAGCGATGAATGGTCTGGTCGGGCGCGGCCAGCAGCTCCTCCAGGCCAAGCTCGCCCGCGCTGTGGCCGAAGCAGCGGGCGTGGGGAAGGCCCAGCAGCTTGACGCCGGCGTCATTAACCAGTTGGAGCATGTTCTCGCGGTCGAAGGCAAAAAGCGGCGTGGTCAAGACTTCGAGGATGCGGGCCAGCAGAGCGGTGGCCTCCAGCGAGCGCACGCGCTGCTTCTGGAGCAGATCGGCAAGGGCGTTGATCTCGGCGGAGAGCTCGCCAAGCGAATCCTGCGTGCCGGCTCCGCGGGCACGGAAGGAGTAATCCCCCTCGCGCAAGGAGGAGACCACGTTTGAAAGTGTCTGCAAAGGGCGATTCATGCCCTCGATGAGTGCAGCGGCCACCAGCAGGAAGTATAGCGCCAGGCAGCCGGCGAGCAGAAGAGCCGGCGCAAGGGTGACCGATTGCTGGTAAAGAAGAAAGGCGGCCAGGATGAGCGCGGGCAGCGCCAGAAGGAAGCAAAACAGCTGCGCCCGGCGGACGGCCGAGCTGTGGCGCCTGCGAACCACCTTCTCAGAGGCCATACTTCTCGATGCGGCGATAGAGCGCGGCGCGGCTGAGTCCGAGTGACTCGGCAGCCTGCGTGATATTGCCGTCGCAGCGGCGCATCACCTTGCGAATGAGCAGTGCTTCGACCTCGTCGATGCTCATGTTCTCAAAGGACTGGGCGGAGGACTTGGCGGCTGCAATGGCCAGATTGGCCGGCTCTACCTCTTCGCCGCGGCAGAGCAGCACGGCCCGCTCCACGGCGTGCTCCAGCTCGCGCACGTTGCCCGGCCAGGCATACTGCATCAGTTGCTGCATGGCGGCCGGCGAGAAGCCGGCAATCTGCTTGCGATAGCGGGCGCGATTGCGGCCCAGAAAGTGCTGGGCCAGCAGCGGAATGTCCTCGCGCCGGTCGCGCAGGGCGGGCAGGTGAATCTCGACCGTGTTGATGCGGAAGAGCAAGTCCTCGCGAAAGTTGCCCGCCTTGGCCTCCTGGGGCAGATCGGCGTTGGTGGCGGAAAGAACGCGCACATCTACGCGGCGAGTCTGCGAGGAGCCAACCCGCTCCAGTTCGCCGGTTTCAAGAACGCGCAGCAGTTTGGCCTGCTGGCGCATGGGGACGTTGGCGATCTCGTCGAGAAAGAGGGTGCCGCCGCTGGCCAGTTCAAAGCGGCCGACGCGGTCGGTGCGGGCGTCGGTGAATGCGCCTTTTACGTGACCGAAGATTTCGCTTTCAAAGGTGCCTTCCGGCAGGCCGCCGGCATTTACCGCGACCAATGCCATGCGCGAGCGGGGCGACGCGGCGTGCAGCAGCTTGGCCACGATCTCCTTGCCGGTGCCGTGTTCTCCGGTGATGAGCACGTTGGCATCGGAGGGGCCAACCTGGGCAATCAGTTCCAATACCGGCTGCATGGACGGCGCGGCGGCCACAAACTCCGGCGTGCCTTCGGCGCGAAGGAGGCGGTTTTCGAGTTCCAGTTGGCGGGCGCGGCGCAGAGCCTGGCGTAGCTCGGCGTGGACGCGGATGAGCGAAAGCAGGCGCTCATTCTCCCAGGGCTTCTGAATGAAGTCGCGCGCGCCGCGCTTGATGCTCTCGACAGCCAGATCGATGTTTCCCCAGCCGGTCATGACAATGACCGGCAGCCGCGCGTCGAACTCCTGAATGCGGGCCAGCAGATCGAGACCCTCCTGGCCGGAGGTGGTATCGCGGGTGTAGTTGAGGTCGATGAGCACCACATCGTAGTCGGCTTCGCCCAGCGCCTCCAGCAGCAATTGGGGCGAGCGCACGCAGTCCGCGCGCATGCCCCGCGGCGTGAGCAGCAACTCCACGGCTTCCAGGATGTGCGCCTGATCGTCGGCAACCAGGACTCGGATTGGCTCTTGTTTACTGGAGATGGTCCGCCTCCACTTCGCCGGCCCTGGCGCCGGCAATCGAGATGCCGTAGGTTTCAAGCACCGAGCCTGTCGCGCGCTGAATCTCGATGCGCGCCTTTTCGTATGCGGTCTCGGCCGTCACCAGAGCCGACTCGGCCAGGGCCAGGTCGTGCTCGGCGGCCAGCGTCTGCTGATTCGATCCAGCGCCCAGCTTCTGTTCCTTCTGCATGATATCCAATGTCTTCGCGGCCAGGTCGCGCGCCTTGCGCGCCGCATCCACGCGGCTGACGCCTTGCTCCAGTGCGTAGCTGGCATTGCGGACCTCGATGCGAATCCGCTTCTTCAACTCTTCAAGGTACACCTGCGACTGGCGGTATTCGAGTTCGGTGCGATATTGGTCGGCCTTGGCGATGCGGTTGCGCAAGGGCACGCTCAACTGAAAGCCCACCTGATACTCCGGCGAAGAGTAGTTCAGCGCATTCTCCAGCGCCCCGCCGTAGCCGGCAGGGACGTTGACGCCGGCGCCGTTCAGCGGGTTCGGTGTGCCGGCGTATCCCGTGCCGGCGTAAAACCCGTACGCTGAAAGCGAGGGCAACAGCGCGTTGCGCGCGGTTTTGCGGCTGAGTTCGCTGTTCTGCAGAACCAGGCTCGACTCCAGCAACTCGGTGCGATTCTTGAGCGCATCGGCAATCATCTCCTGCACCGGCTCGCTGAGGGACTCAATCCGGCTGGCGATATGGTCGGTGGGCACCACCGGCATCTCCTCCAGAACAGGATTATCGAGCGAGCGGGTGATGGCGTTCTTCATATAAAGCTCCTGTAGCTCCAAACTCGTGCGCGCCACGGTCAAATCCTGCTCGCGGTTGGCCACTTCTCCCTCTGCCTTGAGGACGTCCATCTCTGGAATCGCCTGTAGCTCAAGCTGCTTGCGGCTTGTATCCAGCGTTTGCCGGGCAAACTCCACCGAGCGCTCGCCCACCTGCTCCTCATCGTAGGCGCTCACCAGATCCCAATATAGGTTGCAAATCTGGGTGACGGTGGAGATGACCTGAGCGCGGAAGGCGATGTCGGAGATCTTCTGGTTGGTGCGGGCAATGCGCAGGAAGCGCAGGTTTGGCCCCAGGCCGCGGCCGGCCAGCAGTTGCTGCTGCATGGCCACCTGGACAAAGGAATTCAACTGCGGATTCAAGGTGTTGTTGGGGCTGTTGGTGGTTTGGCGATTGTTGTCCCACGCCACCTGGAGGCTGGCTCCGATGGGAAACGCCTGCGAATAGGTCACATTTCCCAGAACGGTGTTCTGGTGGATGACGGGCACGCCGTAGAGGGTCTGGTTGGGCAGCAACTGCGAGGTGTGGTCTGCATAAGCGGTGGCATTGATGTTGGGATCGAACGAGGAGACCGAAGTGCCCGTGCCCAGGGTGGATTGCACCAGGCCCGAAGCGCCCGCGCCCGCGCCTCCCGCGCCACCCGATGTGCCGCCTGCGCCCGCGCCCGCGCCGCCACCAAATGCGACGCCGCCCCCGCCGGGCGTGCCTGACACCACGCCGGTATTCACTCCGCGCACCGAGCCGCCGGCCTGCGTGCGCAGGATGTCCATCCGCGCGATGGGCAGGTTGTAGCGCGCGATCACCATGTCCAGGTTGTCTTCCAGAGCCAGGTCGATGGCGTCGCGGAGCGAGAGGTAGATCTTGCCGTCGCGCACCAGCGTGTCGAGCCGCGGCGTGTTGGCCATGCTGGGCGGGGGAACGGTCTTGCCGCGGTACGTGTCGATAGGATTGCGGGAGGGCCGCAGCAGTTGGTCGAAGGGAATCTGGCTGGCGGGAGTGCGAACCGCCTCGGCAGGCGGCGCGGGCGTCTGCACGGAGGCCGTCGGGAGTGCAGGTTCCACGGCCACGGCCAGGTTTGCCTGCAACAGCAGGATCGCGGCTAGACAGCCTGCCGAAAAACTCCATCCAATGAAGGGCACGGGCCTGAAGGGTACGGGCTTTCGCCCGTACATCATCGACCTGGAAAAATCGACGCGGGCTTTACGGGCTGCGGAAAAACTCATCCAGGGGCCGCACGAAGCGTCAGGGCACGACTTCAGTCGTGCCGCAAATGCAGGAGAATCGACGCGGGCTTTAGCCCCTGAGGGATGCCTTTCGGGAATATCGCCCCAACCCGCCCGTCTTCGCGCAGCCTGGAAGGGCTGAATGCCATTGGCCGAATTTGACTTGAGCTGCTTCACTTGGCGGCGGCCTCCGTTCCCGTTGGCTTTAGAATCTCATCGCGCGTGAGCCAGCCGTCGCGCAGTTCCACGATGCGCTTGCCGTAGCGGGCGTTCAACTCGGAGTGCGTCACCTGCACGATGGTCGTGCCGGCGCGGTTCAGCTCGCAAAACAGTTCCATGATCTCGCGCGCCTGCGTGGAGTGCAGGTTGCCGGTCGGCTCGTCGGCCAGCAGCAGCGCGGGCGCATGAACCACGGCGCGCGCAATACCTACCAGTTGCTGCTGGCCGCCGGAAAGCTGCGACGGAAACAGGTCCTTCTTGGCCACGATCTGGAAGCGGTCGAGAATGTCGGCCACCATCCCCTGGCGCTCTTTGGCGGGCATGTCTTTGTACGAGAGCGGCAGGTCGATGTTCTCCGCCACGGTGAGATCGTCCAGCAGGTGATAGCTCTGGAAGACCATGCCGATGCGCTGGCGGGCCAGATCGGCGCGTTGCTTGCGGTTGAGCTTGTGCGCCGGCGTCTCGCCGAACCAGTACTCGCCCAGCCAGCCATCGTCGAGCAGGGCAAGCACGTTCAGGAGGGACGACTTCCCCGCCCCCGATGGCCCCATGATGGTGACAAAGTCGCCTTCGTGGATGGTGAGTCCGATGCGGCGCAGCACCCAGGTTTCGGTGGGTCCGGTTTTATAGCTGCGTTCTACGTTTTTCAGTTCGATCATGGTGTTACTCCGATCTCAAAGCAAGGATGGGGTCAACGGATGCGGCGCGGCGAGCGGGCAGCCAGGCTGCAAGAAACGAGGCTGCGGCCAGAACCATAACGACCGCGGTGAAGGTGAGGCCGTCGTGCGCCTGCACGCCATAGATGTAGCTGCCGGCAAATCGAACCGCAAACCAGGCCAGCGCGCCGCCGATGGTCAATCCGATGGCCACCAGTAAGAGCGCCCGGTGCAGGATCAGCGAGAGGATGCTGCCCTGCGGCGCGCCCAGAGCAATGCGCAGGCCGATCTCGCGCGTGCGCTGCGCCACGGCGAAGGAGAGCAAACCGTAGAGGCCGACGGATGCAATCATCAGCGCCAGCGCCGCGAAGCTCTCCAGCAGATGCGCGATCAGAGTCTGGCTGCCGAAGGAGTCCTCAACCGCTTCGTGAATGGTCTTGACATCGGTTGTCGTGGCGTCGGGCGCGACCTCATGCAGCACTTTGTCGAATTGCGCTCGCAGCGAATCGGCGGGAACCGCGCCGCGAATAGCCACCTGAATGAACGCCGTCGCGATGCCATACAGCGGCGTGCCTGGCTCGGTTTGCGCAAGGCTGAAGTAGATTTCAGGCTTGGTGGAATCGGTGACATTCGTCTGCTTCATGTCCCCTACCACGCCGACGATGCGCATATCGCTGAAGCGGCCCTTCTTGCCCATGGAGACGGAGTGGCCGACCGGATCCTGGTTGGGCAGGTACGTGTTGGCGAAGGCCTGGTTAATGACGACGACGAGTGGGGACGACGGCGTGTCGTCGTCCGTGAAGAAGCGGCCGCGGATCATGGGAATCCCCAGCGCATCGACAAGCCCGGGCGTTGCCAGCCGGCCGTCTGCACGCGGCTGTTTACCATACGTTGTGTCCTTGTGATCCAGGTTGGTAATGATGGAGACGCTCATTTCGCGCCGCAAGGGAAGGACCGAGCTGAGGGCTGCCACCTGAACGCCGGGGATGGCGCGCAGGCGCTCGAGCAGCGGCAAGTAGGAGTCGCGAACCACGCTGGGGTGATCGACATCCTCTGTTTCATTCCCGGAGGTGCCGTTGAGAATGACGCCGCCGGTGAGCACATTTTGCTGCGCAAAGCCGAGGGGCGCCTGGCGCAGAGCGTGAATGGTGCGGAGGAAAAGACCGGCGCCGACGAGGAACACGAGAGTGAGAGCGAGTTGGGCTACCACCAGCGATTCGCGGGTGCGATTCTGGCTCGCCGAGGCCGTGGCAGTGACGCCATGAAGGCTGCCCTGGACGTTGCGGCGCATGGCGCGCAGAGCGGGGAAGACGCCGACGAGAATTGCAGTAACAAGCGTGAGCGACGCGAGGCAGAAAACGACCCGCCAGTCGAGATGGACCATTTTGGAGAGCGGCAAATTGCGGTCGATTTGATGCCAAAGCAGTTTGATGGCGGATTGGCCGAGAAGAAGTCCGAAGACGCTTCCGATACCACTGAGCAACAGGCTCTCGACGATGGCTTGTTGGAGCAAGCGAGCGCGGCTTGCTCCCAACGCGGCGCGGACGGCCTGCTCGCGAGTGCGCGAGACGGCGCGCGCCAGCATCAGGCTGGTCACGTTGAGGCAGGCAAGCGCCCAGATCCCCACAACAACCGCATAGAGCAAAAGCAACGGCTCGCGCGCAGTATGATTCAGAGCCGTCTGGCAATCCGTGACCTTGACGTTTGTGGGCAGGTTGTCGTCGGGTACTTCCTTGGCGATGACGGCCTGAGCCCGGCTGAGGTTCGCTGCAAGCTGAGCCGGTGTGACTCCCTGGGGAAGACGCGCAAACATCTGGCCCCACTTGGATTGTCCCTCCATGGAAGATCGGTTGGCCGGTGTGATCTCAACGGGTGACCAGATCGTCATTTCATCGTAGTAGGAGAAGAAAAAGCCTTTCGGTAATACACCGACAATGGTGTATGGCTTCTGACGAATGGTAAGAGTCTTGCCCAGGACGTTTGGGTCGGCGTTGTAGAGCTTATGCCACACATCGTCGCCGATGAGGAGTACGTGGTTGTTCCCCGGCCTGCTTTCGTCCTCGCGAAAAGCGCGGCCGAGCGCAGGCTGGACGCCAAGCATGTCAAAGAGTCCAGAGGTAACGGAAGGATGACTGACCTGGAACCGGCCTCCGGGGCCAACCACGCTTGCGTTTTCCTTACCCTCATACAGTATTGCGCCGATCTTCATGCCATGTCCGGCGGCATCGCGCAACTGAAGCATGTTTGCATAGCTCAGCGAGTAATACGGCATCGGTCCGGAAAGTTCAACGGCCACGACGCGATCCGGCTGCGCATAGGGGAACGGCCGCAGCAGAACTCCGTCGAGCACGGTGAAGACGGCGATGTTCGCGCCCAGCCCCAGCGCCAGCACGGCTACCGCCGTGAGCGTGAATCCCGGCGACTTGCGCAATTGGCGCAGTGCATAGCGGATGTCCTGCAAGATCGATCGCATCGCGAGTCTCCTTTCTTATTCGGTCCGCAACGCCTGCATGGGGTCAATGGAAGCGGCGCGGCGGGCCGGAATGAGACTCGCAGCGGAGGCGCAAAGTCCAAGCACCAGGGTTGCGCCCGCCAGGGCGAGCGGATCGTAGCTGCCTACGCCGTAGAGCTGGCTGGCCATGAGGCGGCCGGTAATGAGCGCCGCGGGAATGCCGATGCCGAGGCCGATGAGAACCTGCCAGAGCGCGCCGCGAAACACCATGGCAAGAACGCTCGCGCGAGTTGCGCCCAGCGCCATACGAATGCCGATCTCGCTGGTGCGGCGGGCCACGAAATAAGACATGACCCCATAAAGGCCGACCGAAGCAAGGATCAAAGCAAGTATCCCGAAGAGACCGGCAAGTTGCGCACCGATCCGCTCCTGAACAAAGTTGTCGGCCACCTGCGCATCGTAAGTGCGAATGTCAATCACTGTGAGATTGGGGTCGATGCCGGCCAGTGTGCGCCGAATCAGCGCGCCGGCATTCTGCTGCGGAGCGTTGAAGTTCAGTATCATGGAACTCACAAACATGGATTGCGTCTCGAAAGAAATCAACGAAGGTTCTTTGTAACCGGAAAACTGCTGCGTGAGCGGGCGCAGAAAGACCGGACGCACTGGCTGGTAGGGGTTGTTCATCTTGAAGTCGGCGAAAACGCCCACGATTTCAAAGTTGCCCGAGTACTTGGGAAGGTCCAAGCCAAAGTGTTTGCCTACCGGATCCTGATTGGGAAAGAAGCGCTTGGCAAAGGTCTGGTTGACGATGGCTACCGGCTGTGAGCTCGCCGAATCCTGTGCGGTAATGCCGCGGCCACGCAGCACAGCTACGCCGATGGCGTCGAGAAAGCGCGGGCTGACGCGATCCCAGGTTGAGCCATTGTCTTCCGGTTCCGGCTGCCCTTGCGGAAAGGTCGACGAGCCCCAGTTGCCCCCTTCCAGCGGACTGTAGAGCGCCAGGCCCACACTGGCCACGCCAGGCAGCGCAGAGAAGCGATCCTCGATCCGGCTATAGAGCGCAGGCGCCTGGCCGGCAGTGTAACCGGCCCCCTGCGCGTCGAAGTGCGCTACATAACGGTTGGACGTGGCAATGCCGAAGTTCTGATGCTCCAGGTTGGCAAGCGATTTGGACATGAGAATCGCCCCGGCCAGTAGCACTACGGACAACGCTGCCTGCGCAACGACCAGGGCCTTTTGCGGCAGGGAAGAACGGTCGCGCGTGGAGCGATTGACGCCGCGCAGAGCCTCGGCCGGCTGAGCATGAGACGACAGCCACGCCGGCACGGCGCCGAACAGCACGCCGGTGCCCAGCGAGACGAGGAAGGCAAAGCTCAGCACAGGCAGCGACGGACTGGCATCGATGGGAAGATTTGCAGCGCCGGGAAAGACCAGATCGAGAATCGCTCGCGCCCCGGCATAGGCAACGGCCAAACCGGCGAGGCCGCCCATGCAGCTCAATAACACGCTCTCGGTAATGATCTGGCGAATGACGCGGCGTCGTCCCGCTCCCAGAGCCATGCGCACGGCCACTTCGGCGCGGCGGGTTGTGGCGCGCGCCATCATCAGGTTGGCGATGTTGGCGCAGGCGATGAGCAGCACGAAGCTGGAGAGAACCATCATCATCTTCAGGCTCGTACCCGACTCCTGTTGCAGATTCTGAATGCCGCCGCCGCCGGGCACGATGGTCACATGCTGCTTGGCGATCTCGGAAGCCGCGAGATTTGGACGCGTGGCCAGCCACCGCCGTAGTGCGACAGAGAGCTTGGCTTGCAGAGAGCCGATGTTGGTTCCGGGTCGTACCCTGCCCAGCGGATAAAGCCACGTGGTGTCCGCGTGATGCAGCATCGCGGTTGGACCATCAAGGTAGGGTTCGGTCAAGAGAGGAGCCCAGAAATCGGGAGGCGCGTCGGTCACGCGATCACCGAAGAAGCCGGGCGGCGCGATGCCGGCGACGGTGAAGGGCTTGGCTTGAATGAAGATGGTCGATCCCACAATTGACGGATCGGAGGCAAATTCCGTTTGCCACGCCCGGTAGCTGACCACCGTTACGGGAGGCGCTGAGGGCGTGTCGTCGCTCTCGCCGAATACGCGCCCCGCATAGGCCCCCAGCCCCAGTGTGGTGAAGAAATTGCCGGAGACGAATTGGCCATGCAGCGATTTGGCCTGCGATTCTCCGCGGCGCACGCTCCACAGCAACTGTCCGGCCCGCACGGCGGCCAGTTGCTCGAACTCCGGCGCTGAGCTCTTGAGGTGCAGATAGGCATCGTAGGAGAAGATCGCGTAATCCCCGTTGTCGTTCTGAAAGCCGCCCTCGACGCAGCAATCGTCGGTGTCGCCGATGCGGTAGAGTTGCGCGGGATCGACCACCGGCAGCGAACGAAGCAGGATGCCGTGGACCAGCGTGAAGACGGCGGTGTTGGCGCCGATGCCGAGAGCCAGCGTGAGCACCACGGTGAAAGCGAATCCCGGAGCGCGGCGAAGCTGGCGCAGCGCGTAGCGCAGGTCGTGAAGCAGCGTGTTCATCTTCGTTTCTCCCGGCCGGCGAGTTATTCGGCGCGCAGCGCCTGCATGGGGTCAATGGAAGCGGCGCGGCGGGCGGGAATCAACGCCGCCAGGATGCCGGCTGCCAGCATCAGCGAAGCCAGCAACAGGAACCCGCCGGCCTCCTTTTGCGGTTCGAAGTAGATGACCATGCCGATGAGCTTGCGGGCGACGAGGGTGAGCACGAGGCCGGCCGCCGTTCCCGCGCCGAGCATCCACGCCACGCGGCGAAGAACCATGCTCAGGATGCGGTTGCGCGAGGCGCCCAGGGCCATGCGCACACCGATGTCGCGCGTAGCCTGCTCCACTTCGTGGCTCACAAGGCCGTAGAGGCCCACCAGGGCCAGGGCCAGCGCCAGCGCGGCAAAGATGCCGAAGAGCCAGCTCTCCATGCGCTCGAAGACCAGAACCTCGGAGACGATTTCGGTCATGGTGCGCGGCTCCTCGAAGGGAACCGTGGGGTCCAGTTCATGCACGATGGAGCGGATGGCTGAGATCTGCTGTCTGGGGTCGCGGGAGGTGCGAACGACCAGAGTCATATTTGCGAGATTGGCGGTGCGATCCTTGAGATCGATCTCGTCGATCAGATAATCATGCTCGGCAAGCGGCGGAACGTAGATGCTCTGGCGCACGTTGCCCGTTACGCCGACGATCTGGGCCCAATTCTCAGGCTTGTCACCGTCTTCGATGCGCTGCGCGGTGGGATCGAGACCATTCGGGATGAACTTGCGCACGAAGGCCTCGTTCACGACGACTCTGGCTGTTTCGGCTATGTTTTCGGAGCGGTCCAGACTGGGCGAAAGCTGTCGTCCGCGATGCAGCGGAATGCCCATCGCGTCGTAGTAACCTGCGCTGACAAATCTGTACTCGGAGTTCATGATCTGATTGGGCGGAGCGGCTGGCTGACCGGCAATATGTACATCTTGATTAGTCCATGCGTGCTCGATGGGCAGGAGACTGATCAGGCCCGCTGCTTTAACTCCCGGCAGATGACTCACCCGCTCCTCCAGTGGGCGATAAAAATCTCCCAAAGGATCGTGCCCCTGATATTTCGCCGGAGAGAGGCTAATGTCGGCGGCGAGAAGGTGCGAAGGTTCGAAGCCCAGATCGGCGTTGCGATAGCGCGAGACCATGCGGATCAGCAAACCGGAGACCACGAGCAGCACCAGCGTGAACGCTACCTGCGTAATCACGAAGCCGGAGCGCAGGCGGTGTTGTCCGCGCTGCGAGCCGGCGCTGCCGCCGGCCTTCAAGGCTCGATTGGGATCGATGCCGGAGAGACGCAGCGCGGGATACAGCGAAGCGGCAAGACTCGCGGCCACGGCGGCGGCGATCGCCGCGGCCAGCACCGTCCAGTTAAGCTGAATATCGGGACCGCGCCAGAGCGCATGAATCAGGAAATTGCGCATCAGATCGAGCATGACCCAGGCGAGCAGCACTCCGCCCGCCGCGCCCAGAAGAGCCAGCAATAATCCTTCCGTGAGCACCTGGCGAATCAGGCGCATTCGCCCCGCGCCGACGGCCGAGCGCATGGCCATCTCGCGCTCGCGCTTGACGCCGCGCGCCAGCAATAGTCCAGCTACATTGACGCAACCGATGGCCAACACGGCGAGCACCGCTCCCAGCAGCGTCCACAACGGGCCTTTGCCTCCCCACGTAGCGCTCTGCGCCAGGGATTCCAGGTGAACCGTCCGGCCATCGTCGCTCGGAAAGGCTCTGCCCATATCTTTGAAGACAAGGCTCAGATCGGCCTGCGCCTGCTGGATGCTCACGCCGTCCTTGAGGCGGCCCACGGTCATCAGCCAGTGGTTGCCCCGGCTCTCGTTCGCGTACTGCCCTCCGAGGATTCGCGGAGTATAGACAGCATTACGGATGTACAGTGGAAAGCGGAAGCCGGCAGGCATAACGCCGATGATTGCCGAAGCGCGGCCATCGAGCTTGACCGTTTGGTTCAGAACGCCGCGATCGCCGTCGAAGTATCTCTGCCAAACCTCATAACTCAGCACAACAGTGTCGTTTTTTCCATCCAGATTCTCGCCCTCCGCAAAGGTGCGGCCCAGCAGCGGCTTGACGCCGAAGACCTGGAAGAAGTTGTCGCTCGAGCGCACGCAGTTCAATGAAACCGGACCGTTGGAGGGCGTCTCCATGGTGATCCTTCTGAAGGTGTCATAGCCGGCCAGCGCGGTGAAGCTCTTCGCCTGGTCGCGCTCGTCCCGATAACTGGGCCAAGACGAAGGCTGGCCGTAGCCGCTGCGGCTTGAGGTTTGAATATCGACTATCTTCTCTTGCTGTGAGTATGGCAGCGGCTGCAGCATGACGGTATCGAAGACGCAGAAGACCGCGGTAGCCAGGCCCACGCTGAGAGCCAGCGTGAGCACCACGGTGAAAGCGAATCCCGGAGCGCGGCGAAGCTGGCGCAGCGCATAACTCAAATCCTGCAGCAGCATGGCTATGCCTCCACTTCCTCTTCCAGCTTCTTCAGCTCCTGCTCGCTGACCACCTTGCCGTCGAAGAGATGCACCTCGCGCTGGGCGTGCTTGGCGAAGCGCGGATCGTGAGTGACCATGCAGATGGTCGAACCCTCGCGGTGCAGGTCGGCGAGCAGGTGCATGACGGCCTCGCCGTTCTTGGAGTCGAGGTTGCCGGTGGGCTCGTCGGCCAGCAGGATGGAGGGCGAACCGGCCAGGGCGCGGGCCACGGCCACGCGCTGCTGCTGGCCGCCGGAGAGCTGGGCCGGATAGTGCCTCATGCGGTGCGCCATGTTGACCCGCTCCAGGGCCTCCTTGACGCGCTTCCTGCGCTCCGCCGAGGGCATGCCGGCGCGATAGGTAAGCGGCAGCTCGACGTTCTCCTCCACGGTGAGATCGCCGATGAGGTTGAAGCTCTGAAAGATGAAGCCGATCTCCTGGTTGCGGATGCGCGAGCGGTCGCCGAACTTCAGGTTCTCGACCGGCTGGC
>Ga0326727_10008313_pt1 | contig 26467 bp, 17 predicted proteins | sample MB2enrmetagenome_FD_207643 | JGI IMG/M metagenome (GOLD analysis project Ga0326727, IMG submission 207643) | Lab enriched peat soil microbial communities from McLean, Ithaca, NY, United States - MB29MY | ecosystem: Environmental > Terrestrial > Soil > Wetlands > Peat | place: USA: New York...
TAAGCGACGTGAGCCGCATGCCCTTCAGAGGCGAGAGGTCTTGGACGCGGGTCGCCACAAGATCGAGGAACGTCAACGGCATGCCCCTCAGAGGCGAAAGGTCTTGGACACCGGTTTGGCCAAGAACGAGGAACGTCAACGGCATGCCCCTCAGAGGGGAGGGGTCATTTACCCCGGTGCCGCGAAGGTCGAGGTACGTCAGCGGCATGCCCTTCAGGGGCGACAGGCCTCGGACATTTTGGCAGCCCGACAGCCTGAGCCATTTGATCGCCATGCCTTCGAGAGGCTTCAGGTCGGCCACCTCTGTGCGGTCGGCCAACTGCAGCGTTAGAAGACCGGTGTCATCCATACCCAGGCCATTGCATTTAGCCGGGTCGAGTTGCCACGCCGGCCAGGCCGCCTTGATGCGCTTCGCCAACACCGCTAGCATGGCTTGCCGGGCCTCGAGCAGTGTGCCGCCGTAGCGCGCCAGCAACCCATTGGCCAGCGCCAACTGCTTCTGTTGCTGGAGCACCTGCGCGAAGGCCAGCATGGTGGCCGGGTCGTCGGGGTTCTTCCGCTGGCACAGTTCCAGCAGGCCCGCCACGGCCTTGTCCCGCGATTTCTGCTCCCAGAGGTCCGCCAGGCTGGCCCCCGCGTCGTACTGCGGTTTCCTGGCCAGGTAAGTCTCCAGCTCCCGCCGGGTCCCGGCATAATCCTTATTGAGGAGCAGCAACTGGCCGCGGAGCAGCCGGGCGGCGGCGTAGTCCGGGTCGTAGTCCAACGCCAGGGTTACCTCGGATAGGGCCTCGTCGAAGTGATACTGGTCTACGGCCAGCCGGGCGGCCGCGACGAAGGCCGGCACGGCCTTCCGCGTCCGCTCCTGCTTCTCCCCCTGCTCCTTCTGATAGGCCGCATAGGCCCGGTTCGTCTCCCACCAGGCCTTGAAAACCACCCCCAAGCTACAGAGAAGAACGACTACGGCGACGGCGACGCCCGCGCTGACTCCCTTATTCCGCTTGACCAGCTTTGAAAACTGCTCCCACTTCGTGTCCTCCTTCGCGCTCACGGAGCGGCCTTCCTGGAACCGCTCGATGTCCTGCCGCAGGGCCTCAACGGTCTGGTAGCGGTCCTCCGGCCGCTTGGCCAGGGCCTTCATGGCCACAGCCGAGAGTTCACGAGGGATTCTGCCGGCGCGGACGCGCCGGGCATTGCCCTCTTCCGGCGGCCGAATCTGGCCTTCGGCAACTCGCATCAGCACCATCGCATAGTTGCCTTCCTTGTCTACCGGCGGCCGCAAGGCGAGCATCGCGTAGAGGATCGCCCCCAGCGAGTAGATGTCGCTCCGCTGGTCGATGGCCTGGACTTGGCCCGTGGCCTGCTCGGGCGGCATGTAGGCGGGCGTGCCGAGGACCTCGCCGTCCACCGTCAGGTCGGCGTCTGCCGCCCGGCTGGTGGCCACACGGCTGGTGAACGACTGTAATGCAGCACCCCTGGCCGGCGATGGGGCAGCCGCCGGTGGCGGAGTCACGCGGTCGCTTCCCTTGCCGTCCTTGAGCACCTTGGCCAGGCCCCAGTCCATCACGTACACCTCGCCGAAGTCGCCCACCATGATGTTCGCCGGTTTCAAGTCGCGGTGGATGACGCCGCGGCTATGGGCGTAGGCGATGGCGTTCGAGACGCTGACGAAGATGTTCAACAGTCGGGAGAGCGGGTACTCCTGCCCAGTCGAAGCCCTCACCCCCGGCCCCTCTCCCAAAGGGAGAGGGGGGACTTGATTCACCGCCGGCCCCTCTCCCGGAGGGAGAGGGGAGTCCGATCGCAGCGCGTCGAGGATTTGCGCCAGGCTGCGGCCCCGCACCATCTTCATCGAAAAAAACAACCGCTGCTTGGCGTCGAAGCCCAGCTCGTGGACCGGCACGATGTTGGGATGCTCTAGTTGGCCGGTGATCTGGGCCTCCTCGATGAAGCGGAGCTTCTTGGCCGGCTCGCTCTGGTCCAACAGGTACTTGACGGCCACCTCGCGGCGGATATCGCAATCCACCGCCCGCAGCACGGCCCCCATGCCGCCCCGGGCGATCTCGCCGCCGACCACATAACGCTGCCGGATCTCGCCCTGTGCGGCCAGCAATTCGTCGATCGACTGTTGGCCGCGGTGGCGAGCGAACAGCTCCAGGGTGACGCCGGCATTGACGCCCGCACGGCCCAGGCTGCTGGACGTGCCCTCAATCTGTCCCCGGGGGACCTGCAGCGGGGCCGCGTCGGGGGTGGGCACCACCAGCGGCTGCTTGCAGGTGGGACAACGGGCGAAGCGTCCGGCGAGCTCGGGCCTGACCTTGAGCTTCAGCCCACAATGAAAGCAGGAGAAGTGAATCATGGGGATCACTCCAGGACCGTACTGCCTCTCCGGGAACGGGAACCCGCCCGGGGTGGCCACTCCCCCATGGTAACGAACGTTACAGGGGAATCCCAGATGACCCGCAGGGCATTCTACCCCACCAAAAGGCTTGACATTTTTTCAGAAAGAGGGATACTGAGGTTTCTCATATACAGGACTGCGGGAAGGCGATTCCGGGGACCGGGCCCAAAGGGTTTCTTCCCGTGCGCGAGATTCCTCTTTGGAAGGGGGCGTTTTGTGCCGAAGTCGATCCTGGACGCGATCAAGCTGGGGTTTTGGGATTTCGAGCCTGCGGAAATGGATTTTGGCCAGTTCGAGGCCTCGGATGCGATGCCGGGCACCGACGAGAAGATCCGCATGCTGGCCGAGCGGATCCGCCGGGGGATGCCGCTTTGGCACGCCGCCGATCGGTCGGACATGGAGTCGCCGGGCCCCGCCCGGCTGCGGGTGCGCCCGCGGCGGCTGCCCCGCTAGGGACCTGCTCACGAGCCCAACAGCCGCTGGACCATCGCCCGCTCCAATCCCCAATCCCTCTGCCGCGTGGGCATAGATTACCCAGCCTCCGGACCGTCCCCGGCCTTGCCGCCGCTGGTAATCGGCTCCGTGGTGGTCGCCCCGCCGCTGCTCCAGGCGCCGATGGCGGGATTCACCAACTACGCTTTTCGGCAGATCCTGCGGGGATTGGGGGGGGTCGGCCTGCCCTGCACCGAAATGCTCAGCGCGCGCGGCATTCTGGGCAGGCATTCCCGCGGGGAGTCGCCCCCACAACGTCTCTGGGGCGTCAAGGAGGAACCGCGTCCCTTGGCCGTCCAGATATGGGACAACGACCCCGAGACGCTCGCGGAGGTCGGCAGGCGGTTGGCCCTCGAGTACCATGCCAGCGTGATCGACATCAACTTCGGCTGTCCGGTCCGCGACATTTCGGAAAAGGCCCGCAGCGGATCGTACCTGCTCCGCTGGCCGGATCGGATCGGGGGGATCGTGGCCGCGGTGGCGGCGGCCTGCCGGCCCGTCCCGGTGACCGCCAAGATCCGCCTGGGAGCAACCCGCGATACGCTGAACGCGATTGACGTGGCCCAGGCGGTGGAAGGGGCCGGCGGCGCCGCGGTGACCGTGCACGGCCGCACCGCGTGCCAGCAATTCCGGGGCAAGGCCGACTGGGACGAAATCGCGCGGATCCGGCCGCACCTGGCACGGATCCCGCTGGTGGGCAACGGCGACCTCGGCACCGCGGAGTCGGCGCTGGAGGCGATGCGCCGCTACGGCGTCCAGGGAGTGATGATCGGCCGCGCGGCCTTGGGGCGGCCCTGGTTGTTCCGCCAGGCCCAGGCCGCCCTGGCCGGCGAGCCGATCCCGCCCGAACCCACCCTGGCCCAACAGCGAGACCTGCTCCTGGAGCACCACCGGCTGGTCGTCGAGCGGTTCGGGGCCGAGCGGGGCACGGTCCTCATGCGCAAGTACGCCTGCCGTTACGCCCTCGGCCGGCCGGGCGCCCGGGCCTTCCGGGCCGAGGTGGCGCACGCGGCCACGGCCGCGCAGCTCATCGCGGCCGTGCGGCAGTTCTTCCCGCATTGACAGCCGGAGGGGCAAGGACTTGAATAGGGCAGATGGTAGGTGGTAGGTGGGGGATGGCGGGCGCGGACTTGCTCCGTGTGGTTCCCCATCTACCATCTACCGCCTACCATCTGCGAGCGTTTACCTTGCCCCGCTGCTCCTCTTTGCCACGCCCATGACCGAAGAAACCGAAGAACGTTATCATCTGCAGCGGATCGAGCGCGACATGCCCGACCGCGCGGACCAGTTGGCCGTCCTCCGCGGCCAGAAGTACCTTTCGCTGGCAATGGCCCGCGGCAACCGGCCCTACCTGGTCTCGCTGAACTACGCCTTCAGCCAGGAGGGGAACTGCTTCTACGTGCACAGCGCGCCGCGCGGGCGGAAGATCGACGTGCTGCGCGCCAATCCGCGGGCTTGGGGCCAGGTGATCGAGGATCGCGGGTACATTCCCGGCCGCTGCTCGCACGCCTACCGCTCGGTCATGTTCGAGGCCCGCGCCGAGTTCGTCGAGGACCTCCTGGACAAACGGCGGGCGCTGGCCTTGATGATCGAGCACGCCGACCCGGACGCCGCCGCGTCGCTCACCCAGCGGCTGGTGGCCACCGCGGACCTCGCGCAGGTGAGCGTCCTGCGGCTGGCGGTCCTCTCGATGGGCGGAAAGCAGGGACAGTGAGTTTGGCGGCACGGGCTTGCGGTGCAGGCGTCTCGCCTGCCCTGAAAGACAGGGATGAACTGCCGCAGGCGGGACGCCTGCACCACAACCACGGAAAGGGCGACCGATGCACCATGCGTTCCGTGCCACTGCGCGTTGGCCTGGAAAATCGGCCGCGTTCCGTGCGGCCGCTGTGCTGGCTGCGCTCGTGCTCGCGGCAACGGCGGCCGCGGGGCGTGATAAGACCGCTGCGGGAGCGAGCAAGGAACCCGGCCCGGCCGCAACGAGCCAGACCTGGGAAGCAGTGATCCAGAAGCGGCTGCTGAATCTGCCCGTGAAGAACGGCGCGGCCAAGCGACGCCTCGCCTTGTCGGCCGACGGCCGCGTGGTCGAGCAGTTCGACATCGAGCTGGCCGACGGCCGGCCGGACTTCTGGGTCGGCCTGGATGTCGCGGCGTGGCATGGCAAGCGGCTTGTCGTCGCCGCCGCCGGCACGGCGCCGCCCGGCCTGGCTGCCATCCGGCAAGGCGATGCGCTGGAAGGGCCCGAGGACCTGTATCTGGAAAAACTCCGCCCCCAGTTCCATTTCTCGGCCCGGCGCGGCTGGCTGAACGACCCTAATGGCCTGGTCTACTACAAGGGCGACTACCACCTGTTCTTCCAACACAACCCCTTCGGCATCCAGTGGGACAACATGACCTGGGGCCACGCCGTGAGCCAGGACCTGGTACATTGGCAGCAATGGGCCGATGCCATCAAGCCCGATAAGCTGGGGACCATCTTTTCCGGCTCGGCGGTGGTGGATCGAAACGGGACCAGCGGGTTCCAAGGCGGCGCGGAGTCGCCAATCGTTTGCATCTACACCTCGGCCGGCAACCCCTTTGCCCAATCGCTCGCCTACAGCAACGACCGCGGGCGGACCTGGACGAAGTACGCGCACAACCCGGTGCTTCCCCACGTCGCCGGCAGCAACCGCGACCCGAAAGTCGTTTGGCACGCGCCCAGCAAGACCTGGATTATGGCCCTGTACCTGGACGGAGACAAGTACGGACTGTTTGCTTCGCCGGACTTGAAAGGCTGGACGCACCTGCACGACGTTAGCTTGAGCCAGGAGTGCCCGGACTTCTTCCCCATGCCGTTGGACGGCCACCCGCAAGCGGGCGCCCGGCAGGAGCTGCGCTGGCTGCTGACCGCTGCGGACGGCCGGTACTTGGTGGGCCGTTTCGACGGTCGCAAGTTCACGCCCGAAGGCGACCCGCAGGCGAGCCCCTTCGGCTATGCCGTGCAGACCTACAGTGACATTCCGCCGGAGGACGGCCGGCGGATCCAGATCGGCTGGCTCAGGGGGGGCAAGTATCCGGGCATGCCCTTCAACCAGCAGATGACCTTCCCCTGTGAGCTGACGCTGCGGAACACGCCCGCCGGCCCGCGCCTGTATCGCATGCCGGTCAAAGAAATCGAGCTTCTGCGGGCCAGGACCCATGCCTGGAGCGATGTGCCGCTACGGCCCGGCGAGAATCCGCTGGCGGCCCTGAAACACGATCTTTACGACATGGAGGCCGAGATCGTGCGGGGCGGCGCCCACGAAGTGGGCTTCCACATCTTCGGCACCGAGGTGAAACTCCCGGCGAGCGATGGCCGGATCAAGCTGCGGATGCTGGTCGACCGCACGTCGATCGAGTGGTTTCTCAACGACGGCCAGGAGTCGCACGCCTTCTGCTATTTGCCCGCGGCCGGCAGCAAGCCGCTGGAACTCTACGCAAAGGGGGGCGAGGCCCGCATCGTCTCGCTCATGGTCTACGAACTCCGCTCAGCGTGGCCGAGCCCGGCGGGCAAGCCCGCGCGCTAAACGGATTTCATCCGCACGGCCACCGCCTGCGTGTCGCCCAGCGATAAGCGCATCGCCCCGCCTGCATGGTGGATCGTCTCGGTCCGCTCGACCGTGCCGGTATGGATGTTCCACCACTCCGCCCGATATTCGCCGGCGGGCGCGGTCAGCTCGACGCTGCCGCCGCCGGCACGGTAAACGGCGTATTGCCGGCCGGGCTCGGCGAGCACCAAGCCGCCCTTGGCCGACTCGTCAGGCCGCAGCCGCGGCAGCTCGAAACTCTCCAGGAACCGCTTGAGGACGGCCAGGCGGGCCCGCAGCACGGGGCTGCCGGCGCCGGGCTGCGAGGAGGGGTAAGCGAACGTGCCGTTCTCCTTGCCGACCGCGAAGGAGTAATCCAGGTGGTCGAAGATCGCCCCGCCGCTCATGAGGAAGTTCCACGCCTCGACCAGGTACGGCGCGTCAACGGCCCCGTTGAACCCCGTCTCGTCGTCCGCGATGACCCGCCCCAGCCGGTAATTGCCGGCCACGGCCTCCGGCACCGCGTAGTGGAAATTGAGGATCGAAACGCCCGCGTACGGCCGGGCCACCCGGGCACTCTTGTTGGCGATGTTGCGGGCGATCAAGTGACGGGCGGGCAACCCCTTCTCGGCATCCAGCAGCACGCCGGCGATCCGCTCCTGCCAGGCGTCGCTGACGCCGCCGAAGTAAGGCTCGTTGCAAATCTCGTAATAGAGGTTGTCGCAGTCCCGCAGCTCGGCCACGATCTTGCGGACCAGTCGCTCCTGGACCGCCAGCAGGCCGCCGCTGGCCTCCAGCGTGTAGACGTCCGTCCGCCGCACGCCGCCCACGCCATTGACGTTGTTGGCCGCGTTCATGGGACTGAGCTTCCACTGCGAATCGTCGTACATCGGGCAGAACAAGACCAACTCCACGACGATCCCGCGGCGGCCGGCCTGGGCCACGAAATCCGTCAGCCGCGCGAAGTAGGGCTGGCTGAAGCGGGCCAGGTCGAATTTGTTGCCGCCGTTGGCATAGCCCGGCTTGTCGCTGCGGACCCAGGGGGCCAACAGCCGTCCCGCCGCGGGCGCGAGCGTGTTGCGGGCGATGTGGAACGCGCCCGGCGGCTCGCAGTAGGCGCCGCTGAAAGTCCGCGTGACGTTCAGGCCGTCGGCCTTTAGCGTGTCGAGGTACTTCACGGCATCGAAGTCCGGATTGAGCACCGCTCCGTAATGCTCGGTGGAGCCGACCAATACCGCCGGCTTGCCGCGAAAGAGCAGATAATGCGGGTTGTCCGGAAGCAAGGCGATCGGGGGTTCCGCTGCCATCGCCGCCGCGGCCAACAGCACCGCCGGCCAGCCGGCGCCCCCCCACAACCAGGATCGTGGCAGGGTCATTTCTCATGCTCCTTTCCTCTAGCCAAGGTTGGTCAGCAGGGCCACCGGGAAATCCGCCAATGCGGCCGCCGCCGGGATGCGAGCAGCGTCCGCGGAACACGCCTGGCCCGTAAACAAGTTTGTCAATCGAGCCGACGCCATTTTCTTAACAACGATTTGCGTATCTTCCCAGACGGCGGGACCCAGCGGCGGCGGGACCCGCGGGGCGTCGGCTGCCGGCGGGCTGAGCGCCGCGAGCAGACGCGGTGCGACCACGATCGCAATCGCCGGCTGGGCTTCCGCCGCCGGAAACCACTGCCGCGCGAAAGCACACAGGTGCTTCGCCTTCGCCCCTTCGACATCCAGCGGCAGGTAATCGCCGAGTTGGAACAACTCGGCGTGCCGGCGGCGGAACTGGAGCACCTGCCAAGTTACCAAGAGCTTGAGCCGCGGGTCGCGAGGATTTTGGGCGAGCCCGCGGGCCAGAGACGGCAGCGACCGGCCGTCGCGGCCCGCGTCCTTGCGGAGCCGCGCGAGCATCTTGCGGCGCGCGGCAAAATCCACCGGCCGCCGGTTGTCCGGATCGACCAGGCTGAAATCCCACAGCTCCTGGCCCTGATAAATATCGGGCACGCCCGGCGCGGTCAGCTTCAAGAGCGTCTGCGACAATGCGCTGTAGAGGCCCCAGTCCACGATCTCGTCGTGAAAGCGGCGGAACTCCGCCAGGAAGCGGTTCTTGGGATGGTCGGCGAGTGCGGCGGCCGTGAACTCGCGAACCGCGGCGTCGTATTCCGCATCGGGATTGATCCAGCTCGTGTGGACCTTCGCCTCGCGGGTGGCTTTCTCAATGTAGGCCGCCATGCGGCCGGCCAGCTCGCGGAGTTGCTTGCCGTCGGGAGCCGCTAGCGGCCAAACGCCGACCAGCGTCTGGTAGAAGAGGTATTCATCGTTGCGGCTGGGGGCCGGCTGGCCGTCCACCTCGCGGCGATGCCGCCGGTTCAGCCGCGCCCAGCGATTCACGGCTTTGCGCCAGAAGTGCGGGATTTCCGAGAGCACGCTGATCCGCGCGCGGGCGTCTTCGCTGCGCTTGGTGTCGTGCGTCGTGGTGCAAACAAGCGACCGCGGCCAGGCGGCCTGCCGCGCCAGATTATGGCGATGGAACTCTTCCAGTGAGGCGGCGCCGCGGACGGGATCGCCGCCCACCTCGTTGAGCGATGCCAGGGGAAAGTAGCGGTAGAAGGCCGTGTCTTCAATCCCCTTGGCTAGCACGGGGCTGGTGACTTGCTGCACGCGCCCCACGAACAACTCCCGCTCGCGGCGGCCGGCTTCGTCCAGATCGGGCGGGCGCTCCAGCAGCAGCACGTCGCGGATGAAGTCGAATACGGCCGCGTCGGTGGCGGGGTTGCGGCGCTTCGCCTGTGCCGCCGCGCGGCAGACGACCTGCCGGTCGCGCTCGGAAACATAGCCTTCGCGAATGTAGGTGCGGTAGACGGCAAAGCAGGCAAGGATCTCGCGCAGCGCGGTCCGCAGCGTGTGGAGCGTGAAATCCCGCGAGCGGCGGTGCCGTTCGGAAATGCGATTGAGGCGGTGGGCGAGCAATTGCAGGTCGCTGGACATGGCCGTACGGAAGATCAGCAGCTTCGACTGCTGCGCCACGGCACGGAAATCCAGCCGCTGGTCGATAAAGCGGCTATAGATATTGATCAGCTCGGCCAGACCGGCGGGATCGACGAACAGCCCGCCCGCCGAGTTCAGGAAGTCATAGCCCGTGGTGCCGGCCAGCAGCCAGTCGGGGGGTAGGCTTTCATCGCTGCCGAGGATCTTCTCCACCACCACGTAGAGCGGAAGGTTTGCGCGGTCGGTGCAGGTCATGGCCGTCACGGCGGGCAGCAGCGCGGGCTCGATGTCGCTCCAGGGCGGCGGGGTTCCGGCCGGGGCGTCGCGCGGCGGCGCGGCCGCTTCCGCCGCGCGCTGGTACACGGCCTTGCCGACGGCCAGCAGGTAGCCCCTTTGCAAGCGCCGCAGATACTCCAGCGGCTCGTACAGCCCGTCGATGTGATCGACCCGCAAGCCATCCACGTCGCCGCGGACCAGCAGATCGAACACCAGGCGGTGGCTTTCCGCGAAGACCTGGGGGTCTTCCGTGCAGACGGCCGCCAGGTCGTTGATGTCGAAGAAGCGCCGATAATTGATCTCGTCGGCGGCCGCCTTCCAGTGCGAGAGCCGGTAGACCTGGGCATCCAGCAGCTTGTCGAGGTTGTCGTAACTATGGGGGTCTGCGGGCGTTCCGTTGAATTCCCGCACGTTGCGCTGAATGAATTCGGCGACGGCCGCGGCGCGCTCCGTCAGCGCGCGGAGCCGGTCCTTGATCACTTCCTTCTCGCGCTGCCGCTCGGAGACGCGGGCGGAGTCGGTTGCCGTGCATTCGGGCAGGTGGCCCAGCGCGGTGACGATGCTCTCCAATTCGCGCAATTCCTCGGAATCGGCCGGCTGCGTCTCCTTCAGCGCATCCAGCCCGTGCGTCAGAACGGCCCGGTAGGTCCGCGGCTCGATGGGCAAGAGCGACTGCTGATACCGCAGGAAGAACGCCCCTTGGCGATACTCCAACTTCAACTCGCCCGATTCCAGCACTTGCCCATACTGATCGCCGAGGATGGGCAGCAGGATTCTGCCGCGGAGCTCCTCCTTGACGGGGCACCAATCCACGTCGAAGTAGGTGGCGTGCGGCGAGGCGGGGCCGTTCTCCAGCACGTCGCTCCACCAGAGGTTCTCGGCGGGGGTGGCGCTCATGTGATTGGCTACCGTATCCAGAATCTGGCCCAGCCCGCGGCCGTGCAAGGCCTTGACCAGCGCCCGATAATCGTTCTCGCTGCCCAGTTCGGGGTTCAGTTGGCCGTGATCGACGATGGCATAACCATGGGTGCTGCCCGCGCGGGCCTTCAGGTAGGGCGAGGCGTAAAGGTGGCTGATGCCGAGTTCCTCCAGATAGGGCACGATGCCGGCAGCGTCACGAAACGTCAGCTTCTGCGGCTCGAACTGAACGCGGTACGTCGCGGTGGGCCGGCAAGAACGGCTGCAAACCGCCGCGGCGACGGCTTGAGCCATCCACTGGACCCAAGCAGAGAGCTCGCTCATGGCCGGCCTCCCGCGCATTCAAAGAGCAGCAGTTCGTGGGGGAGAATCTGCTCCCGGGAATGAGCCTGCGCGCGACTTCCTCCGTAACGCGCAGCTTCCGTGCTGAGCAGCACCGTCTGGCCGCCGAGTTCCAGGTCGGCCAGCGACAAGGCGTTGGCGGTCAGGTTTGCCACGGCCAATACCCCGTCGTCTCCGCCGCGCCGCAACAGCAACAAGGCCGGCCGGCCGCCGGGCGCCGGCGCGCTCGGGTCGTGCAGCAAGCGGGCGGCGGTTTGCCGCCGATCGGCGAGCGCCGGCAAGCGCCGGCGAACCGCCAGCAAATCCTGATACAGCCGGCGGAGCTGGGCGTGCGGCGAGCCCGCCGGCCATGCCCAGGCGAGCTTGGCCGCGGCAAAGGTCGCGGGATCCTGGGGATCGGGAATCTCCGCCCCCCAGCGGAACGCCAGGTCGGCGAACTCCCGGCGGCGGCCGCGCCGCACCCCTTCGACGACGGCGGGATCGTCGAACGAGCAGAAGAACGGAAAGGGCCGCTCCTCGCCGTATTCCTCGCCCATGAACAGCAGCGGCACGCAGGGCGAGAGCAGGAGCAGGCCGCACGCCAACCGTCCGGCGGCGGGCGGCAGGATCGTGCCCAGGCGATCTCCCCGTGCGCGGTTTCCCACCTGGTCGTGGTTCTGGATGCAAACGACGAAGCGCGTGCGGTCGGCCGCGCCCACGCGGCTGCCGTGGCGGCGGCGGCGAAAGCGGCTGTAACAGCCGTCGTAGACGAACACCTCGTTGAGGGCCTTGGCGACCTGCTGCGGCCCGCCGAAATCCGCGTAATAGCCGTCGCGCTCGCCGGTCAGCAGGGCGTGCACGCTGTGGTGAAAATCGTCGCTCCAAACGCCGTCCAGCCCATAGCCGCCGCGTCGGCACGGGCGGATCAGGCGGATATCGTTCTGGTTGCTCTCGGCGATGAGGTGCACCAGGCGGCCCGCGCGGGCAGCCTCGCGCCGGACCGCGGCTTGAATCTCCGCGAGGATGTGGCGCGGGCCGAGGTCGTAGATGGCGTGCACGGCGTCGAGCCGCAGACCGTCCACGTGAAAATCGCGCACCCACATGCACGCATTGTCGATCACGAACTGCCGCACGGCATCGCTGTCCGGCCCGTCGTAATTGACGGCATTGCCCCAGGGGGTGCGGTAACGATCGGTGAAATAGGGCCCAAAGTTGCCCAGGTAGTTCCCTTCGGGGCCGAGGTGGTTGTAAACCACGTCGAGCATCACCGCCAGCCCGGCCTGATGGGCGGCGTCCACGAGCCGCTGCAGCGCCCGCGGCCCGCCATAGCTCTGCTGGACGGCATAAGGATAGACGGCGTCGTAACCCCAGTTGCGGTCGCCCGCGAATTGGGCCACCGGCATCAGCTCGATCGCCGTGACGCCCAGCGAGAGCAACTGGGGCAGGCGCGGAACGATTTGTGCGAACGTGCCTTCCGGCGTGAAGAGCCCCGCGTGCAATTCGTAGAGGACCAGCGCGTCGCGGGCGACGCCGCGCCACGCCGCGTCCGACCAGCCGTATGCTTCGGGAAAGAACACGGCCGAGGGGCGATGGACGCCGTCGGGTTGCCAGCGCGACGCCGGGTCGGGATAATCGCGGCCGTCCGCCAGCTTGAACGCATACCGCAAGCCTTCCTCCGCCTGCGGCTGCCGGTGGATGAAATAGCCGTGGCCCTCGGGCGTCATGGCGCTTTCCCGGCGCTGGCCTGAGGAGAACGAGACCAACGACAGCGTCGCGGACAATGGCGCCCAGACTCGCCAGACGATGCCGCCGTCCTCCCGGCGGAGCGCGCCCTGCGGAGGATGAGTGCGATTCCGCGGCAATTCACCCTCCTTTCCGTCTCGCTACCTTTCCACAACACAAGCTAAGTATTCTCCGGCCGGCGGGGGCCGTCAAGGGTCCCGCGCCGCGGGCTATTGCCGCCCGGATACAATTACTCCAGGCGGGGTGGCTGGCGCACGAAAGGGACGTACGCGCGATGGAAGTGAGGGCGCCTTTTTGCGTCATGGATTGCAGCCTGGTCCGTTGTGCCACGGGGCGGGTGTGCTCGAACCTGCGCGAATTGTTGGAGGCGATTCGCAGCGTGCCGGACGCGGTGCTGGAGCACCACATGATGCGTTGCGCGCTGGAGGACCATTTCGAGCTGCACGAGTTCCCCAACGACTTGGCCCGCTGGTGCTGGACGGGCTTGGGCGACAACGTGCTGGGAGAGCAACTGGGGTTGGTGGACCCTTACCGGCAGCCGTCAACCTCTGCCTTGCGCGCGGCGTTGGTCAACGTGCTGGAAGAGCGGCTCTGGGGCCTGGCTTACGTGCCGTGGTCGCGGCCCGGCCTGGAGCTGCACCTGGTCGAGTCCCGCCTGATCGCCCACGACACGGGGGAGCGGATCGTCACGCCGGCGGCCCTCTTGGAGGCCATCGAGCGCATGTCGCCGCGGTCGCTGTTCTACCACGTTCACGACGCGCGGCGGCGCATGGCGGGAGAATCGGACGATTTCTCGCGGTGGCTGGAGCAATGCGGCGCGGAGGCGCTGCTGGTCACGGCGTTGCGGAGAATCGACTTTTATTTCCTGAACCTCAGCCAGCTCCGGCAGGCGCTGGTCGACGCCTTTGGGCATTACGTCGCGGAAGCTCCGTCCCTCCCGAGGACCGCCCCATGAGGCTGCTGGATCGCTACGAAGAGATTGTGGGCCACCAGGAGGTGGAGCGGCTGCGCCGGCTGGCCGAGCGGCTGGCCGGCAAGCGGATCGTGCACGTCAATTCCACGCGCAGCGGCGGCGGCGTGGCGGAAATCCTGGGCTGGATGGTTCCGCTGCTCGAGGAGCTGGGGCTCAACGCCCGCTGGGAAGTGATCGCGGGACCGCCCGATTTCTATCGCGTGACCAAGGCCTTTCACAACGGCTTGCAGGGCCTGCCGGTGTCGCTGCGCAAGAGCGATTTCGAGCTACACTACGAGGTCAACCGCGCGAACGCCCAGCGGCTGAACCTGGAGGCGGACATCGTTTTCGTGCACGACCCGCAGCCGGCCTACCTGCCGCAGTTCACGCCGCCGGGACAGGTGGGCCGCTGGATCTGGCGCTGCCACATCGATGCCTCCCGCCCGGACCGCGTCATCTGGAAATACCTGGAAACGGCGGTCTCCCGTTATGCGGCGGCGATCTTCTCGATGCCCGCCTTCGCGCGGCCGCTGGCTTGCCCGATGTTCCTGATCCTGCCTTCGATCGACCCGCTCTCGGACAAGAACTGCGCCATTCCCGAGGCGGAGCGGCTGGAGACGCTTGCGCGGCTGGGCCTGGACCCGGAGCGGCCGCTGTTGCTGCAAGTCTCGCGCTTCGATCGCTTTAAGGACCCGCTGGGCGTCGTCGAGGCCTATCGTTTGCTGCAGCCTTACTACCCGGAAATGCAACTGGCCTTGGCGGGCGGCCCCGCGGACGACGACCCGGAAGGGGCTGAGGTGCTCAGCGAGGTCCTCGACCGCGCCGGGCAAGACGCCAACTTGAAGGTCTTGCTGCTGCCCCCCGACGCGCATCGCACCATCAATGCCCTGCAGCGCTCGGCGACCGTGGTGCTGCAGAAGTCGCTCAGGGAAGGCTTCGGGCTGACCGTGACCGAGGCGCTCTGGAAAAGCAAGCCGGTGATCGGCGGGGCCTGCGGCGGCATCGCCCTGCAGGTCCACGACTATCACACGGGGTTCCTGGTTCATTCCCCGGCCGGAGCCGCGTACCGCATCCATTACCTGCTGCGGTATGCCGACAAGCGGCAGCGGATGGGCCAGACCGGCCACGCGTTCGTGCGGGAGCATTTTTTGCTGACCCGCAATCTCCGCGATTATCTCACGATGCTCCTCTGCCTGGATCACCCCGACTCGGCGGCGATCGTGGTCTGAGCGGGCCGCGGGGGCGCGGAGCAGGGAAACGAAAGCACGAAGACGCGGGGACACGCAGAAACGACGACACGGTGAGAGGGTGGCGCAACGATCTCTCCGTGTCCCCGTGTCCCCCCTCTCCGCGTCTTTCGCGACTGCCCGCTTCTACCCCAGGAACTCCCATTGGAGGCCGACGCGCTTCAAGGCGTAGCCGATTTCCTTCGAGTAGTCTCCGTAGCAGGTCATCCAGTGGAAGCCGTGCATGCGTTCGGCCAGGCGCAGGCTGTCGCACTGGAAGCGGACGTCGATCTGGTTGCGGCAGATCGGCAGGAAGGGGGCGTCCACGATCTCGCCGCGCACGCCGAGGTAGCGCTTCGCGGCGAAGTCCGCCACGATGTTCGTGACCGTCTGCCCGCGGCGCATCTCCACCTTGGCGGTGGCGCCGTAGTCCGACTCGAAGTGGGTGACGATGCGGGCCGGCTCCAGGTTCTTGCCGTCCATGCGCCGCGCGCCGGTGCAATGCGCCAGGGTGATCAGACCGTCGTGGGGGTAGGTGGGGTCGTTCATGAAGAACGGCCGCCCCGCGATGCTGGAGAGCAAGGTCCCCGCCGGAATCACCACGAAGTCCGACTCGCAGAACAGCAGATAGCCCGCGTCGTTCAGCGTGCTGATCGGCAGGCAGGCCGTGGTCTCGGCGATGGGCATGATCGTGCCCATGCAACCGTTGATCGTCAGTGCGCGGCACTCGGCCTTGCGCATCAAGGCGCGGAACACGGCCTCCAGCAGGAAGGCGTTGGCCACGAACTTGGTCTCGGTTTCCAGGCGGGTGCCGGGGGTCTTCAAGTACTGGTCGGCGCGGCGGCCGGCCTCGGCGACGGCGGCCTGGTCGGCCCGGGCGACCGCGATCAACTCGCCCAGCTCCTTGTAGGTCACGGTCTGGATGTCCAGCTTCCAGACGTCCTTGGCCAGCTTGGGCGCGGCGGGGGTGGCCCAGCCGCCGGGTCCGCCCACGGCGATCACCCGGCTGCCGAGCGTGTTCTTCAGACCGCCCAGCGCGCGGAACCGCCAGAGCAGCTCCTCCTGGCTGTCGATGACCACATCCTGGTCGTCGTGCCCTTGCACCTTGAGCGCGTCGGTCTGCTGGCGGAGGTAGCGCGGGCTGATGACCTCGTACCAGAGGTAGACCGGGCCGGACTTGTGGCGGCAGAAGAAGATCACGTCCTTGGCGGTCTTGGCGACGAAGTCGACGGCCCAGCCCCCGGCCGCGTAGAGCAGCACCACGTCGGCCGCGGCCATCTCCTGCTTGGCCGGCGCAAGCTCCTCGGCGCTGCGGCCCATGGCCAAGGGCAGGACCGTGAGCGGGAAGTCGGCGGCCGCCTGGAGCTTGTCCAGCTCGCCGCGGATGCGGGCCGCCTCGGCCTCGGCGTCCTGCTGGGTCTGGATCCCGCCCCAGTTCCGCCAGCTCGATTGGAAGCGCCGCGTCGGCGTGTCGTAGCACAGCACGGGCTTGACCACCAACGGCTTGCGCGGCGGCGCCGCCGGCGGGCCCGTTTCGGCCGCCATCAGCTCCGCCAGCGAGAGGTACGTCAAGGCCATGCCCCCCAGCGCCGCGCCCCCCATGCCGCCCAAGAAACTACGCCGCGTCATGCCCTCGCTTTCCTCCGGCCCCGAGCAGGGACAGCAGCGGGGCTGAAACGTCCGACCAGGCTCGTGTGCGTGCGCTGACATGGCAGGAAGACCTCCTCGGCTTGGAAATATGTCGTCTGGCGATGCCTTAGTATAACCAAATGGCCGCGGAAATGTAAATCTCGCCGGACGACCGCCCCCAGGGCGCTACGCGCTGCGATTCACCGCGGCCTTTCACGTACCGCCGAGCGGATCAGGACATTGTAGCCTTCCTGCTCGAAATGGCGGTCGCACGTCAAAATGTCTCGTATTCCTTCCGCGTCCATTGCGTTCATCGAGGAGCAGTCCGTCAGACTGTAGGTCTTGTCGAGCCGACGGGAGAAGCGATCCAAGGCCCGCAGGAACGAACCCCGCGATTGCGCCAGGACCGCCACATCCCTGCCGTCGAGAAGGTCTCTGACGATGTCCACCGCCCTCGCCCTCAGCGTCGGGCCTGCGCCGGCCATTGCCGTCAGAAACTCGCAGAGGACCTCGTCCGTGGTCACAATGAGACACGCACCGATCAATTCGCGGGCCTCCTGCGCCGCCTCGGCATACGTGTCACGTGGCCTGACGGTCGCCAGCCAGTAAAGCGTATCGGCGAACACCTTGCGCATTACTTGGGTGTCCCGTAGATGTAATGGTCAAGATGCTCACTCAAGTCCGCGGGAAGTTTGTCCCATTCCTCCTGGGGAACATCGGCCACGATCGCGCGTATCCTCTCCTCGACCGTGGGTTCGTTTAGCTCGAACTGCGGCTCCGCCTGCGCGCCTTGCGGCTCAGGTGCGGCCACTTCCACCCGCACCTCCGCGCCCTCCGGCAGAACTACCGCTCCCTCCAGACGGATCAAACCGTTTTCGACGTGACCCCGGTAAACCATGACCTTACCTCCGGCAGCCGACTCTTGTCTATCTCATTGTATCGCGCCGCCGGCGATTGCGACAGCCCGGCGTAGTCGGCGAGATCAGCGCACTGCTGCGCGAGCCACCGGCGGCGCTAACCGCAGGTTCCGCTTAGGCATAGCCCTGGGCGCCATACAAGTCGCCTCACCCGTACACCACTGCTTTCAATTCTTCGATGCTCATGGCCGGGACTTTGCGGTGCAGCATGGCGTGGCAGTTAGGGCAGACCGGGCGCAGGTCTTCAATGGGATTCACCCCGTACTGCTGTGCTATCGTCGCCAGCTCTCGGAGATGGTGTACATGGATGAACCCTTCACCGAGTTCACCATAGCGTTCACCGAAATCGAATCTGCAGACCGCGCATTTCCTCCCGTAATGGGCTATACCAGCCTTCCGGGCTTCTGCGTTCCGTTCATAGGCGTTCACCCTGACCTGCTTCACCGCCCCTTCCTTGAAGTGCGTTTCGGCCTCAATCTCCTCCGCCGAGTGGTACTCGGCCTGTAACTGGAGTTTGATTGTTTCAAACAGGGGCTTCGGAATTTGAAAGGCCGCAAGCCGAATTTGGGGACGTGGCACAGCGTCGGCCAGCCCTTTTACTTCAACGCCGGAACGCACGACCTCCCGCCACCCGTCGACATCTATCCTTTGGGGATATCGCCAGACTTCCGGTTGATGAGAAAAGTCGTTCGTAACGCGGCGACTCCAGGAGTCTGTGAAGTCCTCGTAGAACGCGGGTGCGTCCGCATACCGCACGACCCCACTCAGAAAACGGTGCGCGTGTTCCTTTACGGTTCGTTCGACCGTGTCCTCACGGTGCGGCTGCCCGTGGTGCCGCTCTCGGGACCGTGGTTCGATGGCTTTCCCGATTGCGAAGAACCGCTTGCTTCGCAGGTACGCAACCAGCCAGTCGCCGGGCTTGATTTCTCGAAGAGCATTCCAGTTCTTGCTGGCCGCAGTGATCTGTTTCCTCCCTCCCTGGTAAGCATGGCCGCCGTGGGAGTATTGATACTGCATTAGCCAGAGGGACTCCTGAAACCCATGTTCAAGAACTCGTTCTTCCGCATCGAAATGCACGCACCAGAATGCAGGCATGGCGACCCTCCCGGCAAGGTCTGCGTCTATTCCCCTCGCGTTCACTCTGTCCCTTCCTACGGCCCCATCTGCCCGTCAGCAGTATAGCTACGAGGTCACCATGCCACAAGCGGGGCGCGTCCGCCTTGCCCAAGCGTGCCGAGTCGGCTACGATTCTCAGGATGAGACGCCGTGTTGCACACCTGCCGCTGCACTCGGGTAAAGCCCCACCCTGGCTTTTCCGGCGGATGACGAAGCTCGCCGGAGCGGTGACGATGGCTATCGTCGAGGAGTTCGGCCCCGCCGAGATGCTCCGCCGCCTTTCCGACCCCTGGTGGTTCCAGGCCTTCGGCTGCGTGCTGGGCTTCGACTGGCACAGCAGCGGCGTGACCACAGTCACCTGCGGCGCGCTGAAGGAGGCGGCCAAGCTCTGCGGCCCCGACCTGGGCATCTTGGTGGCCGGCGGCAAGGGGGGCACCAGCCGCAAGACGCCCCTGGAGATCGCCGCCGCCGCGGATCGCCATGCTATCGCGTCCGGCGAGCGGCTGGTCTATGCCTCGCGCACCAGCGCCAAGGTCGATTCGGCGGCGGTGCAAGACGGCTTTGCCCTGTACCACCATTCGTTCTTCTTCACGCCCGAGGGGCAGTGGTGCGTGGTGCAGCAGGGCATGGACGCCCGGCGTGGCTGGGCCCGCCGTTACCACTGGCTGGGCGAAAGCGTTGAGGATTTCGTCTGCGAGCCCCACGCGGCGGTCCGGGATTTGGCCGAGCCAAGTCTCCCCTCTCCCTCCGGGAGAGGCACCCGCAAGCGAGTGCCCGGGGGTGAGGGTGCGGCGCGGCCCGGCTTGCAGGAAAACCCCGTCGGCCGCGATTCCCCCGCACCCTGGCCCTCTCCCGGAGGGAGAGGGGACCGCGCGCCCCAACGGCAGTTGACGCTGCTGAACATGGTCGCCGCAGAGGCCGATGAGAACCGCCGGGCGAGCACGGCGTTGGTCCGCGAGCCGCCCGATTGGTTGATGGACGAAATCGAGCGGCTGACCGAAGGGCCGACGCTGTTTGCCCCGGCCCGCCACCCGGTGTTGGACCTGGACGTGGATCGCAACCGGCTCAAACGTATCCTCACCAGCGCCCATCAGCAGAACCCGCAGGACTTCGAGACTTTGCTGGGGCTGCAGGGCGTCGGGCCGGCGACGGTCCGCAGCCTGGCCCTGCTGGCGGAGATCATTTTTCAGGCCCCGCCCGCGCGGCGCGATCCCACGGCTGGCGGATCTGCCGGCAACGATCCCGGCCGGGACGCCGCCCAAATCGCCGGCGACACGCGCCGCTGGGCCGACTATTCACACGCCCACGGCGGCAAGGACGGCACGCCCTTTCCGGTAGACCGGGTGACTTACGATCGCAACATCGCCGTGCTGACGGATGCCGTGCGGCGGGCCCGGCTCGGCCAGAGCGACAAACTGGATGCCCTCCGCCGCCTCTCCAAGCTGGGCGGAACGTGACGAAAAGCTTGCCCGGCAGCGGGCTTTCCTGGAAGGTGCACTGATGAAGTTCGAGAGATTTCAACCGGCGGTTTTCGAGTTCTTGGAGCAGTTGGCCGACAGCAACAATCGGCCCTGGTTCCAGGAGAACAAGTGGCGGTACGAGCAGGATGTCCTGGAGCCTGCGCTGGGCTTCATCCGCGCCTTCCAACCCCGGCTGAAGCGGATCTCGCCGTACTTCGTGGCCAGCGACCGGCGGGTGGGCGGCTCGCTGATGCGGGTCTATCGCGACACGCGATTCGTCAGGGACGGCGAGCCGTACAAGACGAACGTCGGCATCCAATTCCGGCACGAGCAGGGCCGCGACATCCACGCCCCGGGGTTCTACGTCCATATGGCGCCGGGTGAGTGCTTCCTGGCCGTCGGCCTGTGGCGGCCGGAGCCCACGGCGCTCGACCAGATCCGGCAGGCGATTGTCCAGTGGCCCGACCGCTGGCGGCGGGCCCGCGACGAGCGGAAGTTTCAAGCGCGATTCTCGCTGGACGGCAGCAGTCTGAAGCGCCCGCCCCGCGGATTGCCGGCCGATCATCCTTGCATCGAGGACCTCAAGCGGACCGATTTCATCGGCCTCGAGGAGTTGGAGGAGCGGGACGTTCTCGGCAAGGGCTTCTTGGACCACGTGGCGGCTTCCTTCACCGCCAGCCGGCCGTTCATGCGCTTCCTCTGCAATGCCTTGAAAGTGCCGTTCTGAGAGCATGTCTCAAGAAGCTACCTCAGGCCCTCCAGCGCGTCTTGGGCCTCCTTCTTGACCGCCTCCGAGACCTCGCTGTCGGCGATGATCGCGGCGAGCGCGTCCTTGAGCCGCTTGAGCTCGGCGGCCGGGCTGGGCCGGGCCGGCTGCGAGCCGCGCTGCCGGAGCGCGGTTAGCGACTGGAGGATCTTGGCCAGGCTGCGAACGTCGCGGTCGGCCTGGAGCGGTTTCAGCGCTGCCGTTAGCCGCTTTTCTTCGGAAAGGCCCCTGGCCCGGCGGTCGAACTTGGTCATCTCCAGCAGGGCCGCGGCCGGCTGCGTCTGGGCCAGTGTTTCGAGGCGGGCGACCTCGGCGGCGGCCCATTTCCGCACCGCGGCCGCCATTTCCTGGGCCTCCTGGCCCCGCGGGTCGTCCTTGCGGGCCAGGCCGTCCAGTTCCCGCAACACGGGGCCGAGCGGGCCTTCGCCGTCCAGCAGGGCCGCCTGTCGCTTGCAGTAGTTGACTTTCAACTCGCCCAGGATGGACGCCTGCGTGCGGGGCAGGCTCCCCAGGTAGGGCTCGGCCGGCGAGTGGGCCAGCGGCACGGAGCTGACCGGGCCGAACTCCACCGTGTTGGGCCCCCACACCCCTTCCTTGACGTTGCTCTGGCCTTGGTTGCCGGCGATTTCGCAGTTGGCGATGCGAACCTTGCGGTCGGTGGCGATGAAGATCGCCGGGCCGAGCTTGGGGCAGGCATTGCCGCGGAAAGTGGAATTAAGGAAGTAGACCTCGCTGTCCTGGGTGTAGACGGCCCCGGCGAAGCCCAGGTACAAGTCCCGCTCGGCCGCGACCTTATTGCCCTCGAAGATCGAGGCGTGGAAGATGCTCAGGTTGTTGGCCTGCTTGTAGGTGAAGGCGAAGATCGCGCCGCCGTGGTCGCCGGCGGAGTTGTTGCGGAAGACGCACTGGCCGACGTAGAGCCGCGGCTCGGCACCATTCTGGCTGACGCCGTCCACATAAACCGCCCCGCCGATCCCACCCATGCCCTTGCCCTTGGGCCGGGCGTCCATGCCGCCGCCGTAGCCGAAGGCCGTGCAGTTGGTGAAGGAGCAGTTGACCAGGGTGAGTTGGCTGCCGAGGCTGCAAATGGCGCCGCCGTTGGAGCCGGCGCAATCGTGGAACTTGCAGCCGGAGACCAGCAAATGCCTCTGGCCGAGGGCGCGAATGGCCCCGCCGCCGATATCCGGCCCCGGCTCGGTGGTCTTGCAGTTGTCGAACTGGCAGTCGATGACCGAGAGGGCGCCGTCCCAGTTCTCGACCTTCACGGCCGCGCCCTCCTTGGGGGTCCGGGCGGCGGTGAACTTGAGCCGCTGCAGGGTGAGCACGGTTTTCCAGCCCTTCACGAGGATCTGGTTGCGTCCCAGGCCGTCGAGCGTCAGCAGGCCGCCGCCGTCGATCAGGGTCGGGCGGGAGTTGACCGGGAGGTTCAGGGTCTTGGTCACCGGGAGGGTGACGGGCCTTCCGCCGCTGTTGAAGACAATGGTGCCACCGCGGGCCAGGGCCGCCTGCAGGGCTTCCAGCGTGACGCTTGCCGGCGTGCCGTTGCCAATCACGAAGTCAGCCTGCGCGATCGGGAGGGGCCGCAACGGCTCGACCACCACGGGCGGCTTCTCCCCCGCCGCGGCCGCCAGCAGCGGGGAAGGTATCCAGCAGCAGAGCAAGATGGCCTGAAGGCAAGAAAAAACGGGGCCGGCCCAGGTTGGGCAGCATAGGGCGTTGCGACGAAGAGTCGGAGGCGTGGCAAGCGCCGTGGCGAGGGGATTTTCACGCAAAGCCGCAAAGCCGCAACGGCGCAACGGGAAGAACCGGACGGTCCAATTCTCCGGAAATGGCCCAGCTTTCGTCGCTCCGGAGTTGGAATGAGGCGGGATCATGACGGCAGAAGGGGAAAAGGCAACTTTGGGTCTCAAGAAGCAGCCGGCCCAGGGTGCCAGCCTCCACTTTCCGATTATGGCAGATCGCAGCACGGCCTGCCAGCGGCGACTCGCTCACGGCTTCGGGGCGGTTCGCCATTGATGCCAGTCCTGCTGGGTCGCCTCGGCCATCGCCTCGGCGGCTTTTTGCAGCCAATGGCCGTGCCGCTTTTCAAGATCGGCCTGGATGGCGGCCCGCGCGCAGCCGTCGCCGAGATGGACGTTGGCCGTCTCCTGGCCCATCGCTTGCAGCAGCTTCTGCTCGTCGCGGTCCTTGGGCAGTGCCGCCAGCTCGACGCGACTGCAATCGGGGGCCAGGCGGCGGACGATCCACGAGCCGTCAAGCTGCACCCAAGGGTCGAGCACGCGGACCGACGTAGCGAGGATTTTCTGGTAGAGAATCTCAGCGGCTCCCGCCGCCGGCTTCTCCCACAGCCAAGCGGAGACGGTCAGGGCCTTGGCCTCTCGGGCGACAAGTCCGCCCCGCCAGTCGGCCAGGGCCACGAATCGCTGGCGGCCCAGGCTCCCCAGGCCCGCGATGCGGTGTACGACCCGATAGGACAGGCCCTTCTCCGGCAGCCAGCGCTTCAGGACGGCGATCACCTCCGGGGCGATTGTCTCCGCGACGGGGGCCAAGGCATCGAGTTTCTCCCAGAATTTCACGGGATCACGCAGGTTGCCCAGCGCCGCCTCGCGCAGCCAGCGGTGCCGCTCGGCCAAAACGAAGGGGCAGCCGCCCTTGGCCAGCATTTCAACGTAGCCTTGCAAGATCGCGTCGCAGGCGTCCGCGGAGGCCAGCGAGAGATGGTTCTCCCCGGCCGCCAACAGGGCGCTGGCGGCCAGGCGGACCAGGTCATTGGCGTAGGGCATCGGGCAGGCTTCATCGAAGTCGTTGATGCCCCAAACCAGCCGCCCCTCCGCGTCGCGCCAAGTGCCGAAGTTGTCGACGTGCAGATCGCCGACGGCCAGCACCGGCGGGGCCGCGGCCAGGTCGGGGCAGACCTCCGGCCAGCGCTCTGCCCAACGGTAGAACGTCGCCCGCAGGAAGGGAAAAGGGCTTTCCGCCATCCGCTGGTGCTTCAGCTCCAGGTCGGCGGGGATCAGCGCGAGGCGGCTTTTCAGCCAGGCCTCATAGCGTTCGGTTGCCTGCTGGATGTTCATGGTCAAACCGCCTGGGTGGCATTTCGGGAACCGCGCGACGACTCATGTCCGGCCCGTCTCAGGCGCCGCGCCGGGCGGAACGTGCGCGGAATGCTCCCTGCCGGCAAAGCGCATGATGATCGCGTAGAAGACCGGCGTAAAGACAAGCCCGAAGAACGTTACGCCCAGCATTCCGCTGAACACGGCCACGCCCAGCGGCACGCGCATCTCCGCGCCCGCGCCTTTGGCCAGCACCAGCGGCACGACGCCGAGGATGAAGGCCAGCGCGGTCATGAGGATCGGCCGCAGCCGGGTGCGCGAGGCTTCGACCACGGCTTCCACCCGGCTCTTGCCGGCGTCCTCGAGTTGCTTGGCGAACTCCACCACGAGGATCGCGTTCTTGGCGGCCAGCCCGATCAAGACCACGAAGCCGATTTGGGCGAAGATGTTGTTGTCCAGCCGGACCATCCACAGGCCGATCAGGGCGGAGAGCAGGCACATCGGCACGATCAGCAGGATGGCCAGCGGCAGCGACCAGCTCTCGTACTGCGCGGCAAGGACCATGAACACGAACAGCACGGCCAGCGGGAAGACCAGCTTGCCCAGCAGGTCCTTCTCCGCCAGGAGTTCCTGGAAACTCAGCTCCGTCCACTCGTAACCCATGGTCGTCGGCAGTTGGTCGGCGGCCACGCGATCCATGATTTCGATGCCCTGGCGCGAGCTGGTGCCCGGCGCCAGGATGCCCGTGATCTCGGCGGAAGGGTAGAGATTGTAGTGGTTGACGATGGCCGGCCCGGCGGTGTTCTTGACGTGGATCAGCGTGGCCAGGGGCACGCGGTCGCCTTGGGCGTTGCGGACTTCCAATTGCCCGATGTCTTCCACGCGCATGCGGTACTTCGGGTCGGCCTGGACGTTGACTTGCCAGTTGCGGTTCTGGAAGGTGAAGTCGTTGACGTAGAACGATCCGAGATAGGACTGCAAGGTATTATTGACGTCGTCCAGGGACACGCCCTGGGCCTTGGCCTTTTCGCGGTCGATGTCGACGAAGATTTGGGGCTGGGCCACGCTGAAGGTGGTGAAGAGCGCGGCGATGCCCGGCCGGCGGCGGCCTTCGTCGGCCGTGGCCTGGACGGCCCCCTGCAAGGCCCGCAGCCCGGCGTCGCGCTGGTCCTGAATCTGCAGCTTGACGCCGCCGGTCGAGCCCAGCCCTTCGACGGGCGGGGCCCCGAAGACCGCGATCACGGCCTCCTGAAAAGCGGCGAACTTCCGCTCCAGCTCGTCGCTAATGCTGTCGGCGGACAAAGCGGCGTGATGCTTGCGCTCCTCGAAAGGCGCAAGGATCACGAACATCCCGCCCGCGTTGCTGAGGTTCGTGCTCAACAGCGTGGAGTAGCCGGGCACGGCGATCACGTGGGCCACGCCGTCGGTGTCCAGGGCGATCCGGCTGAGCTCGGTCACCAGCCGGTCCGTGCGCTCCAGGCTCGCCCCGTCGGGCAACTGCACGTTGACCACCAGGTAGCCCTTGTCCTGGTCGGGGATGAAGCCCTTGGGCACGACCTGGAAGCCCATGCCGGTCATGGCCAGCAGCCCGCCGTAGACCAACAGCAGGACCAGCGACACGCGGAGCAGGCCGCGGACCAGGAAGCCATAGCCGCCGGAGAGCCGGTCGAAAACCCAGTTGAAGCCGGCCAGGAAGCGGTTCAAGACGGAGTTCACGGGCGCGGCGACGAGCCAGCCGAGCGCGGTTCCCGCGGCGAAAATTCCCAGTCGCACGCCCCAGACGAGCAGCCGCGAACCGGCCGGCTCGCCTTCCTCTCCGTGGCCGCCGGCCGCGGCACCCAGCATGGCGAGCACCGTCGACGCCAGTAGGGCGTATGCGATGAAGCCGATCAAGGCCGCAAGCCCCCAGCGCGGCAGGGCCTCGCGCTGGCTTTCCTGGCCGGGCACGTGCGGCTTGATCAGGGCTACCGCGCGGGCCGGAGCCATGGTCATGGCGTTGATCGCCGAGATGATCGTGGAGGCGGCGATGGTCAGCGCGAATTGCCGGTAGAACTGGCCCGTAATACCCGCCAGGAACGCCGTGGGCACAAACACCGAGCTCAGGACGAGCGTGATGGCGATGACCGGGCCGGTGATCTCGTCCATGGCCTTGATCGTCGCCTCGCGCGGCGGCAGCCCTTTGGCCATCCAGCGCTCGACGTTCTCGACCACCACGATGGCGTCGTCCACCACGATGCCGATCGCCAGCACCAGCCCGAAGAGCGTGAGGTTGTTCAGCGAGAAGCCCAGCAGGGCCATCACGCCGAAGGTGCCCACGAGCGAGACCGGCACGTCGATCATGGGCAGCAGCGTCGCCCGCCAATCCTGCAGGAACACCAGCACGACCACGAAGACCAGCACGAACGCCTCGAAGAGGGTCTTGTACACCTCGTGCACCGACTCGTCGATGAACACGGTGGTGTCGTAGACGATCTTGTAGTCCACGCCTTGGGGAAACTTGGCCTTCAGCTCGCGCATCTTGGCCTTGATTTCGCCGGCCGTTTTCAAGGCATTCGAGCCGGGCAACTGGAACACGGCGAGGGTAACCGACGGATCGCCGTCGAGGTAGCTGTTCACGTCGTAGTTTTGCGCTCCCAGCTCGGTGCCCTTCTCGACGGTCCGCCCGTGCTCGTCGCGCTCCGCCTTG
>Ga0326727_10008314_pt1 | contig 26464 bp, 21 predicted proteins | sample MB2enrmetagenome_FD_207643 | JGI IMG/M metagenome (GOLD analysis project Ga0326727, IMG submission 207643) | Lab enriched peat soil microbial communities from McLean, Ithaca, NY, United States - MB29MY | ecosystem: Environmental > Terrestrial > Soil > Wetlands > Peat | place: USA: New York...
CCGGGTGCGAAGCGTCTCGATGAATGGCTGGTTGAACGGGAACTCCGCCAACATCAATCTGCTGTATACGGAGATTATCACCTATCACAAGACCAAGGATCTGATCCGTCCGGGTCCATCACAGACCTTTGCGTTCCTGGATGAGTGTCCGGCCACCCTTGATGATGACTATTTTGCGCTGTTGGTTACCGCTCCGAACTATTGGGACAATTGGCCGGGGACCTGGCACGCGGGAGGCGATTGTTTGTCGTTTGCGGACGGTCATGGCGAGTACCATAAGTGGGTTGATCGCAACACATTGGCGGCGCCGCTTTCCAGCACCGGCGACATTCCCGCGGGCGTAAGCCCTCACGACGTTTATTGGGCGCAACTCCACGCCACGGCCCCGGTCAACGCCAGCACTCCATACCCGCCTCCCTTCTGAATCTTTCAGGATAATACCTGCAACTTCGCCCTGCTCGGCCTCCATGAAGTATTTCGGGTCTGTCGCGCCTTTTGTGGGTAATTTTTCGAGCATTTCCGGTTTTTCGAGACGCTTCGTCTTGACAGTTTGAGGTGGTTTCCGACCTCCGGGGCGCGGAAAAATAGCTGATCCCAAAAAATTCGAGTAGTTTGCCCGTTGGATAACAGTGCCAACACTCGACCAGGAGACCAGCTATTCAACTGCAAGTTAAGACCGTTCTGAACGCGATTCAACCTTTTCCCGGATTTGTTTACCGGGACATCCGGCTGCCATGCCATCGGGATGGCCAGCCCGTTGCGTCGAAAGGTCATTTGCCAGATCGACCGCCATTGCCGGCGTCTGTTGTGGGTGGGCAAGCGCCGCACGCAGGCCACGTTGCGGCGGGGACTCAAAGCGTTGGGGCCGCAAGTGGTGGGCGGCCTGCGTTTTGTTTGCAGCGACAAATAGCTTTCCGCCAGATCCGTTCTCCGGCCCGTTTAGGATTGACGACAATTTGAAATTTTGCATGAATGGCTTTCTATGAAGCGCATTGAAGAATCGTCAGAACATAAAACCTTGGCTCAACCGCGCCGGATGGCGCTTCCACGCGTCGCCATCTGCCTGCCGCTCTCACTGCTGCTCTTTTGCCTGTGCGCCGGCCGCGCGGACGCGGCGGACGGCCTGGATTTCAAATCGGGCTTTTATGCCGTCGCCTTCGACCGCTCGTCGCCCGCGTTCACCTGGTTCTCCGTGGATTCGCTCGGGGGCGGAAATCTTTCCGTCAACGCCGCCGGGGCGGCGGGACGGACCAACGGGCTTTTTGATTTGGAGAGCGGCGCTCACGGCCGCTTTAGCTACGTTGCGAACCAGCCGGTCAAAAAATACATGCCGGTCTGGGAGATTGATCTGACGGAGAAGGGGATGACGCTTGGTTCCCGCTATAGGGGACAAACGTCCTCTCCGCCGTTCACGCTGACGATTGATCAGAGAAAGAACCACGCCACGCTCCTTGGCCTGGTCAATCAGGATGGCTCCGTTGAACTTCCGGCCCTCCTCTACCTGCCGGATCAAGGCACTTGGCGGATTTCTTCCACCCAGGCCCGGTCGCTTGGCTACGAGGCCGCCAGCGGCCAGGTCAAAATCACTTTTGCCGGCGCGACGCATGAGAAGCCCGTGATGGAATATCGCTGCGAAGTCATCTCGATTTATCCGAAAGTGGCCGGGATCGAGGGGGACTCCCGCTTCGACGGTTTCCGCCGCAATTGGCTCAATATTCTGCAAATCAGCCCGCAGTGGCTGATGCTGGCCAACCATGCCTCCAGCGATTGCTGCGCCTTTTGCTACTATGAATACGCCGACATAGCCCGCCAGACCCCGCCTTTGGCCAAGGGCCTCCACGCCCTGGACCTGGTCCGCCGGAGCCTGGACAGAATCATCAGCGGGACCGCCCAACTCTACGGCATGCCGGGGCGCAGTCCGCTCCACGCATTTGCGTCCGACACCATTCCGTCGCTTCTGATCGCCGCCCAGGACTGCGTGGAAGGCGGCCCGGACCGGCGCTGGCTGGCGACCAATTATGTTCGACTCAAGTCCTGGACTGAAACCATGCTGGCCACCGATCAGAACGGCGACGGCCTTGTCAAATATGTGTTGAGCGGCAATTCGGGCACCTGGCCGGCCGCCATCGTCTATCGGCCCGCCAACTGGTGGGACACTATCGGCTTCGCTTATGAAGACGCCTACGGCAACGCGCTGGCCTATCGCGCTCTGCGCGGCATGGAACAACTGGCCCGGCAATCGGACCACGCCGATGACCAGGCCCGCTACCATGCGGCGGCGGACAAATTGGCCGCGGCCTATTACAGAACGTTCTACAATCCGGCCACCGGCGTTCTGGCCGGCTGGCGCAGCGCCGACGGCCAACTGCATGACTATTACTTCCCATGGCTCAACGGCATTGCCATCCATTACGGCCTGGTTCCCAAAGAGGAGGCCAACGCCATCATGGATCGCCTGCTGGCCAAAATGAAGGAAGTCGGTTACACCCGTTTTGATTTGGGCCTGCCCGGCAATCTCATTCCGGTTCCCTACAAGGATTACGTGGATCATGACCACCGTTTTGGCGGCTCCAAGGAGGGTGACACCGACGGCTTCCAGATCTACGAGAACGGCGGCGCCACCGCCTGCTTTGCTTATTTCACTCTGGCGGCCCTTTATGACTTGGGCCGCATGGAAGAGGGCGACCGCATCCTGTTCCCCATGCTGCAATCCTTCGCCACGGGAGATTTTCAAGGCTTCGGCCCCAACGGCATGAGCAAGGATTGGAGAACATGGGACGGAACCTGTTGGGGCTACGAAGGCTTCCTCACGGACAACTACTACGCGCTGCTGGCCGTGCTGGATCGCGCGGAGGCTTTGGATAAAAGAGGCCGGAACGCCCCGCCCCGGCTGTAAGCGTCCGCGCAAAAACAAGTTCTGATAATGAGGCGCAGTGCAAACATGATCGAGGCGGCGTTCCGGGAGCGCATTCTTGAAGGCCATTGAGAATTGGCCATTGAGAATTTATAACTGGCCATTGAGCGATTGGGCCGGTGGAGTTCAATGACCAATAACCAGTCCACCGCTCGCTGGCGTTGCGGCTGGAACTCATTCCGGGCAAATCGCAAACCGTGCGCGAGGACGGCAATTGGCCGCGTTCCCCTGGAATCGGGCAAAGCCATATCTTGCATCTTTTTTGCCATCGCATCCATTCCCAGCAGGCCGGGATGGGGTAAAATTACGGCTGATGTCAGTTCGAGTTATAGTTGACTTTGTCGGCGGGCATCCTGCGCAGCCGGCCAGTTCAACGGCCCGTGGATTACCACAAGTAAATGTTGACAAGCCTGCTGCCGCCGGCATGCTCAGGTCCAAGCGACACCGGTGAAAGATTGCTTTCGGCTGTTTTTGAAATGAATCGGTGGTTTTGACGCCGGCTTTAGGAGAACACTGCCCATGCCAAAGAAGGAGACCATGACCCCGCGCCAGCGGGTCAACAAAGCCCTCAACCACCACATCCCCGACCGCGTGCCCATTGACCTGGGCGGCAACCAGACCGGCATCCACAAGAATGCCTATCAGGCGCTGATGCGACACCTCGGCATCGCCGACAAAATCCACATCATGGACCCCGTCCAGCAGCTTGCCAAACCCTGCGAGCAGGTGCTGCAACGGTTCCATGTTGATACCCGCTACATCGCCGCCTCACCGGCCGCCAGTTGGAAAAATGGCATCGTCAGGGCCTGGCGCGACGGGCACAATTGGGATGACTTGACCGACGAGTTTGGCGTCCGGTGGTCTATGCCGGAAGATGCGCCCTACTATATGGATATCACCCTGCATCCGCTGGCCACCGCGACCCGCGATGACCTCAAGGATTATCCCTGGCCCAAAGGGGACGACCCCAGCCGCTTTGCCGGCCTGCGCCAGCAGGCCCTGACGCTCAAGAAGGAAACGCCCTACGCCATCGTGAGCGGCATCTCCGGGGTGGTTTATGAGACCTGTTGGTACTTGCGCGGCCTCGAACAATGGTACTGCGACCTGCTGCTCAACCCCGGCTTCTGCGAGGCCATGCTGGACCACATCCTCAAGTTCTGGCTCGACTGGTTCCGCCTGTTCCTGGACGAAGTCGGTGACGTGATGGATGTGATCATGATCGGCGATGATCTGGCGGGCCAGAACGGGCCCTTGTTCAACCCGGCGCTCTACCGCCAACTGGTCAAACCGCGCCACAAGCGCCTGGCCCATTTCATCCACTCCCGCACCAAGGCCAAGGTCTGGTACCACACCTGCGGCGCCTGCATGGATTTCATCCCCGATCTGATTGACAACGGCGCGGACATCCTCAACCCCGTCCAGGTCAGCGCGCACAACATGGACCCCGTGGAACTGAAGCGCCGCTTCGGGCGGCAGATCGCGTTTTGGGGCGGCGGGGTTGATGCCCAGCACGTTCTGCCTCGGGGCAACCCCCTGGAAGTGGCCGCCAACGTGCGCCGGAACCTCCAGGCGCTCATGCCGGGCGGCGGCTACATCTTCAACAACGTCCACAACATCCAAGGCGAAGTTCCCCCGGAAAACGTCGTCGCCCTGTTTGACACGGCCTATGAGTGCGGATTTTACGACTGAGCAACGCAAGGGGTGCTCTTGATGAAAGACTATTTCGTCTATCTCCCCGTTCAACAGCCCGACTCGATCTGGGGCTGCGTGGTCACCTCCGTTGGCCACACCGTCGTCCCGCCCGGCGCCTCCTATCCGCCGCGGCGGCACCCGGTGGATCACCATTTCAACTGGAGCAAGGGCCGGGTGTTGCACCGCTACCAGGTTATTCTCGTCTCGGAGGGCGCCGGCGCCTTTGAATGTGAATCGTTGCCGGGATGCCAGCCCGTCGAGCCTGGCTCGGTCTTGCTCCTCTTTCCGGGCATTTGGCATCGCTACCGGCCCTCCGCCGAAACCGGCTGGGTCGAGCACTGGATTGAGTGTCAGGGACGGGTCTTCGACGAGGCGGCCCGCATCGGCCTGATTGATCCCAAGCGCAGCGTGCTGAAAGTCGGGCCGGCGCCCGATTTGTCCGACTGCTTCGAGCGCTGCCACTTGCTGGCGCGGGAAGGCGCGCTGGCCAACCAGGACCTGCTCTCCACCTTGGGCCTGCACATCCTCTCCCTGCTGGGGCACCTGGATGCCTCCCGCCGGGGCGCGACCAAGGATATTGACGAGTTTGTCGAACGGGCTCATTTGCTCATCGCCTTGCGATGCCAGGAGCCGCTGGACCTGCGCGCGCTGGCGGCCGAATTGGGCGTGGGCTATTCGCACCTGCGGCACAGTTTCACCGCCCGCCTCGGCATCAGCCCCCGGCAGCACTATCTGAACACCCGCTTGCAGAAAGCCCGGGACCTGCTCATGAACACCGGCAAATCCATCAAGGAAATCGCCGAAATCCTCGGCTTTGAATCCGGCTATCATCTGTCAAACCAATTCAAGTCCCATCTGGGCCTCTCCCCCAAGCGCTGGCGGGCCAAGGCCCTCAAGCGGCCCGGCCGTCCGCCCCCCGGCCCTCCGCCGCGATGACCCCTTGCCGCCTGTAATAAATTTTCAATGGCCAATGCTCAATTGCCCTCAAGATTGCGATTCCAGAGCGCCATCTCGAAGATGGCCAAAGTCACAACGCACCGTTTCGCTGGGCGTCTGCGCTCATTGCGGTGGGCGCAAGATGGCATAATTCCGGGCAAATAATTCATGAGCGGCATCGGTCTTGCCGGACGACGGCGCGGCGGAATCCGAGCCGCCGTTAATGATGGCGGCTTGGATGATTTTGGCCTCCAGCAAGCCGGCCAAGCGCCTCAGGCCGGCGCATCAATCCGGCGCATTTTGGTAGCCGCAATCGCCGGGGATTTCGTCGGTCGCGTATGCAGCGGCGAAGGAGCCATCCCCTGCGTTATAGTAGACTCTGATATAACCAGAGTGGCCGTCCACGAAACCTACATTGGCAATAGCGTTATTGTAGGAGATGTTGGCGCTGCCGGTGAGGCTGTTATGCCAGGAGTAGGCCCATGTAAAACACCATTCGCACATAAGCCAAGTGCGCGTGGGATGGCGGACGGTGACCAGTTTGATGTTCGCGAGGTTGTTGGCGCTCTCGTTGGAGTAGCTATTATAATTATAGCTGCCCCAGTCGAGGTCTTCGTAGGTGTAAAGGGGATTGACCCAGTAGGTGCTGACTCCTTTCCAGCCGCGGTCCATGGGACATTGGAAGACGAAATCGTTGCTGGTGGATTGCTTGATCCCGACGTAAGGATTAACCAGTTCTCTGTACCACCACCAAATACCCCCGCTTGCAACTTCATCAAAAGGGTCGCCCAGCGGCGCGGTGTAATCTCCGGGTGTCATGTCCTGGTTGTCGGCGCAGTATTGCAACATGGCTATATCAATTTGTTTGAGATTGCTCAGGCACTTGGTTTGGACGGCGTTGGCCTTGGCCTTCGACAATACGGGCAGCAGCATGGCGGCCAGGATGGCAATGATGGCGATGACCACCAGCAGTTCGATCAAAGTGAACGCACGGCCCATGCAGCGGCCCCAAATCTGCCTTCTCATATTCGGGTTGATGTCTTGTTTAAAAAATATACAACCATCGGTCATAACGGTCAATCTCTTCTTGCCGCTTCCCGGCGAATTTCCATCGCCGCCGGACACGACATTTCAGTGGCAGTTAAAGCTGACCTGTTGCGTCAGGCGGTCCACTTCCAACTCTGGCATGAATCTGGCCTTGAAATCCACTCAGAAATGCCGGCGGCGGCGCCATGTCACGGACTTGCGACAAAGTCTTGACAAGGTATTCACCTGGCCGGCGTCGGCATTGGCTTGCGTCCGCCGGGCGGCTCGGCGGATAATCGGGAATGCGATTCATGCAAAGATGGTTGGCTCTTTTGGCCTTGGTTCTGTTGGGCCTGCAGGCCGCGGCCGCGGGCAAGGCGGCCCGCGTTGTCTTGATCGTCTGGGACGGCATGAGGCCGGATTTTGTCTCGCCGGAGAACACGCCCGCGCTCTGTGAACTGGCGCGGGAGGGCGTCACCTTCCTGCATCATCATCCCGTTTATCTCAGTGCCACCGAGGTCAATGCGGCGGCGCTGGCCACGGGGGTTTATCCCGCTCAAAGCGGCCTCATCGGCAATAATGATTTCCGGCCCGCCATTGACCCGCGCCATCCCATCGAGACCGAGGCGCTGGCGGCCGTGCGCAAAGGGGACCAACTGTCGCGCGGCCATTATCTTGCATACCCGACGATGGCGGAAATCCTGCGCGCCCGCGGCCGGCGCACCGCGGTCGCGGGCAGCAAACCGGTGGCGCTGCTGCTGGATCGCGTCCCGCGCACGGCGGGCGACCTCAACGCGAACGTGTTTGCCGGCGAAACGCTGCCCGAGGATTTGAAAGACAAACTTGACAGCGCGCTGGGCCCATTCCCGCCCTTCGGCGCGGACAAGACCAAACAGGACCAATGGACCACCGCGGCATTGACCGGCCAACTCTGGAAGGAGGGCCTGCCGGCTTTTTCCCTGCTCTGGCTGGCCGAGCCGGACTTTTCCCAGCACCGCGCCGCCCCAGGCTCGCCGGCGGCCATCGCGGCGATTGCCAACTCCGACCGCCAACTGGCCCGCGTGCTGCAAGTCCTCAAGGAAAAGAACGCGCGCGACACGACCGATGTCATCGTCGTTTCCGATCACGGCTTCTCGACCATCAGTGAAAACGTTGACGTGGCCGGGACGCTCCAAGCCGACGGCTTCCGCGCTTATCGCACCGTTCCCTCCGATGGCGCGCGCCAGGGCGACGTGATGGTCGTGTGCAATTGGGGAGCCGTCTTCTGCTACATGACGGAGCCGGACCAACAGCGGGTCGAGAAGTTGGTTCATTGTTTGCAGGCGCAGCCCTACGTCGGCGTCCTTTTCAGCCAGGGGCCGGTGGAGGGAACTTTTGCGCTGGCGGATGCGCGCCTGGACTGCGCCGCCCCGCCGCAGGTGGTGGCCGTCATGCGTTGGAAACCCGACGCCAACAGATACGGCGCTCCCGGCCTGATCTATTCGGACACCAAGAGCTACCCGGCCGGCGCGGGCATGCACGCCACCCTCAGCGCCACGGACATGCACAATATCTGTTTCGCCGCCGGGCCGGATTTTGCGCGCGGCATGCGCGATCCGCTGCCCAGCGGCAATATAGACATCGCCCCCACCGTCCTTTGGCTCCTGGGCGTCGAACCCGATGAAAAGATGTCCGGCCGCGTCCTGACCGAGGCGCTGACGGTGGCGGGGCCGCCGATTGATTCGGTGCAATCGCACCACGAGGAAGCCTCGTGGAAGGGCCAGGGCCTGCTCTGGCGGCAATCCCTGGATTGGTCCACCGTCAACGGCGTCCGTTACCTCGACCAGGGCAACGGCCGCCAGGAATAGGCCGGCCCTGCCGTCCACACTTTTGAAAAAGTAGATTGAACGCAAACCCCGATTGCCGTACTCTGTTGAAGACGTATGGATGCAGCCAGACAAGTGCAGAGATTTAAGGCCCTGAAACGAAAAGAACTGGCCAGAAAGCACGCTGCCGGGAAGGTGCGGATCGAGGATTTTACAGTGGCGGGAGCCAACAAAATCAAGCGCCAGCCACTCGATGTCAGCGGGGTGGAAATCCTGGAACATGAAATCAGCCTCGACACCTGAAAGATGCCAACCCGAGAGGTCCTGGAAGCGCATTTTTGTCCCTTCTGATTTCGGGGAAGTCATCCAAAAAGTTCCAGACCAATGCCCCTTGGTTGGAGGTCAGGCGGTGGCATGGTGGGCGCAAGCATATTGCCCGTCCGATAAGCCCATCACCAGTTGTGATATCGATTTCTGGGGTTTTAGAGAGGATCTGAACACACTGGCCCGCGCGCTTGGGCAGAAACCCATCCTGCCTCACCACTACGAAATGACGGCTTGGGTGGGTGGAATTCCAATGATTCTCAAGGGGGAAAAGACTCTTGTTGAATTCATAAACACCGTGCCGGGCCTGGACGTCTTTAACCCCGAAAAAGCATCCGTCAGACAATTGTTCAGCACAGGCAAACAGCAGAAGAAGCTGCTGGTTCTCTCCCCCGTTTCACTTGTGTTGGCAAAACTGCATGCTCTGCGGGCCTTTGACCAAACCGAACGCCAAGATGAACAACATCTCAGGGTCAGTCTGGCCACGGCCAATCATTTTATCAGCCAGTTATTGCGGGAAGCTAAAATCAAACAAGTGCTGTGGAATATCGAACGGTTAATTGCCGCCAGCCAAAACAAACCTTACCAGCGGTTGGAGGCGCAGCATGGATTCAAGGTTCTGTCCGCCATCCCAATTCAACAGATCCGAGAAGCCGCCAGCGGTGATAGCCTTCCTGAAGAAGACCGCAACCGCCTGCGGAATTTCCAAAAGCTGAGGTGGCCACAAGTGGAAGGGCGATCCCCATCGGCCGTGTCACCTGATTCTTGACACCAGCGGACAATGGACGGACAATTTTCCGGTGCGTTCCGACGGCCTGCTGAAACATCTGGCTCTCAGCCTGCTCATCGCCGTGGTCTTTTATGTCGCGGCCTTTGCCTGGCTCCAGCATCGCCGCACCGTCAAAGGGCCGTGGCAACTGACCTTCCGCACCGACGCCGCCGGCGCGCCGGCGCTGCTCATTTCGCAGACCAACCTAAAGGTCTCCGAAACCCTCGTCTTCCCCGGTCGCTCCCTTCAACCCGCCAATCTTTCCCGCACCATCGGCTTTGCGCAGCCGCCGGCGTCGCTGCCCTTTGGCGAATTGATTTTCCAGGACCCGACCTTCCTGCCAGGGACAGTGACCCTGCGGCTCTTTGGCCACCAAGTCGAGCTGCTGCCGCGCGTGCTGACCATTGACAAAAAGGAGTATCCCTGGCGCCCCGGCTCGCAAATCCAACTGCGCTGAGGGGGGCATTTTCCGGTTCTTAATCTTAATCCTAATCCTAATCCTGCGCCGCTCGCGTTAAGAATTAACACGGATTAAGATTAAGATTAGGATTAAGATTAGGGACCATGAACCGCCGCGCGCAGTTTCTTCTCCCTCTCCTCCGCGCAGTGGAGGAGAGGGCCGGGGAGAGGAGGATCACCGTGGGATCATGCCTGCTCGTACACAACCGCGAAATACCGAACCACGCGAAAAATCAAAACCTGTTCCCCAGATAGCTCTCGGGTTTCGCGTATTCTGAGTATTTCGCGGTTCAAAAAAATCTTTGGGGGCGGATTTGGGCTGTCTTCATTCCCTTGCCCATCATTCCACTGCCATTTTTCCGCCTGATTCCGGGTAAATCCGGCCAAACACTGTCCACTGACCACTACCCACTATCTTATGTGCGTGGACATGCTTCATCGCCTGCCTTAACTTATTGCTGATGGCGACCTTGTTGGAAAAAATCGAGGCCAGCGCCGCCGCGCGCCTGGCGCTGCCGGCCCATGCCCTGCCCCGGCAGGAATTGGCGCGCTATAAGAACTTTCTCAAGGTCGAAACCCACCGCCTGAAAATCCTCCATCGCGCCGGCGGGGAGGGCCGCGAGATTTGCCGGGCGCGCTCGGCCATCATTGACCTGCTGCTGCGCTCCATTTTGGAGGGGGTCCAAAAGGCCGCGCCCCACCTGGCCGACAAGCCGCCCCCGCTCATGGCGCTGGTGGCCACCGGCGGCTACGGCCGGGCCGAATTGAATCCCCACAGCGACATTGACATCATGTTTCTGCACCAGGACGACATGGTGGCCGGCGGGCGGGCCATTCCCGCGCTGGCGGAATTGGTGGACGGCCTGCTTTATACCTTGTGGGACCTGGGCTTCAAGGTCGGCCACGCCGTGCGCTCCATTGACGACTGTGTCAAGGTCGCCAACACCGACATGCAGTCCAAAACGGCGTTGATCGAGGCGCGGCGCATCACCGGCGACGCGGCCTTGTTTGAGCAGATGAGCCGGACGGTGCTGGGCAAGTGCGTCGAAGGGCATGAAAACGAGTACATCCAGGCGCGGGTGGAGGATCAGGCGGCGCGCCGGGCCAAGTTTGGCAACTCCGCCTGCATGCAGGAGCCCAACATCAAGAACGGCTGCGGCGGCTTGCGCGATTACCAAAACCTGCTCTGGATGGCCTACTTCAAGTACCGCACCCGCACCCTGGCAGACTTGGAGCAGCGCGAAATGATCAGCGCCCGCGAGCGCCGGCAACTGGAGCGCGCCTATGGCTTCCTGCTGCGCGTCCGCAACGAGTTGCACTACTACCTCAACCGCCCCTCCGACGTGCTGGGGCGCAGTCTCCAGCCGGCCATCGCCGCCAACCTGGGCTGGCACGAACGCTCGCCGGGCCGCCGCCTTGAAGGCTTCATGCGGGATTTCTACAATCACACCCGCAACATTGACCTCATTACCCGCACGGTGGAACAAAGGCTGGCCCTCTTTCCCCCGCCCAAACGCCTCCTCTCCTTTGCCCGCGGCATTTTCCGCTCCCGTTCCAAGCCGGAGCACGAGCCGGCCATTGACGGCCTGAAGTTTTCCGGGGGCGAAATTCGCGCCGCTTCCAGCGGCATCTTCCGCGACAGCCCCAAGCGGCTGATGCGCGTTTTCTTGCACGCCCAGCAACGCGGTCTGAAATTGCATCCGGCCCTGGCCCAGCTCATCCGCAACCAGCTTTGGCTCGTCAACAATTCCTTCCGCCGCGATCCCCACGTGCGGGCCACGTTCCTCGAAATCCTGGACCGGCGGGGCAACGTCGCCCCGGTGCTGCGCCTCATGCACGAGGTCGGATTTCTGGGCAAGTTCCTCCCGGAGTTCGGACGCCTCACCTGCCTGGTGCAACAGGACTTCTATCATCAATACACCGCCGACGAGCACACGCTGGTCTGCCTCGAGAAGCTCGATCAGGTCTGGAACGCCAAAACGCCCCCCTTCGCCGCCTACGCCGAGATTTCGCGCGAGGTGGAAAACGCCTTCATTCTCTACCTCGCGTTGCTGCTGCACGATTCCGGCAAAGCCTTGCGCACCGGCCACCACGAGCAAATCAGCGCCCAGGCCGCCCAAAGCGTCTCCCGCCGCCTGGGCTTGGACGGGGCCAGCACGCACACCTTGCGCCTGGTCATCGAAAACCACCTGGCCATGGCCCAAATCTCCCAGCGGCGCGACCTGGACGATCCCGCCCTCATCCGCCACTTCGCCCGCCAGGTGCAAACGACGGAAAATCTGGTGCTGCTGACCCTCCATACGTTCGCCGATTCGATGGGCACCAGCGACCAGTTGTGGAACGGGTTCAAAGACGCCGTGCTCTGGCAATTGTACCAAAAGACGCGCCACGCCCTGTCCGGCGGCACCGAGTTCCTCCTGGCCGAAGCCCGCCAGCGGGAATTACTGGTCGAGCAAGTCCAGCGCCTGGCTCCCCCGACTTTTGATCCGGCCGAAATCCAGGCCCATTTCAACAACCTCCCGCCCCGTTACTGCCAGATCAACGACCCCCGCGAGTTGCTGCACGACGTCTCTCTGGTGCATCGTTTCATCCATTTGCAATTGTCCGACACCGACGAGAACGCGCTGGCCCCCATCATCTCCTGGCAGAACGAGCGGGACCGCGGCTACAGCACCGTGACGGTTTGCACCTGGGACCGCGACGGCCTCTTCAGCAACATCACCGGCTGCCTCACCGCCGCCGGCCTGAACATCCTCAGCGCCGAAATCCTGACCCGTCGGGACGGCGTCATCCTGGACACTTTTTATGTGACCGACGCCTGGACGGGGCAATTGGCCAGGCGCGAGGAGCGGGAAAAGTTCGAGCTTATGGCCCACAAGATTCTGACCGGCACGCCGCTGGATTTGCGCGCCCTCATCGCCAAAGCCCGCGTCGCGCCGCCCACCTACAAATCCCTGGAGGGGGAGCGCATTCCCACCGCCATTGAATTGGACAACGCCACTTCCGACACGCGGACCATCATTGACTTGCAGGCCGAAGACCGCGTGGGCTTGCTCTACGACGTCTCGCGCGCCCTGATGGAGTTGAACCAGAGGGTGTACCTGGCCAAGATTTCGACCGAAAAGGGCGCGGCCATTGACACCTTTTACATCACCGAACGCAACGGGGCCAAGGTCTTGGACCCCGAACGCCAAAAGACAATCAAACACCGTCTCCGCCACGCCATCCAGCGCGAGGCATAATCAGATCTTTCCGCACACTTCTTCCACCACCGCGCGGAAGTTGTTTTCGCCCACGTTGACGATTTTCATCTCCCGCTCCGCGCTGGCCACCGAATCGCTGGCGTGGGCGGCGTTGACCATGATGGTCGAGCCGAACTCCCGCCGCACCGACCCCGGCGGCGCCTTGGACGGATCGGTCGGCCCCAGCACGTCGCGTATCTTCCCTATCGCCTCCACCCCCTCGTAAATCAACGCGATGCACTTCTCCGTCCCCGGCTGCTTGAGCAGCGCCCGGTCGCACTCCGCCGGCGAACGCCCGGACATGAATTTGACGATGTTCTCAAACTGGTTGTCGCCGAAACATGGCCCCAGAATCTCCCCGAAATGTTTCTCCTCCGCCGCCGGAATCTTGAACCCGAATTCCTTCTCCAACGCCCCCTTGGCCCGCGCCGCCACCACCTCTTTGAGCTTGGTGCGCAACACCTCCCGCACCGGACCGTAAAACTCCGTCGCCTCCGCCACGCTCATGCGGTGGACCTTGATGCCCACGATGTAAAGACCCGTGCGCGAGAGAAAATCTATCACGTTGCCCGGCCGCCCGGTGGCGAAGCGGAAATTGTCCGGCTTGATGAGCACCAGCGTGCGTTGCGGCGTTTCGCCCTCCGCGTAGGCCAGCGTCCCCTCCACGATGCCCCCGTCGCTCTCCGAATAGCCGGCCCAGAGCTTGAGTTTGACCACCGCCTCCTCCGCCGTCGGCGCGGCCAGCACCGCCGGCTCGAAGTAACGCACCTCGTCGTGCTCGTCCAGGATCAGATCCCCGTAGGTGTCGCGTATGGTTTCCCCGCCGCGCCGCTTGGCCGAGATGTTGCCCACCACCGAGCGGACCTTGCGCACCGCCTCTTCGCCGCGAAACAAAAGCACCATCGCCCGGCGCGGACGCTTGGTTTTGGGGTCCGGCGCCAGATTGTGCTGGATGTAGTCCCGGATCAGTTCCTGCACGCGCCGGTCTTGCGGATCGTCCGTGGAAATGATGAGGTCCGAATACTTCCGCACCAGCTCGGCGCTCGGGGCGAACATGCGCGCCGCCGCCAATTCCAGGCCCGTGCGCGTGATCAACCGCGCCAGAATCCCCCCGGTGCGCGACTTGTAGAGCGTGTAGGGGGTGATGATGACGTAAGCCAGTTGCTGGGCCATAGCGGGATCAAGTCGGCGGGTTGTTGCCTTTGGGCGCGCTGGGTGCGGCGACGGCCGCTTTGCCGCCAAGCATTTTAAACATCACCACCCCGCACGTCGGGCACCTGCCTTTGATGGCCTTGCGCCCATTCTTCGTCGTCTCTTCCACCGCCTCGGCTATCTCTTTCTTTGCTTTGCACTTGACACAATATCCTTCAGGCATAAAATCGGACTGGTCCATCCGCTTCAGGCGGTTTGGTCGCAGTCCTCACAGTCTAGGGGCGGCGCCTTGCCACAGTCAACTCGTAAAAGTCCGGTTTATTCGTAAGTAACTTGCTGTCAGCAAGATATGATCGTATTCAACTCCTCAAAAATATCGCCCGAAACGGCCCTTCCGCAGTGCAATCCACAAGAATCGCGCATTTCTGGCAAAATCTTCCCTTCTCCGTTTGCTCCGCTGCTCCCGTGACATTCCCGGTTGAGCTCCGTAGCGCGCCTCCCTCGGTCACAATTGCAAATTTAAAATTTCCAATTTCCAATTCTCAATTCAGACGTGAAATCTGTGCTTGCGCTGTCTTGGTTGCGGCTGGCCGCGCCGGGCAATGTGCCCCTCTCCCTGCGCCCAACCGGCCTCAACCCTTCCGCCGCTGTTGGGCGAAGAACTCCCGCAAAAGCCTCCGGCACTCGGCCTCACGCACGCCGCCGGTGATCTCGCTGCGGTGATTCAACGTCGGCAATTGCAGCAGGTTCAGCGCGCTGCCCGCCGCGCCCGCCTTGGCATCAGCCGCCCCATAAACCACCCGCGCCAGCCGCACATGGACCATGGCCCCCGCGCACATCGGGCACGGTTCCTTTGTCACGTAAAGGGTGCAATCGCTCAACCGCCAGTCTCCCGCCGCCTCCTCCGCCTGGGTGATGGCCAGCATCTCCGCGTGCGCCGTGGCGTCCTTGAGCATTTCCACCTGGTTGAAGGCCCGCGCGATGATCCGCCCGCCCCGCGCGATGACCGCCCCGACCGGCGTCTCGCCCGCCTCCGCCGCCCGCGCCGCCTGGCGCAAGGCCTCCCCCATGAAGAAGTCATCGCTCTGCAAATCAATCACTGGTTCATCCATGCGCTCGAATTCATTCCGTGTTCATCGGTGTTTATCCGCCGTTCTTTTCCCTGCGGTTCGTGTTCACCACGCGCTTCCATTCAAGACAGGCGCGGCGGAAGTTGAGGATGAGGCCCACAGGGTGACCGGTGATGTTGAGGTAGTTGAGCATCTGCCCAACTTCATGGTCGCTGATGTGCTCGATGACCTTGGCATCCACAACCACCGCGCCAAACGCAATGAGGTCAGGCACATATTCTCCAACTTTGACCGTCTTGTAGAGAACGTCGTAGCGGCGCTGCTGTTCACACCGAATGGCGCGCAAACCGAACTCAACAACGAGCGCGTTTTCGTAAGGCTTTTCCGGCAGTCCGTGGCCAAGTTCATTCAGCACCTCGAAGGCGCACCCGATAATGGCTTCGGTCTCGGCCTTCAGAATGAATCCGTCTTCATCCGCGTTCATCTGCGGTTCAGTCCCTTCCGGTTCGGGGCGTGGCATGGAGAGTCCTTTTCATATTATGACCCCGCATTGATTGACTAAAACCGCCGCAAGGCCAAGCAGATAAACAATTCGTGGGAAGAACCGCAGATGGACGCAGATGAACGCGGATGGGACTCGGGGGAGGCCGGCTTTGTTTCCATCTGTGTTCATCCGCGTTCATCTGCGGTTAAGTTTCTTCCGGTTCATTACGGCGAGCGGACGCCGTAGAAACACTGTGCATCGTTCGTCATCGGCGGCGAAGTGAACTGGTACACGCCGGGAGCGGTGTTCGAGGCCGCGCCCACCACTGTCCAGTTGCACACCGGCAACGACAGGTTAGTTGTGGACAGCACCGTGAAGGACGCGCTCTCGGTGTTGCCGAACGCAAACTGGAAAACGCCGTTGCCCTGCGGCGGCAGGACGCTCAGGATCTGCGGCGGGCCGAGAGCGACTTGCATGACGGCAATAGTTTGGCCGAGCAAGTTGATATGGGCCATGCGAGGGAGCCCGGGATTGGCAGCAACGGAAAAATTCACCACGCCGTTGGTGATGCCGGTGAGGGTGAGCCACGACTGGCCACTGGTGGGAGCGAACGGGGCAAGCAGATTTGCCGTGGCGGGCAATACAACTAAAGCATTGTTGCCGAGTAAAGCACTTTCGATCCTGGGCGTCGGGTCCACAAAAGCATACGGCAGTTCTTTGATCGCGTTGTGGTTGCGGTCGGCAATGTAAACATTACCCGAGCCGTCCACCGCCACGGCACTGGGATAATACAAACCCGAGGGCACCAATGTGCTCACTGTATTGTTCGCTGCCGTCCACTCCTTGATCACTTGGTTATAGGTGTCGGCGATGTAAACGTTGCCCGCTCCATCCACCGCCATGCTATAGGGTTCGTACAGACCCGACGCCACCAATGTGGTTACGTTGCTGTTCGCTGCCGTCCACTCTTTGATTGCGTTGCCGGCTGTGTCGGCGATGTAAACATTGCTTGCGCTGTCCACCGCCACACCTCTGGGAAAAACCAATCCCGAGGACACCAATGTGGTTACGTTGCTGTTCGCCACTGTCCACTTCTTGATCGCGCTGTTTTCGGTGTCGGCGATATAAATATTTCCCGCGCCGTCCACCGCCACGCCAGCGGGTTCGCCCAGCCCCGATACCAGTGTGGTCACGGTGTTGTTGGCCGCCCTCCACTCCTCGACCGCGCTATTGCCGGTGTCGGCGATATAGACATTGCCCGCGCCATCCACGGCCACGCCTTCGGGAGAGTTCAGATTCGACGAGACCAATGTGATTACGGTGTTGTTGGCCGCCGTCCACTCCTTGATCGCGTTGTCGCCGGAGTCTGCGATATAGACATTGCCCGCGCCGTCCACCGCCACGCCCGAGGGTACAAACAATCCCGAGGATACCAATGTTGTCACCGCTCCAGCCGCGACATAAGTTGAACCGGCCTGGGTGACGGTGAGCGTCTGGTCGCCGATGGTCAGCGTGCCGGAGCGCGTCGCGCCCGGATTGGCATCGTAACTGAAAATCACATTCGTGCTGCCGGTGCCGCCTTCATTCGCCGGGCTGAGATGCAGCCAACCGGCATTGTTCGTGGCCGTCCAGGCGCCGGTCGCGGGCGTGACCCCGAGCACCACGCTATTCGTTCCCGCCGCCGGCCCCACCACCAGCGTTGCCGTGCCCAGCGCATAATTGGTCGTTTGCCCCTGCGCGGCGCTCAAGCCCAGCCACGCCAGCGCCAGGAACACCCCGCCCCAAACGCGGAGACAGCCGTGAGGATGGACGGCGCAAGTGTGCGAAAGCGGGATGGGGGTTTCTTGCATAAGTTCCTTTCAAGTTCTCAGCACATAAGAAAAAACCAAATCGCTGCTCCCGCGGCGCTGATTAACATTTCTAATAAAAAATGACCCGATTTCCAACATTATTCTGCGGCCATTATTTCCCAGGACGTAAGAAGTTGATTCAACCGCAAAGGAACACAGGGAACGCCAAGGAACAGCGCCGGAAGCGGCAACCAAAGGAATGCAACCACGGATTTTACAAATTTCACGGATAAGAAGCGGCCGGTTTCCCATCCGTGAAATCCGTGAAATCCGCGGTCAAAAATGTTCCTCCACCTTTGCCGTGGAACACCCCGCGCCCGTGGCGCAGGTTTCCCAACCTGCTGTATCGCCGATTTCCCAATCGGCGGATCGCGCAATGTCACCGTCGCTGCGGGCTTGGATGCCCGCGAAACGGCAGACTGGGAAGCCTGCGCTGCAAGCCGGGCCTTTTTGGAATGAAAACAATATCCACTGGAATCGTTGAGGAACCGCAATTCTCATGGGTCGCAGGCCCGGCGGGTTCAACCGCGGAAGGGAACGCGAAAAAAAAGTGAAAAAAAACGTGCGAAACCACAAAAGTGTGGTATAGTGCCCAAGTCAGGGCATGTTCTTTGACATGTTGCAGGCCTCGCGGAAGGCATTTTCCGCAGCCTGCGGCCGGGAATCGGCGGCGGGATGTTGGCGGCGCGGGCGCCATCACGCCCGCGCCATGCGAAGCAAAATCGCCCGATGTGCTTCGCCTCCAACATCTTGCCTACGCCACCGGGCGCGTTTTTTTGGGGTTGCCTCTCCTAATCTTAATCCTAATCTTAATCTTAATCTCCTCTTTTGGATTAAGATAAGGATTAGGAGGCGGCAAACGCGACCCTAAAAAGTGATCTGCGTTTCCGCCCCCGGCAGCGCCGGCCCCCCAATCCGTGTTCATCCGTGTTCATCTGCGGTTCTCTTCTGCATGGATACGGCTAAACTGCGGTCTCCATCGCAGTTCCAACCGCAAAAAACAGCCGCAGTAGCACCTTTTAGCACCTATTAGCACCTATTAGCACCTGAAACACTGTGTGGATGGCAAAAAAGAGCCACTTCGGGCATCCGGAAGGCAACGCGGGCAACCGCCTCCTTGGCTGCGGTCTCCATCGCAGCCCCAACCGCAAAAAACAGCGGGATTAGCACCTATTCGCACCAAATCGCACCAAATCGCACCAAAAAAATTTTGTGCATGGCAAAAAAGAGCCACGGCGGGCATCCGGAAGCCCCCTCGCAGCCATCGTGTCGCCACCCCAAAGGCGCCCCGTCGCCTGGCTTTGGGGCGTTTACATTCTTTTTACGCTTTTAGGCGGTTTTTTTATTACAGCCAGTCGAAAGATTGTGGGAATTTGGCGCCATGAATGAATGTCACAGGGATTCGCGGGATGAATTTCAACGGGCCGAACCGGCCGGGACCGGGCCGCTCCAGCCAGAACCGGCCGCAGCGCGCAACTCACAAGGAGAACACATCTATGCCTGAACTGACTGACCTGATTTTCATCGGCGTGATCGTCGCCTTTTTTGTCATCGCGGGCCTCTACGCGGCCTTCTGCGAAAAACTCTAGGAGTCATTATGGATAATCTGATTGCCGGCATTATTGCCGTCTTGCTTTTCATCTACCTGCTCGTGGCCATGCTCAGGCCCGAAAAATTTTAACGAGGCACCATGCGCGCTACCGATTGGTTTCAACTGGCCCTTTTTGTCGCGGCCCTCGCCTTGCTCACCAAGCCCATGGGCCTTTATCTGGTCCGCGTCCTGGATGCCGGCGGAAAAACCTGGCTTGACCCCATCCTCAAGCCCCTGGAACGGCTGACTTATTGGTTCATGGGCGTCAAGCCGGAGCGCGAGCATGACTGGAAGCAATACACCTTCGCCATGCTCTTGTTCAGCCTGGTCAGTTGCCTTTTCACTTATGCCATCCTGCGGCTGCAGCAGTACCTGCCGCTCAATCCGCAAAAGTTCGGCCCTTTAAGCCCGGACCTGGCCTTCAATACCGCGTCCAGTTTCACCACCAACACCAACTGGCAAAGCTACGGCGGCGAATCCACCATGTCCTACTTCTCGCAGATGGTCGCGCTGGTCATCCACAACTTCACCTCCGCCGCCGTTGGCATCTCTCTGGCCGCGGGCCTGGTGCGCGGCATTACCCGCCCCGCGGCCCAAACCATTGGCAACTTCTGGGTGGACCTGGTCCGCGTCACCTATTACCTCCTGCTGCCTATATGCCTGGTCTTGGCCCTCTTCCTGGTCTCGCAGGGCGTGATTCAAAACTTCAAGTCCTATACGCCGGCCAAACTGATTGAGCCGATGAAGGTCCAGGTGGCCAAGACCGACAAGGACGGCAAGCCGGTCGTGGACAAAGCCGGCAAACCGGTGATGGAGGAACAGACGGTGACAGAACAGAGCATCGCCCAGGGGCCGGTGGCCTCGCAGGTGGCCATCAAGATGCTGGGGACCAACGGCGGCGGTTTCTTCAACGCCAACGCCGCCTTTCCCTTCGAGAATTCCACCCCGCTCTCCAACTTCATCCAGATGCTCTCCATTTTCGCCATCGGCAGCGGCCTGACCTATTACCTGGGCCGCATGACCAAGAACCAGGCCCACGGCTGGTCGGTTTGGTCAGCCATGATGCTCTTGTTTCTCGCCGGTCTCTTGCTCTGCTGGTGGGCCGAAGCCGGCGGCAATCCGATTCACCAGCATCTTGGCGTGGCCGCGGCGGACGGGAACATGGAGGGCAAAGAGGTGCGCTTTGGCATCTTTCATTCCGCCTTGTTCGCCACCGTCACCACCGACGCCTCCTGCGGCGCGGTCAATTCCATGCACGATTCTTTCACCGCGCTGGGCGGATTCGTGCCGCTGTTCAACATCCAACTGGGCGAAATCATCATTGGCGGCGTCGGGGCCGGGCTTTACGGCATGCTCGTCTTCGTCGTCCTGGCGGTTTTCATCGCCGGCTTGATGGTCGGGCGCACGCCGGAGTACCTCGGCAAGAAAATCCAGTCCTACGAGGTGAAAATGGCCATGCTGGCGCTGCTCGTGCTGGCCCTCTCCATTCTGGGCTTCGCCGCCTGGGCCTCGGTCAGCAAGTGGGGCTTGGCGGGCTTGAACAACAGCGGCCCGCACGGGTTGAGTGAGATCATCTACGCCTACAGTTCGGCCAACGGAAACAACGGCAGCGCCTTCGCCGGCCTGAGCGCCAACACGCCCTGGTTCAACACCACCATCGGCCTGGCCATGTTGATCGGCCGTTTCCTCATGATCGTGCCCATCATGGCTATGGCCGGTTCGCTGGCGCAAAAGAAAATTGTCCCCCTGAGCGCCGGCACCTTCCCCGTTTCGGGCCTCACCTTTGTCGTGCTGCTCATCGGCACCGTGCTGCTGGTGGGCGCGCTGAACTTCCTCCCCTGCCTGACCCTCGGCCCCATTGTCGAGCACTTCCAGACCCTGCTGGGCAAACTCTATTGATCGGCCCTTTGGCCATACCTATGACACAGAAACCTCCTTCTCTCTTTGATTGGAATATCGCCGGGCCGGCGGCGCTGGATGCTTTCAAAAAGCTCAATCCGCGCCTGATGCTCAAAAACCCGGTCATGTTCGTGACTATGGTCGGCGCCGCCCTCACGACCGTCGGCATTTTCACCCCGCGCGCCGATCGCGGCTTCATCGCCCAATTGGCCCTCTGGCTCTGGTTCACCGTCTTGTTCGCCAATTTCGCCGAAGCCATGGCCGAAGGCCGCGGCAAAGCCCAGGCCCAGGCCCTGCGCAAAACCCGCGTCCAAACCCGAACCCGCCGCCTCGGAAAAAACCGCCAATTTGAGGACGTCAACGCCACCGAACTGCGCAAAGGCGATGTCATCCTGGTCCGCGCCACGGAAATCATCCCCGCCGACGGCGATGTCATCGAAGGCGCGGCCACGGTGGACGAATCGGCCATTACCGGCGAATCGGCCCCCGTCATCCGCGAAAGCGGCGGCGACCGCAGCGCCGTCACCGGCGGCACCCGCGTGCTCTCCGACGAAATCACCATTCGCGTCTCCGTCAATCCCGGCGAGGGATTTCTGGACCGCATGATTTCTCTGGTCGAAGGCGCCCAGCGCCAAAAGACGCCCAACGAAATCGCGCTGACCATCCTCCTGGCCGCGCTGACGGTCATCTTCCTGCTGGTCTGCGTGACGCTCAAGCCCTTCGGCCTTTACTCCTCCACTGATTTCTCCGTGCCGGTCTTGATTGCGCTGCTGGTCTGCTTGATCCCCACCACCATTGGCGGGTTGTTGAGCGCCATCGGCATCGCCGGCATGGACCGCTTGCTCCAACACAACGTCCTGGCCATGAGCGGCCGCGCCGTCGAGGCGGCGGGCGACGTGGACGTCTTGCTGCTTGACAAGACGGGCACCATCACGCTGGGCAATCGTCAGGCGACCGACTTTCTCCCCGCCCCCGGCATCGGCGTTGAACGATTGGCCGACGCCGCGCAACTGGCCTCACTGGCCGACGAAACGCCCGAAGGCCGCAGCATCGTCGTTCTGGCCAAGGAGAAATTCAACATGCGCGGACGCGACTTGGCCTCGCCGCACGCGCAATTTGTTCCCTTCACCGCGCAGACCCGCATGAGCGGGGTGGACCTCGCCGCCTTTGACGGCCAGCCCGCGCGCAGCATTCGCAAAGGCGCCGCGGAGGCCATCCGGGTTCACGTGGACCGCCTGGGCGGCCAGTTCGCTCCGGCTGTCAATCAGGCGGTGGAGAACATCTCCCGCTCCGGCGGCACGCCCCTGGTCGTCTCGGAGGGGACCGAGGTCCTCGGCGTGGTTCATCTCAAAGACGTGGTCAAAGGCGGCATCAAGGAACGTTTTTCCCAGCTCCGCAAGATGGGCATCAAAACCATCATGATTACCGGCGACAACAAACTCACCGCCACCGCCATCGCCGCCGAGGCGGGCGTGGACGATTTCCTGGCCGAAGCCAAACCGGAGGACAAACTGGCTCTCATCCGCAAGGAACAAGGCGGCGGACGCATGGTCGCCATGATCGGCGACGGCACCAACGACGCCCCGGCCCTGGCCCAGGCCGACGTCGGCGTGGCCATGAACACCGGCACTCAGGCCGCCAAGGAAGCCGGCAACATGGTGGACTTGGATTCCAACCCCACCAAGCTGCTGGAAGTCATCGAAATCGGCAAACAACTGCTCATTACCCGCGGTTCCCTGACCACCTTCAGCATCGCCAACGACGTGGCCAAATACTTCGCCATCATTCCGGCCATGCTGATGGGAACCTTTCCCGCCATTGCGCCGTTGAACGTCATGCGCCTGCACAGCCCGACCAGCGCCATCCTGAGCGCCGTCATCTTCAACGCCCTCATCATCATCGCGCTGATTCCGCTGGCCTTGCGCGGGGTGAAGTTCCAGCCCATCGGCGCCCTGGCCGTCCTCCAGCGCAACCTGTTCATCTATGGCCTGGGTGGGATCATCATCCCCTTTGTCGGCATCAAAATCATTGATCTCATTATCGCGGCCCTCAGACTCGTTTAAATTATGAAACTATTCTTCGCTGAAATTCGCGGCGCGGTCATGGCCACCTTGGTCCTGGCGGCCGTCTGCTGCGGCCTCTATCCGCTGGTGGTGTGGGGCATCGGGCAGGCCATCTTCCACGACAACGCCAATGGCAGTTTGATTGTTGACTCCGCCGGCCTCGTGCGCGGCTCCCGCTGGCTCGGCCAGCAATTCACCGCCGACAAGTATTTCCACTCCCGCCCCTCGGCCGCCGGCAACGGATACGATCCCACCAGTTCGGGCGGCAGCAACCTCGGCCCAACCTCCCGGAAGCTGCGCGATTCCATCGCCCAGAACATCGCCGATTACCGCGCGCAAAACGGCCTGGAGACCAACGCCCCCGTGCCCGCCGACGCCGTCACCGCGTCGGGCAGCGGGTTGGACCCGCACATCAGCGTGCGCAACGCGCAGTTGCAGGCCCCGCGCGTGGCCAAAGCCAGGGGATTGGCCGTGGAAAAAGTTCTTGACATGGTGCGTGCCCACACCCAAGGCCCCAGCCTCGGTCTCCTCGGCCAGCCCGGCGTCAACGTCCTCCCCCTCAACCTCGCCTTGGACACTCTGCCCGCCAAGTAGCATTGCCCCCTCCTCTTTCTTAATCCTAATCCTAATCCTAATCCTAATCCTAGCCAAAGATATTTGAAATTTTTCGGTAGGGCGGCGCTGCCGCGCCGCCCAAATGTGAGAGACAATTTAACGAGATTTCAACGGTAAGAATCTAATCCAAAGGATAGTTACGGCGCAGGTTTGTTGTTCATTTGATTTCGTCAGCTTGCCGCGTCATGGCAAAGTAAATGACGTAGAACCAAGAAAGGAAACCCGCCAGTATCGCCCATAGAATCGAACGATTCCGCTGCCACGAACACACCACCGCGATGGCCGAACCGAGTCCGATCCCTGTCTGGGTCACGGTTGTCTGATTGACGATTTGAGCAATGATCATAGTGTCCTCACTGGGGCAATGCCCTCACGTCCACCGCCTCCATCCCGGCGGCACGCCCAGGCGCCGCAAATGGCAACGGGCAAAAGTGCAAGACAACGTATTTATCGTTTTGCGTCATCCTGCGCCAGCAATCGGATTTCTTGAAGCACCAGACCGTATTGACTGCCGGGCGGGTTGGTCTCGATCCTTTGCCCATTCCAGTTGGGCGCGAAGTTGGCCGAATAGCACAGCCAGGCCGTGCGCCCATCCGCGCTGATAAATTTGGAGGGGATGTTCACAAAATAGGCCTGCTCGCCGAAGTTTTTCATATAGGTGGCCAGGCGCCACGGGCCGGTGAGACGGTCCGCTTCCAGGATGTAGGTATTCATCCGCGAACAGGAGGTTTCGCCGCCATCGGTGACACACATCAGGTACTTCTTGAGCGGCGCGTCATAGGTGGCCGTCACGCATCCCATGTTGTTGTGCCACTCCAGCAATGGTTTGATTTCCTTGAAGTCGCGCGTCCACACCGGCTCCTCCCGGCTGTCGCGCCCGGCGTAAAATTCGTAAGCCAAGGCATCGTTCATGGCCTTGGGCGAGGGCGTTACCCGCAACAAGTAAATCTGGCTTCCGGCAATCCAGCTCAGATTGCCAAAGCGCGGCTTGGGTTCCGGGAGCACTGCGCCATGAGCCACCAGGTACGCTTTGCCGTCGGGCGAATGTTCCATATCCTGGCCAAAATCCACGAAGTGCGGCGAACCGATCTTCACCGGATGGCCCCACATCCCGGTTTCTCCGAAAAGCGGTTTGGCCGGCGTGTGCGTGGTCTCCTCCCAGGTCTTCCCATAATCCCGCGAGACGCGAAAGCCCACCAGCGGGCCGAGCCAGGGCCAGTTGTAATCGGTGTCGCCGAACCTTGTGCATGCCGCCGGCGCCAGGCAATAGGTGCCATAATACCACGCGCCGTGATAGACCAGGCTGCCGCACGGATAGCGCCCAGCGTAAGGATACGGGTCTGCCGCCACCAAGCCCAGACTGGTCACGGTGAGATTCAACGGATCATTACCCGTCAGCTTCGCCTGTCCGGTGGTGGCCTTGCGGGGTTTGGAATTGAAAACGCCCATGGGCGAATCCGTCGAGTATTCATAGCCCATGGAATTGGAGAAGTCCTCGTTGCAAGGGCCGTCGGTGAAGGGCGAATAGAGGTTCCCGTCCGCCGCCCATACCGGATACCATGTGTCGCCAAAGTCATAGGCGCGGCAAACGCCCGTAAATAGAACTTGCCTGATGTCCGTTGACGGGGAAAAAGGACAATCCGCCGGCGCTTCGGATTTCCAGACGAAGGGCGCAAAAGACGGTTTGTGTTCGACCGGGGCGGCGTTGGTCTGCGCCTGCGAATTGTCAAGACTCAAAGCCAGAACCGTTGCGATTCCGGCTACGGCAAGCATATTTTTTTTCATAATATTTCTTCCATATTCGTTTGGTTACGTGAAACGTTGGAGTCTGGATTCGCGGGTCATTTTGTAAAGCAGAATCAATTGGCGCCGGGATAGGCGCCGCAAAAGGTCCTCGCCGGGCGCGGCTCTTCAGGGGGAAAAAACCAAAAGTCACCCGGAAAGACCCGCAGTGACATGAAGAGCAGGAACGGATGACTGAAATGCGTCCTGGGTCCGCGGGGTGTCGCCGCCGTGTTTGCGCCGGAAATGGGCCGGCGAATCTCCCGTCACCCGTTTGAAGACGCGGCCGAAATAGTGCCGGTTGGGGAAGCCGGCCCGCTCGGCAATCTGCTCGATGTTCAATGGGGTGCTGGCCAGCAGGCAGGCCGACTCGCGCACACGCACCTGGCTCAAAAACCGCCCGGGCGTCACGCCCTGAAGCTCCTTGAAGGTTCTGGCAAACACGCTCACGGACAGGCCGGCCGTGCGCGCCAAGTCCGGCACGGACAGGGGTTGGGCGTACTCGGCTTCGATGCGTTGCAAGGCGCGACGAATGGATTCCGGCGGACGGTCGGCCTGCCAGCGAATTTCCGGGCGAACCAGCGCCGCGTGGAGCAAGGCCAGGCTGGTGTGGAGAACCCCCTCGCGATATCCCGTGCCGACGCCCGTGAAATAGTGGCGCAACCGTCGCAACAACAGCCGCTCCACCGGGCTGGGCCGCAGGCGGATGGGGATTTTCTGCGTCGGATGCAGGCGCCGCGCCACCTGAAAGGTGATCCAGCAGTGGGGCACCGGCCCATTGCCTTGCGCAT
>Ga0326727_10008315_pt1 | contig 26458 bp, 20 predicted proteins | sample MB2enrmetagenome_FD_207643 | JGI IMG/M metagenome (GOLD analysis project Ga0326727, IMG submission 207643) | Lab enriched peat soil microbial communities from McLean, Ithaca, NY, United States - MB29MY | ecosystem: Environmental > Terrestrial > Soil > Wetlands > Peat | place: USA: New York...
GTGGCGCGGCTCAATAGGATTGTTGGGCTTCACCATCGCGTTGATACTCTGGCGAATCCTCCAGCACATGCCGCCGCGCTGAAAGTAGCGCCCATCAGACGAGGTGAACAAGCGGCTCTGTTCGCCTTCGCAACTTCTTCCGCGGGACGACGTGCCCGTAAGAAGTAACGGGGAAGTCATATCTCTCGTCAAACCGGATATTTCCCGGAGGCCGGCTCACTGCGCAGCAGCGGCGCGCAGGCCAGCCGACAACTCCTCAAGGATCGGTATGAGCATTCACACACCAAGTCATTTTGTTTCTGAATTACTTCTTATAGTGCTAGTTTGTCTTGTGGGAGCGGCCGGATTTTTGCCGCGCTCCTCTGGAGGTGCTGCCGTGTCGTTGGAATTGCAGAGTCCCGATTTTACCGCCGGTGGAAATATTCCGAATCAATTCACCTGCGAAGGTGCGAATATCTCACCCGCGCTTATATGGAACGCCCCGCCTGCTGCCACTCAGAGTTTCGCTTTGATCGCCGACGATCCTGACGCTCCGGTGGGAACCTGGGTGCATTGGGTGATCTTTGACCTGCCCGCGAATCTGCGCGCCCTCCCGCAAGATTTCCCGAAGAACAAGCAATCGCCTGACGGTTCGCGCCAGGGCCGCAATGACTTCGGGAAAATCGGTTATGGCGGGCCCTGTCCGCCGCCCGGCAAACCCCATCGCTACTTCTTCAAGCTCTACGCCCTTGATGCCAAGCTGAATCTTATGCCCGGCGCTACAAAAAAAGACGTCGAACGGGCCATGCAAGGCCACATCCTGGCCCAGGGCGAATACATCGGCCGCTTCTCTCGTTGACAATCTTTCCCGCTGGACGCCGCGCATATTGCGCTTCTCGCAGTTAGGTCTCCCACGTAAAAGGTTGACGTTTGGTCATGCCGCTTTCCCGCCGTCTCTGAGCCTCTATCGCCTGCCCAGTGTTGCCCGCAGCGAACAGTCAAACGCGGTAACCGTGCAACTACATTTGACTTGGTGTCTGGTTACCCTATAACAACCTCCAGGACGGACCTGGCACGTAAGAAGGGCCACACCGTATAAAGGATGTGGGCCTTTGCGCTTCTGGTGATCTCCTATAAAGGAGGTTGCACAACTGCTCATCCGATTTTACAAGTTTAGCAGTGTGTCAATTGTCTTTGTTTGCCCTCCCATTAAGAATGGATGCGGGACATCCGATTCGTGTTCTGGCCGGCTCTTCTGCCGGGCAAAGCTCTAGAATTTAACCATGATGGCAATCGTGTTGACGGCTTGGCCCTTGCGAAGATCGGGCTGCCACGCGGTCCATGCATTGCCGGGCGTGCTGTACTGTGCAGCGCAGGACATTGCCACTGCACCCCCGGTGTTGTCCACGGTGAAGCCGAGCCCCGACGGCGTAAAATCGGAAACCGCGGACGTGGATCCATTCGTGCAGATGTAACTTGCACCGGTGCCCGCGACTCCATTGTTGGCCACGGGCGCGACGTTCCCTCCAGGCGGAGTAATCCCCTCCCGGCCCGACCAATAAGGAACGTTTGCGTGGCGATAGCCACTCTCGAAGCGGAACGTGATGTACTGAGCAGGCATCCAATCGAACGTAAGCGTGCCATCCCAAGCTTTGTAAATGCTACCGGGATACGCTGGGAAATAGGGCGATCCGGAGACGGCGGTTGCCCCATTGATGGGCTGCAGCAACGTCAGGTAGCGGCCCGGATTGTCCATCCTACCGCCGCCGAGCGTTATACCGTACCGGTCCTTATGGAACCACCAGCGGTTGTAGAGCATCCATCCAGCAAAACTTTGCTTGGGATGTCCATTACTATCGTTGTGGCAACTCACGGTTGTGCCAGGCGTGGGAGAGCCGCCGTATTCGCATCCCAAGTCGCCCGTAAAGGAAAATGCCATCTTATCCAAGCCAAGATTCTCTGGTTGATTGTAGTATCTGACCTCAACGCTGTCGTCCGTGTGGATGCGCGAGCGTCCGGGCACACCCAGTGTGTCCGTTCCCATGCCGTAATTGTTGAAGACCATCGAAAGCCACGGCTTCGGACGGTATAATATTTGCCCTCCCAAACCGGGATGACCGTTGTATTTGGCGTAGGATTGCCACCCGTTGATGATCCAAGGTTCGATCTTCAGCTTGTCGGTGGGGAACCACTGTATGCGCACGCCATTGAAAAACCACGGCGTGTTCGAGGAAACAAAGGAAGGCTGGTAGGCCCAGTTGTCGAAGTTGTAGTAGCTGAAGAGCCCGATGTACGACACGAAAATTCCCGCGTCAATGTTGAGCCCGTGGTTCACGTTGAAGTGGTATCCGCCATAGGCTTCGGAGAAGTACTTGTAAGCGTCATTGAGGTTCCATTGGCCAACGCCTGCGCTGGCGTCATTGCGCGGCGTTGTGGTTGCAAACAACCCAAACATCGTCAAGATGCGGCCGCGAACGTTGCCCACATGCAAGTCGCCGCCGAAGCTCAACTGCTCTAACTGCACTTCGCCGTTCCGGAAACTCTCGGTCGATCCGCCCATGGTGTGGTCTTTTGGCTGGTTGTAATCTTCGATGTAATTGGAATCAACCCGGAATTCCGGGGTAAAGTATTTCGAATCCCACACCTCATCTTTGTTGCGTGCGTTGCCGTTCAACCAGGTCCAGTCCGCGTAGGCGAAAGGCGCGGTCGGCTGAGCGGCGGCAGCACTGGCCGCGCTTTGATCGGGGGATTGCGGGGGGCCTACAGCCGCCGCGGGCGAGAGGCTTACATGGCTCAGGGCGGCAGACGGATTGGCTGCATTGGAAGGTGCAGGTTGCGCGGCGGGCGCCTCAGCCGCTGGAGCCGCAGGCGCCACAGGTGCGGCAGGCGCATTGACCTTGGACTCGAGTTCCGCGACGCGCCTTCTGAGTTCCTCCACCTGATCGAGCAGCCATCTCTCTCGCTCGGTCAAGGGCGCCGGCGCTTCGACCTTTGCCGGAGCAGATTTTGCGGTTGGATTGCTTGCATTCTTGTCTGCATTATTGTCGTCCGCGAGAGCAGGGCGGGGAACAGCGATCGTACCGATTAGTACAATCAGCAGCAGTCCTGTAAGTCTACAGCTACTTTCGAATGCGCGCATGTCACTCTCCTCTTGTATGACCGACAACGACATAATACCCAATTGGCCTCTCCTTCTTGTAGTTCTTGAACTTCCTGACGGCAATGCCAGCGCCAATCGGTAAGACCTTGAAAACGCAGAAGATCGCGCATCACTGAGCGCAGCCTTTTCGCGAATTCGCGAAGTCCGCGAAAACCCGTTGCCCGGGACCCGAAATCACCCGCCATCACGGGCTTCAGCCTTGACTGCCAAAGAACGCGTCGGTGCTAATCAGAACTGTCCTGAGAGTTGCGAACGCTGCCATCTCCGGCGCTCTTATCCGGTCACTTGTAGGCGCAGAAAAGCAAGCGGCTCATGAATGCTGCTCGTAACAATAGGGAAGTGCGCATGAAAAAGTCGTGAGGATTTTATGAGGAGGTCGTTTCGCACGCAGGGTTATTTTCTGGCTCGCGTGAGTTTCTTGAAGCGATTCTCGCTTTCCTTTCCTTCATTCGGGCATTCGTAACTGGTAACCGGCCCAAGGTTCCGTCAGCAAATACTTTGGCTTGCCAGGCTGCAATTCGATTTTTTCGGAAGTTGCTTCATATAGGCGCGCAGATGCCCGAGCTCGTTGCCGTAGTCCGGGCCCCAAACCGCCCGCAGCAGTTTGCGGTGCGGCACGATCTTGTTGGCATTGTTCGCGAGGTACTGCAATAACTCGAATTCCCTCGGCGTTAGGTGGACCTTTCGGGCGCGCACGGTTACCTGGCGCGACTGAAAGTTGACTTCCACGTCCTTCAGCCTTGGCTCTTGCGCCTCGGAATCGCCGGACTTTCGCCGCAACACCAAGCGAATCCTGGCGAACAGTTCTGACGTGCTGAATGGCTTGGTAGGCGTTGCCTGAGGTCACGCAGTGCAAGGGACAGGTGACTCGTGTCAGAGGAATCTTGCCGCGTCGCTGCCATGAGCTTCTACGCGCTCTGCAACGCTCGATTCACCATGGCTTGCGCTTCTCTCACGATTTCGTGCAAGTGCGTTTGGCTGATAAAACTCTCCGCGTAAATCTTATAGATGTCTTCCGTTCCCGAGGGACGCGCCGCGAACCAGCCACTGGTCGCCGCAACCTTCAGTCCGCCCATGGCCGCGTTGTTCCCCGGAGCGCGCGTCAGCTTCGCCGTGATCGGTTCGCCGGCGAGCGTTGCATCCTTCACGGCCTCCGGCGAAAGCTGCAGCAGCCTGGCTTTTTCTTCCGGTGTGGCCGCTGCATCAATCCTTGTATAAAACGGCGTGCCGAATTCAGCGGTCATCTCGCGATAGTGTTCGCCGGGATCTTTTCCTGTGCGCGCGGTGATCTCCGCAGCCAGCAGGCACATGATCGGCCCATCCTTGTCGGTCGTCCAAACGGCGCCGTTTCGCCGCAAAAAGCTTGCCCCGGCGCTTTCTTCCCCGCCAAAGCAGCAGGAGCCATCGAACAACCTCGGTGCGAACCACTTGAAACCAACGGGCACTTCAAACAATTTGCGGCCCAGCTTTCGCACCACGCGATCAATCATGCTGCTGCTCACCAGCGTCTTCCCCACGACCGCGTCGCCCGGCCAGTCCGGCCGGTGCGTCAGTAAATATTGGATGGCCACCGCCAGATAGTGATTCGGATTCATCAGCCCCGCCGAGGGCGTTACAATTCCGTGCCGGTCCGCATCGGGATCATTTCCAAACGCCACGCGAAACTTGTCTTTCATTTTCACCAGTCCCGCCATGGCATACGGGCTGGAGCAATCCATGCGAATTTCGCCGTCATGATCCACGGTCATGAACGAAAACGTAGGGTCGATTTTCGGGTTCACCACCGTAATCTCCAGCCCGTAAATCGAATTGATCGGCTCCCAATACGGCTCCGCAGCCCCGCCCAGTGGATCCACGCCCAAGTTCAAGCCCGCAGCGCGAATAGCCTCCATGTCAACGACGTTTCCAAGATCTTTCACGTAGGGCAGGATGAAATCATCCTGGTGCGTTGTAGCCGCCGCCAGCGCCGTAACATATGCAACACGCTGCACCCCGGCATTGCCCGCCCGCAGCAGCTCATTCGCGCGCGTCTCCACCCAATTGGTGATGTCCGTGTCCGCCGGGCCGCCATTCGGCGGGTTGTACTTGAACCCTCCGTCCCGTGGCGGATTGTGCGAAGGCGTGATGACGATGCCGTCCGCCAGATGTTCTTTTCGCCCGTGGTTGTAAACCAAAATTGCGCGGGAAATCACCGGCGTCGGCGTAACGCCGTCGTTCCGCTGAATCACCGTTTCCACCCGCTGCGCCGCCAGCACCTCGAGTGCAGTGCGTTGCGCGGGCCCGGAGAGCGCGTGCGTGTCCTTCCCCATGAATAGCGGTCCATCGATATCGTGCGCCTGGCGGTAATCGCAGATCGCCTGGGTGATCGCCAGGATGTGCGCTTCCGTGAACGTGCCGTTCAGCGAGCTGCCGCGGTGTCCACTGGTGCCAAAACTGACCAGTTGCTGCGGATCGCTCAAGTCGGGCCGGCGCTCGTAGTAGCTCCGCTCCAGCCGCGCAAGATCCACCAGGAATTCCTTGGGCGCGGGAAGTCCCGCAAGTGGTGAAAGGTGCGCCTTGTCATCCGCTTCATTCGGAACAGCCTGTGGTTGTGACATTTGGTCTGGCCTCGGCAACGACAATAATGTGATACCACTGCCCGCCCGGGAACTCCAATCTTCCTTTAAAGTGCGCCATGATTTTCGCCCAGAATTCATCCTCCAGACATGCGATCATTCTCCTGGACACGGAGTATCATAGCGGGTCGAGTACTCCCTCTGGGAATGAAGCCGGACCGGCCAATCGCTGATCTCGCGCTCGCGATCGCCATGCCTGCTACTTCTCCTCGTTCCCGGGCAGTCCCTACCCTGAGATAAGGGTACAGGAGTGAAATGCGAATCACCGGCAACTTTCGTCTCCAGGCCGGCAAGCGAGGAACACCATGCCAGACCCACTTCCCACGAATCCCAGCGCGCAGGTTGAAGATGAGCACACCGGCTCGAGCGTCGAAACCCTGAAACGCGCCATTCTCGACAATCTGTTTTACGTCCTCGGGAGGGACGCCGCGCACGCCGGCCCAATTGACTACTACATGGCCCTCGCCTACTCCGTCCGCGACCGCATCCTTGCACGTTACATGTACACAATTCACACTTACATGTACATGGAAAGCGCCGTTCGCGCCGCTAGCTACCTCTCTGCGGAATTCCTGATGGGGCCACAATTGGCCAACAATCTCCTCTGTCTTGGCCTGGAAGCGCCATTCCGCCAAGCCATCAAGGAACTGGGCTCGGACTTGGATTTGCTCATCGAACAGGAAGCCGAACCAGGTCTCGGCAATGGCGGCTTGGGACGCCTCGCCGCCTGTTTCCTCGATTCCCTGGCGACTTTGGGCATTCCCTCAACCGGCTACGGCATCCGCTATGAGTACGGCATCTTCGACCAGAAAATCCAGGATGGCTGGCAGGTCGAATATACCGACCATTGGTTGCGCAACGGCAATCCCTGGGAATTGCGCCGGACGCGGCTTGCCGCTGAGGTGGGCTTTAATGGCCGGACCGAACAATGGACCGATGCCGAAGGCCGCTTGCGCGTTCGCTGGATTCCGCAGACGGTGGTGAAGGGCGTACCCTACGACACGCCCATCGTTGGTTATCGCTCCGGCCTCGCAAATATTCTGCGCTTGTGGCGCTCCGAGGCGCGGGAATCCTTCTATTTCGAGCGCTTCAATAGCGGCGATTACGACGGCGCGGTCGCGGAAAAAGTGTTCGCCGAAAATATCACCAAAGTCCTCTACCCTAATGACGAGGATTTCCGCGGCAAGGAATTGCGCCTGCAGCAGCAGTACTTCTTCACCTCTTGCTCGCTTCAGGACATGATTCGAAGGCACTTGCTCAGAGGGCAGAAGCTCGAGAATTTTCACCAACTATGGGCCATTCAGCTCAACGATACTCATCCCTCCATCGGCGTTGCCGAGCTGATGCGCCTGCTCATGGACGAACACGGCATGACCTGGGAGCAGGCCTGGAACATCACCTCGCAAACCTTCAGCTACACCAATCACACGCTCTTACCCGAGGCGCTGGAGCGCTGGCCGCTCCCTCTGTTCGCTTCGCTGCTCCCACGCCATCTGGAAATCATTTACGAAATCAACGCCCGCTTTCTGACCGAAGTGTGCCAGCGCTTCCCGAACGACGAGGCCCGGGCCGCGCGCATGTCCCTCATTGACGAATCCGGCGAAAAGTACGTCCGCATGGCCCATCTCGCCAGCGTGGGCAGCCATAAGATTAATGGTGTCTCCGAAATCCACACCCAACTGCTGAAGAACGAATTGCTGCACGACTTCGCCGAACTCTGGCCGGACAAGATCGTCAACGTGACCAACGGCGTGACTCCGCGCCGCTGGCTCGCCGTCAGCAACCCCGAGCAATCCGAACTCATGACCAGCAAGATCGGAGACTCCTGGATCGATCACCTGGAAGATCTGAAGCGCCTGGAAGCCTTCGCGGGCGATCCCGCCTTCCGCCGGGATTGGCGGAAGGTCCAGCGCGCCGTGAAGGTCCGGTTGTCCCGCTTCATCTTGCAGCAGACGGGCGTTTCCGTCGATCCCGACTCCATGTTCGACGTCCAAGTGAAGCGCATTCACGAGTACAAGCGCCAGCACCTGAATGTCCTCCATATCCTCACTCTTTATCAACGCTTGAAGAGCAATCCCCACCTGGAAATCACCCCGCGCACGTTCATCTTTGGCGGCAAAGCTGCTCCTGGCTATCGCATGGCCAAGCTCATCATCAAACTGATCAATTCAGTGGCCGATGTCATCAACCAGGATCCCGATGTGAAAGACTGCCTCAAAGTTGTCTTTGTGCCCGGATACGACGTGACCTTCGGACAGTTGGTCTATCCTGCGGCCGACCTGAGCGAACAAATCTCCACGGCCGGCACGGAGGCGTCTGGCACCGGGAACATGAAGTCCGCCATGAACGGGGCGCTCACCATCGGCACTCTCGACGGCGCCAACGTCGAGATTCGCGAAGCCGTGGGCGCTGAGAATTTCTTCCTCTTCGGTTTAACTGTGGATCAAGTTCGCGCCACTTGGGCCGCCGGCTATGATCCGCGCCACCTTTATGAATCGATTCCCGCTTTGCGCAGCGTGATGGATGCCCTCTATTCCGGCCAGTTCTCCCACGGAGACCGCGAACTCTTCCACCCCCTGCTCGATTCGCTCCTCGACCATGACTCGTATCTCCTTCTTGCGGACTACGAGTCGTACGTCCATTGCCAGGATCAGGTGGCCGAGGCTTATCGGGATCAGGAAGCCTGGTCCAGGATGTCCATCCTTAATGCCGCGCGTATGGGAGCCTTTTCATCCGACCGGGCCATCGATGACTATTGCCGCAAGATTTGGGGCATCCACCACCTCTCAGCTCCAATGGTCCAGAGCGCCTGATCCACCGCGTCTTCCCGTGTGCCGCGGCCTAAGAACGCATGCTGCTAAATCCCCGGCCTGCGGAAGAATCAAAACCCGCACCCTCACAAATCAAAGGGTGCGGCACCCAAGTTTACTTCTGCTACCAACAGAGGGTCGTGCGCAAATGATATACTCGCGCAGTGGCCCATGAACCAAAAATCGCAAAGATTCTCTGCCCCACCCGCCCTTCTTGCCCCCTCTCGATCCTACTCATTTCAAAAGTTTGCAGTGATGCAAAGACTTGTACCCGTGGTATTCATCTCATGGATCCAATAATATATAGAACAATATCTGGCAACACGGAGCCCCGCCATGACGTCCTTTACATGCAAGATCGGCACTGTCGTTGTCGTGGCTATCTTGATTACCGCCGCATATACAGCCTCTCAGGACAAAACCGCCACAAGCAACGATGCCGCTCCTCAACCATTCACGGCAAACTATCCCCCGGACCGACCGGGAGTGTTTATCCAGGGTAAGGACTGGACATCGATCCCGGCCACGATGCCTGCTAAGAGCCGGGTGAAACACGGCGTGGCTGCTGCATTTTCTTATGGTGCTGTCCCCGCGGATCTTGTGTCGGAATACGACGGGTTGCACGCGCAGGTCTGGGTCGAGCCTGGGCGGCCCATCATCTGCATCTGCCGCTTGTTTGCGCTTCCGGGTGCGCCCGTGCTCGTGAGGTTGCATCCAAATCAAAAGAAGAACCTCCGCGAGCTTGATGGTGGCAGAATGCCGGTAATTGGTGCCAAGATGGCGGATGCCACTAAGAATGACCTGATTGCCGCAGACATCTCTCAGCCCGAGGACACAGTATGGCTGATACGCCCTCAGCAGGATCTTCCAGTCGGTGAGTATGCCCTTTTGCTTGGCACTCGCAACGTGAATCTCTTCGCATTCACTGTTGCTGTTGCTTCTGGCGATCCCGGGAATCCCCCTCCAGCCAAGCACTGATTCCAATAACGATTTGGGCCGGTGGCCCGGGCGGTGAGTGTGAGATGAACTCTGGGTGCCCCACGCTCGTGATTAGAGAAGTTTGACGGCGGGTCTTGGGGCCCCTTCCTTCTCCGCCTCGTATCAGTTTCGAAACTCGTACCTCAAGAATACTCCCTCAATTTTTCGGTTGTCAGCAGACGAATAAAATGGCATCGTCTCCCCTCCAGGCGAGTGACCCCCTGGCGGACCAGGTTCCACAAGCTCGCAGGTTGGCTTTCCCCGTTTTTGTGTGGTGGCAAGGTGCGCGGCGGACAGACAAACACAAAGCACGGCGTGAATTCCTCGTGTGGCAAGTGCGCTTTCCATTCTGAGTTGCTCCTCAAGCTGCACCTGGAGAGCAACCCGCAAGCGCTCGCCCTCGTGCGCGCCGCTGTCGAACGCGCCACGGAGGTTCTGCATTTTCACGAAGAGGAGTCGCGCGCCATTGTGCTCTCCGTGGATGAGGCCCTCGCCAATGTCATACGCCACGCCTACCGGGGGAAAACCGGCTGCCCCATTGAAGTGACCTGTCGCCACTTGCACGGCACCCGGGATGGCTCGTGCGTCAGCGGAATCGAAATTGTCTTGCGGGACTCCGGTGTACGTGCCGATCCCGCGAAAATGAAGGGCCGTCCCCTCAAGGAGCTTCGCCCCGGTGGGCTGGGGCTTCATTTCATGAGGCAAAGCATGGACGAAGTTGAATTCAGCCGCAAAAAAGGCAAGAATCAGCTTCGCTTGGTGAAGTACCTGGCTCCGGCCGCTCCTGCAGCGGCGCCGGAAGGAGAATAGACTGTGCAGATTGTCGCGCGTGCCATACACGGTTGGACGATCTTGGACCTCTCGGGTGATATCGACTTGGCAAACTCGCCAGCCATGCGCAGGGCCTTGCTTGGCGAAATCAAAGAGAAGCGCACGCCCAAGGTTTTCCTGAACCTCAAGAATGTCCGCTATATCGACAGCTCCGGCATCGCCTCTCTGGTCGAGGGTCTGAAAGCCTCCCGCGATCTGGGATCCCGCCTCATCCTGTACGGTCTGAGCAAAACCGTCCGCGAAGTGATGCAACTCTCGCGCCTGCAAAAGATCTTCGAGATCTATGAAGACGAGGAGCAAGCGCTCGCTTCCTAGTGCCGTTCCAACTATTTGGGCCAACTGACGGTCCAAGCTTCTGACGCGAACACGGAGAGAGAATTCTCGAAAGGATTTGCTGGAACTAGTTGGAACGGCACTAGATGCTCGCAAGAGTTTCCCCGCAGAGGTAGAGTGGCCCAGTGGAATTTGCGCGAAAAGTCGGCGTTGCCATCGTCAATGCTCTCTCCTATCTCGGCTCCCTGGCCACGCTGGCCGGACGTGCCTCGTTTCACGCTTTCATCGGCCCTTTTCTCGGCAGGCCTGTTCGTTTCCAGAGCGCCGTCGCGCAAGCCATGGAAGCGGGCGTGCGCGCCCTGCCCATCCTTTCGCTCATTACATTTTTCATCGGCCTGATCATGGCGTTGCAAAGCGCCTACGAACTAAAGAGGTTCGGCGCCATGAACTTCGTCGCCAGTGCCGTGGCCCTCTCCATGTCCCGCGAACTCGGGCCGCTCATCACCGCCATCGTCGTGATTGGCCGTTCCGGTTCGGCCTTCGCCGCCGAGATCGGCACCATGAAAGTTTCCGAGGAAATTGACGCTTTGGAGACCATGGCCATCGATCCCGTCCACTTCCTGGTCACCCCGAAGTTCATCGCCATGGTTCTCATGTTGCCCTGCCTGACCATTTGGGCCAATTCCATGGGCATCCTGGGGGGATCCCTGTTCGGAGTCTGGCAGGCGGCCTTCACCTGGATCCGCTATATCCACGCCTCGCTCGAAGCCTTGTTGCTCCGTGACATCGTCACCGGCCTCATCAAGAGCGTCATGTTCGGCGTCACCATCACGGCCGTGGGTTGCTTCGAAGGCCTATCAACCGGTGGCGGCGCGGAGCAAGTTGGCCGCTCCACGACGCGCGCCGTCGTCGTCTCCATTTTCCTGGTCATCCTCGTCGATCTGGTGTTCACGACGATGTTCTACTTCCTCGGAGAGCACTGAGAACTATGCCCGGCATCGCCGAACCAACTCGCCCCAGCACCTCTTTGGATGGACCGATGATTTCCTTGCGGGACGTCCGCGTCAGCTATACCGGCCGGGAAATCCTGCACGGCATCACTTTTGACGTCCAGCCCGGTGAAACTCTCGTCATCCTGGGCGGCTCGGGCTCCGGCAAGAGCACCCTGCTGCGCACTCTCGTCGGCCTCGAAAAACCGACCTCCGGTGAAGTCTGGATTGCCGGCAAGAATTTTTCCGCCATTTCCGGGGCGGAACGCGACGATATCCGCAAGAAAATCGGCATGTCCTTCCAGAGCGGCGCGCTTTTCGGCTCCATGACCGTCGGCGAAAACGTCGCCCTTCCTTTGCGCGAGCATACCAAGCTTGTGGATTCCACCATCGACATCATGGTTCGCCTCAAACTCGACCAGGTCGGCCTTTCCGGGTATGAACAGTACATGCCCTCGCAACTCAGCGGCGGCATGAAGAAGCGCGCCGCAGTGGCGCGTGCCCTGGCCATGGATCCGGAGATTCTTTTCTTCGATGAGCCGTCTGCGGGTCTCGACCCCATCATTGCCGCCGGCATCGATCAACTCATTCTGGATCTGAAGCAGGCTTTCCGCATGACCCTCATCGTGGTCACCCACGAACTGGCCAGCGCCTTTCTGATCGCCGACCGCATGGTCCTGATTGACAAAGGAGAGGTGGTGGCCATGGGCACCGTAAAGGAAATGCAGAACAGCACGCATCCCCGGGTTCGCCAATTCATGGATCGCGTCCCCGAACCCGCCGTGGCCCAGGAACTCGATTATCTGCAGATGTTGACGGAGCAGCAGCCCAAACAGGGGTCGCCGTCTCCGGGGAAGAGCAGGTAGAGATGGAAGCAAAACGTGAGCAAGCCTTTGTTGGACTCTTCGTGCTGATTGCCGCCGCGCTCTTGATCGTTACGGTCTTCGGCATCACCGGCGCCTTTCAGGGCCCCGCAAAGACGTTTCACTCTAAATTTCCCAACGCCGCGGGCCTGGAACGCGGCGCCTCCGTCCACTACGCCGGTAGCCCCAAAATTGGCCGCGTCGAAAAAATGCAGATTGATCCCGGCGATCCTTCGCTCATTGACATGACCTTTAGTGTGAAAAGCGATGTGCCCGTGAAGATCGACAGCAAAGTGGCCATCCTGAGTTACAGCCCCTTGGGCGATAATCACCTGGAAATTCTGCCGGGAACTCCCAGCGCGCCTCTCGCTCCTTCCGGCGCCCTCCTGGCTTCCAAGCCCTATGTCGGTTTTAACGATTTGGCGGAGCAGATCAACAAGCTAACCCCTCAAGCCCAGGAACTCCTCACCAATCTCAATGACCGCATCAAACAACTCAACACCACCGTCAGTCGCGTCAACGACTTGCTCAACGATCAGAATCGCCAGAACATTTCCGCCAGTCTCGCCGATCTCCACGGCATGCTCAACGAGGACCGTCCAGTCGTCCGGTCGGCCTTGAAGAATGTGAATGCCGCCAGCGAGAAGATCACCCCTCTCCTCGATCAGTTGCATAAAACGATCGATCAGGCCAACGAAACTCTGAAACATGCGGATGGCATGGTCGGGGAAAATCGCGAAGAGGTGCGCGCCTCGGTCGCCAAACTTCATGAATCTCTGAACAACCTCTCGGGCCTCTCGCGGCGCCTCGATCAGACGCTGGACGTCAATTCCGAAAACATTGATGAAATTCTGGAGAACCTCCGCCAGATCACCGAGAACATGAGAGAATTTTCCGACATCATCAAGACCCAGCCTTCCTCGCTTATCCATTCCGGCAGTCCACGCCAGCATGTACCGGGAGAGCATCCATGAGCTACACTCCACGCAGGCTTGCAACTCAAACTGACTTCGCGCCCGTTCCCGGAGAAAGAACCCGGCTGCTGCGTTTCTCCCTGGCCCTCGCGGCGCTCGCTCTGCTGCTGGCCGGGTGCGGCCACATGCAGCCCGTCAGGTACTACGAGATCTCCTATCCTGCCGTTGCCCCAGCCAAGCAAGAGCCGCTGAACGCCACCCTGCTGGTGCGCGCCTTTGCCACGTCTCATCTCTATCGTGAAGATCGCATCGTCTATGGTTCTGATTCCGAGCAGATGGGAATGTATCAAAATGAGCGATGGAGCGAGCCTCCCGCCGATATGCTCCAGAATGCCCTGGTGCGCGAAATGCGCTCCACCGGCCGTTTTCGCATCGTGACGCCCCTCCGCAGCGATTCCAATGGTGATTTTCTTCTCACCGGCCATCTCTACGATTTCAAAGAAGTGTCCGGCAATGGCATCGTCGCCCGGCTCGGCTTTGACGCCGAGTTGCGCGATCTGAAAGCTGGCAAGACCCTCTGGACTTATACCTTCAATCATGACGAGCCCAGCAACCGTAAAGACGTCGCCTCTCTCGTTGCTGCCATGGATCGCAATGTTCAACGCAGCGTTCAGGAAGTGGAAGCAGGCATTCAGCAGGCTTTGGTGGCTTATCCCGTGAAGTGAGGGCCGCTTGCTTCAGGCGCGCCGATAGTGGCCTCCTTCCAACCCTGGGACGCCGGCTCGTCCGTTGTTTTGCCCGGCGTTCACATGTTATTCAAATGCCTGCGCTAAGCTGCTCCCAGTGCAAGAAACCGTCCTGTGGCCTTTCTCTCCGGGCCAGCCGCGAAAGCCGCGTCAGCTCCGCCAGTACTTGCTCTATAGGCGCCAACTAGTGCCGTTCCAACTATTCGGGCCAAATGACGGTCCAAGCATCCGACGCGAACACGGAGAGAGTATTATCGAAGGGGTTTTCTGGAGCAAGTTGGAACGGCACTAGTCTCAAATGGATTTACACTCTATCTCGGGAGCCATCGCCCATGTCGACATCTGCCCAAAGTAAGGAGTCTGCCGCTCCGGCGGCCAGCCCAGCTTCGGCTGTCCCTGCCAAGCCCGCCTTCGATTTCCTGGACCTCCGTGCCCAGTTTGCCTCTATTCGGGAAGAAGTAATGGCTGCGGTCACCCGTGTTTTTGAAAGCCAATATTTTATTCTTGGTCCGGAGGTGAAGCTCCTCGAAGAAGAAGTGGCCGCGAAGCTCGGCGCCAAGTTTGCCGTTGGCTGCGCCTCGGGCACCGATGCCCTCATTCTCTCCCTGATGGCCGCGGGCATTGGCCCCGGCGATGAGGTCATCACTACGCCCTTCAGCTTTATTGCCAGCGCGGGTTCCATAGCCCACGTGGGTGCCAAGCCCGTATTTGTGGACATCGATCCGGTCACTTTCAACATCAATCCTGCCCTGATCGCCGCGGCCATCACTCCAAAGACACGCGCCATCATGCCCGTGCACCTCTTTGGACTGCCCGCCGATCTCCATCCCATCCTGGAAATCGCCAAGGCAAGAGGTCTCCTGGTCATCGAAGACGCCGCTCAGGCCATCGGCTCCCGCTACAACGATCGCTTTATAGGTACCCTGGGCGATTTCGGGTGCTTCAGCTTCTTCCCCTCGAAAAACTTGGGTGGTGCCGGCGACGGGGGCCTGGTTACGACGAACGATCCAGCCAAGGCGGAACGCCTCCGGATGCTTCGCGGCCATGGCAGCAAGAAGAAGTACTTCCACGACATCCTCGGCACCAATAGCCGCCTGGACGCCTTGCAAGCCGCCGTCCTGCGTGTGAAACTCCCGCACCTCGATTCCTGGGCTGCCGGCCGCCAGAATCTCGCCGAGCGTTACCGCAAGCTCTTCCTTGAGAAGAATCTGGCTTCCTTGGTCACATATCCGCCGCAGCCTGCGGCAAACTTCCACCATGTCTACAATCAGTTCACTATCCGCGTGCCGCTTCGCGACGAGTTAAGGGAATCTCTCCGTACTGCCGGCATCCCCACTGAAATCTACTACCCGCTGTGTTTGCACCTTCAACCGGCATTTCGTTACCTTGGCTATCAGCCTGGCGTTCTGCCTGTTGCGGAAAGAGCCAGCAGGGAAGTACTTTCTTTGCCCGTATTCCCAGAGCTCAAGGATGCCCAGCAGGACCTCGTCGTCCAATCGATTGAGGCTTTCCTCGCGACGCGGGGGGCTGCCTGAGCGCGTCGGCCTGGCGGCATTCAGCTACTCTCGCCGCTAGCCCTTCTTACGACTGGCGGACCTCTATCCCGAGCGATTCATCGCGCACGCGCATAATTCTCTTGCTCGCAATACGTCCATGAGGCCCTGACAACTGGACGATGCTGCAAACTTAATCATCGCTGTTGTGTTTATCCCCAGCCCACTTTCGTGATACATCCTGCTTGTTTTCTAGGATATAGCCAATCACCTCGGGTCCAACACGATTTTGCTCGTTGCAAATGTCAACGCTGCAAGCCTCATTTTTCGTCAAGTTTTTCTCGTCCCTTCCTCTCCACGGGCCTCAACTCCTTTCTTATGAGCAGATTGGCCCTCCGACACAGAATTGCGCTTAATTGGCAGACCACTTGCCCTTACAGAGTCTGGAGTTAAGAACGTACTAGGAACCCCGGAGGCGGGCTATGACAGTTATTCTGATGCTTGCGATGTTCGCGATCTTCCTCACTATCGATTATCTGAGGCACCGCAAAGAAGTGCCACACACTGCGGAAGGAAGAGAAGAAGCGGCGACCTTTTCGCCGCGTATGCTGCCCAACTTTGTTGCTGGCTTTGAGTTGCCGGATAATCGGCGCTATCACCCAGGCCACACTTGGGCGTTGCAGGAAAGTCCCACCTTGGTTCGCGTGGGCATCGATGATTTTGGCGCGCGCCTTGCTGGTAAGCTTGACGGCCTGGTTCTCCCAAAGCGCGGCCAGTGGCTGCGGCAAGGTCAGAAATTCGCCACGATCATCCGCGACGGGCAGCGCACCGATCTGGTTTCCCCAATCGAAGGCGAAGTCACCAACGTCAACGACGCCCTCACCGCCAATACTTCCTTGGCCAATACGGATCCCTACGGAGAAGGCTGGTTCGTTTCCGTGATCTCCCCCGATCTCCAGATCAGCTTCCGCAACCTCCTCAACGGCAGTTTGGCCCGCAAGTGGGTGGCGGATGCCGCTAGCCGACTGCAGGCACGCGTGCCCGCTCTCGCAGGTGTGGTTGCCCAAGACGGAGGCCCGGCCGTGCATGATCTGACCATGCAACTGCCCATGGAAAAGTGGAGCGAAATCACCCGCGAGTTCTTCCTAACTTAACCTCCTGGTGAACTCCAGCCAAAGCCCCGGTCGAAAGAGGATCGGGGCCTTTGCGTTTTTCCACACCTAATCGAGTCATCAAAGTTGGGAGTTGAAATAATCCGCATACGTATGTGACGCAGGTCACACCTCAGAGTGCCAAGCCTCACAGGAATACATCCTCTCCTCCTCTATATTCATCTTGGACCAGCGACTGCGCAGAAAGTTTCATCGCTGACGAGGTCATCCCCGCTGAATTGTTCCGCAGCTCTCGAACATCGCTTTGCGTCATCTGACCCAGATGTTCGGATGGCCTTCCGCCAGTTTTTGGCACCTCTCGCGGGGCCGGATCGGATGCTAGCGTCGATCTGAGCCACGTATCAAATTACGAATTTTTTGTCCCTGGCCACTTCTTTCAAGCCATCTGGCGGGGACGCGTAGGTAGCCACAGGGAGCGTTTATGAGCAAAGGCATCCTTTACGATGCGACTCTTTGTATCGGTTGCAAGCTCTGCGAAAAGGCATGCGCGGAGCGTAACGGCCTCCCTTACGACGACGATATTGCCGCTGAACAGAAGCAGTCAGCACACAAGCTTACCGTCGTACTCACAAGAAACGATAAGTTCATGCGCCGTCTCTGCATGAATTGCCAGGATCCGAGCTGTGCTTCTGTCTGTCCCGTCGGCGCGCTCCGCAAGACAGCCCAAGGACCTGTCACCTACGATGCCTCCCGGTGCATGGGGTGCCGCTACTGCATGCTGGCGTGTCCATTCTCGGTTCCGAAGTACGAATGGGACAAGCCGTTGCCGCTCGTCCGCAAGTGCGATATGTGCTTCGACCGCGTTGCCCGCGGACTGCCAACGGCCTGCGCGGAAGCCTGCCCCACCGGTGCGACAACCTTTGGCAACAGGGACGAGCTGCTTTCCGAGGCAAAAGATCGCATCGCCAAGAGTCCGGAAAGCTACGTGAATCACGTTTTCGGTGTGAACGAAGTCGGGGGAACTTCGGTTTTGCTGCTCTCCAGTATTCCGTTCGATGAGTTCGGCTATCCAAGCGACCTCAGCGGCGAAGCGCTCCCTTTGCTGACATATCGTGTTCTTTCCCACATTCCCGATCTTGTGACAATTGGCGGCGTCACCCTCGGAGGCTTGTGGTGGCTGACCAATCGCAAGAATGAAGTGGCTCGTGAGGAACAGGGAGGCAAAGGGGGAGCGCCCGGCGGGAGGAACGAATATGCAAAGGCCTAAGATCACCTTCTGGCAGGTCGTGCTGGTAGCGGTCCTCCTTCTGGGGGCTTACGCGACAGTGGTGAGGTTCACTCGAGGCCTTGGGGCTTCGACCAATCTCAGTGACGCATTCCCCTGGGGGCTGTGGATCGGTTTTGACGTCATGTGCGGCGTTATGTTGGCCGCCGGCGGGTTTACCTTAACAGCGGCTGTGTACATCCTTAACCTCCGTGAATTCAAGCCAATCATTCGTCCCACCGTCCTGACCGCTTTCCTGGGATACATTCTGGTTGTCGTCGCCCTGTTATTTGACCTCGGCCGCGGCTACCGTATCTGGCACCCCCTTGTGATGTGGAATCCCCGCTCTGTGATGTTCGAGGTCGCCTGGTGTGTCATGCTATATTCCACCGTCCTCGCACTGGAATTCTCGTCGGTTGTGTTCGAGTGGCTGCGTCTGCCCAAGCTACTCCGCCTGCAGAAAATGCTCGTCATTCCCCTGGTCATAGCAGGCGTGATGCTCTCGACGCTTCACCAATCTTCACTGGGAAGCCTCTATCTCATCGTTCCGAACAAGCTCTACCCTCTCTGGTATACCCCGCTCTTGCCGGTTCTGTTCTTTCTATCGGCGATCTGTGTGGGCCTGGCCATGACCATCTTCGAGTCCTCGATGAGTGCCAGGCACTTTGGGAGACAACTGGAAATGCCGCTGCTGCGCCAGTTGGGGAGAACGCTTCTGGTTGCCCTTGGAGTGTATACCGTAGTCCGATTTCAGGATCTGCTGCATCGGGGCGCACTGCATCTCTTACAGTGGAGAAGTCCCGAAACACCCCTCTTCGTCCTGGAAATGCTGCTCTGCTCGTTTGCTCCAATTTGCCTCCTCCTGATTCCCAAAGTGCGCAAGGACGCCGACGGCCTCTATCTGAGTTCGGTGCTCTGCTTGCTCGGTTTCGTGACCAACCGCTTGAATATCGCAATCACTGGGATGGAACGCTCTGCGGGCCAGCAGTATTTTCCGAAGTGGACGGAAATTTCCATCACCTTGGCCATCGTTGCTTCCGGGTTCCTGGTCTTTGCGCTGGCGGTGAAGTACCTGCCGATCTTCGAAAGAGTGCCGTCCCACCAGCCCGTAGCAGAGCCGGAAACCACCGGGAGCAAGCTTCCGGAGCTTTCTCATGTCCAGTCCTGAAGACAGATCGGGCCTATCATACCTGTGGAAGAGCGCCACGGGCAGCCTCAGTTCCAAGCTGCTCCTGCTTCTGGTTTCCTCGATGGCTCTCGTCTTCGGAGTGCTGGGCTACCTCAATATTCAGTTGCACCGTAAGCATCTGGAGCGTGATGCTCTCGCGGATGCCGCCCGCACCAGCAGCGTCATCAAGCGCAACACCTCCTATTACATGCTCCGCAATCAGCGCGACGGCCTCTATCACATCATCACCGAAATGGCCGATGAGCCCGGCATGGTCCGCATCCGCATCATCAACGATCAGGGGCGCATCAGCTTTTCCTCCGATACTTCCGAGATGTACAAGTACGTGGACCAGAACATGAAGGCCCACGATGCCATTGTGCCTGGCAGCGCGCTGCGCATCTCCGATATCAAGCAGAACTTTCGCACCTACCGGCTACCCAACGGCGAGCGCGCCCTTGGCGTCATCGACCCCATTGAGAATGCTCCCGCCTGCAGCAATGCTGAATGCCACGCCCATCCCGCCGAAGTCAAGGTCCTCGGCGTCCTCGATACCAACATTTCTCTTGCCAGCAGCGAACAAAACGTCGCCGAGAGCACGCGCCAGGTGTTGCTCTATACCATTCTCGCGGTCTTTGGCGTCGCTATCCTCAGTGTCGGCTTTGTGCGCCACATGCTTCAGGGGCCGCTCACCGCCCTTACGGAAGGCACCAAGCGCATCGGTTCGGGCGACCTCGGCTATCAGATCAAGATCCCTTCGCACGGCGAACTGGAGGACCTGGCCACTTCCTTCAACACCATGAGCTCGCAGCTCCGGGCCGCCCACCAGGAAATCAACGCCTGGGCGCGGACTCTGGAAGCCCGCGTTGACGAAAAAACGCGTCAGCTCAAGGGCGCACAGGACGAGATGTTGCGCGTGGAGCGCATGGCTTCCATCGGCAAGCTCGCCGCCGTTGTCGCCCACGAAATCAACAATCCCCTCGCCGGCATTCTCACCTACGCCAAATTGCTCAAGAAGCGCCTTTCTCGCGATTCCGCCACGCAAAAAGAAAACCAAAAGGAAAACATCGCCATGCTCGACCTGGTCGAGACCGAAAGCCGCCGCTGTGGCGAAATCGTCAAGAATCTCATGACCTTCGCGCGCCCTACCTCCTTAAGTAGTGAGCCAGCCAACTTAAATGCTGTTATTGATCGCTGCATCCGCCTCGTCCAGCACCAATTGGAACTGAAGAACATCGAACTCCACCTCGATCTCGCTCCGGATCTTCCAAACGTCCGCTGCGATCCTGGCCAGATCGAACAGGTCATCTTGGCCCTCGTCATGAACGCCATTGACGCGCTTCCGAATGGTGGAAACCTTACCCTGAACTCTCACCGGCTGCCGGGCGTTGGCAACATCCAGATTGAAGTCCGGGACGACGGCGTCGGCATGCCCCCGGAAGTTCTGGCAAATATGTTTGAACCCTTTTTCACGACCAAAGAACACGGGCGCGGTCTCGGCCTTGGTCTGGCCATCAGCCGCAACATCGTGGATCGTCACGCCGGTAAAATCGCAGTGGCTTCTGAGCCTGGGCGTGGCACTTCATTCACGATCACACTGCCTGTGCATTCCAATGTCGTGTTGAACAATGGCCCCGCGGTTGTTGCGGGGTGAGGAGCAGCTATTATGGCGCAAAAGGCGAATTTGCTCGTTGTTGATGACGAACTGATTGTCCGCGACTCTCTCGATAAGTGGTTTCGCGAAGAAGGCTACGATGTCACCGTGGCCGAAAGTGCTCAGGACGCCCTCACCAAGATGGCCGCGAAGCGTTTTGACTTGGCCCTTGTCGATATCAAGATGCCCGGCACCGATGGCGTCGAACTCCAGCGCCGCATGCGCGAGATCGACCCCGAAATGCTCGTGATCATCATGACCGGCTACGCCAGCGTGGAGACCGCCATCGCGGCCCTCAAGAATGGCGCCTACGATTATGTTTCCAAGCCCTTTGACCCCGACGACATCGCTCACAGTGTCCACAACGCCCTTTCCCACAAGCGGGCCGAACAGGAGAACGTCCGCTTGCGCGAAACCGTTGCCTCCGTGGTTCGCCCCCAGGAAATTGTCGGACAAAGCGCCGCGATGGTCCGCGTCTTTGAAGCCATCCAGACGGTTGGCCCCACCGACGCCACCGTTTTGATTACCGGCGAAAGCGGCACCGGCAAGGAACTCTGCGCTCGCGCGATTCATGCGGCCAGCCCCCGCCACTACAATCCGCTCGTGGTGATCCATTGCGGCGCGCTGGCGGAAACCCTCCTCGAAAGCGAACTTTTCGGCCATGAAAAAGGCGCGTTTACCGGCGCGCAGTACCGCAAAAAGGGCAGCTTTGAAGTTGCCGAAGGTGGCTCGGTCTTTCTCGATGAGGTCGGCGACATCAGCTTGAAGACCCAGACCGATCTGTTGCGTGTTCTCCAGGAACGCGAAATCACCCGCGTTGGCAGCACGCATCCCATCCAGGTTGACTTCCGCTGCATCGCCGCCACCAACAAGAAACTCGAACAGCTCATCGAGGAAGGCCGCTTCCGCCCCGACCTCTTCTACCGCCTGAATGTCTTTCAGATCCAACTGCCGGCGTTGCGCGATCGCAAGGGCGATATCCCGATTCTGGTGGAACACTTTGTCCGCAAGTTCTCCGCTTCCATGAACAAGCGCATCAATCGCGTCTCGCCGGCCGCCATGGCCCTCCTGGACCGTTACCAGTGGCCCGGCAATGTCCGCGAACTCGAAAATGCTGTCGAACGCGCCATGGTTGTCGCCCAGGAGCCTGAAATTCGCGAGGAAGACTTCGCTCTGCGCCTGCCCCTCGCCGAACATCAGCCTCGTACCCTGGAAGACATCGAGCGCGCCCACATCCTCGCCGTACTCGAGGATTGCAAGGGCAACCAGACCCTCGCCGCCGAAGTCCTCGACATCGATCGCGTCACCTTGCACAACAAGCTCAAAAAATACGGTTGGAAGCGGGTCACTGCGGACGCCCTGTGAACCTGATCCAGCTACTCCCGTTCGGCTCCACTGCCGCGGAGATGCTGTCCGAACTCCGCGCGGGACTCGAGCGCGAATTCGCTGTCCCCTGCGAAATTCTCCCGCCGGAGCCGGAGCCCGCTTTTGCCTTCAATCTCACCCGGCAACAGTACTCTTCCACTGAAATCCTCGCTGCCATGCTCAAGCGCAACACTCCTGCGAAGTGGCGCCTTCTCGGCGTTACCCCGCTGGACCTCTACATCCCCATCCTCACCTTCGTTTTTGGGGAAGCTCAATTGCCCGGCACCTGCGCCGTTGTCTCCTCTCACCGCCTCCGCCAGGAATTTTATGGCTTGCCGGCCGATCCCAGGTTGCAGCATGAACGTCTCCTCAAGGAAGCCGTCCACGAACTCGGCCACACCCTCAACCTCTCGCACTGTGAAGACTACCAGTGCGCCATGGCTCCTTCTCACGGTGTGGAATGGATGGACCTGAAAACCAGCCGCTTCTGCGGCAGTTGCCGCCTTCTCGTCCCCGCCCGCGGCGCCCTCAACGCTTCCCGATAACCATTCGTGACAAGTCACTCCGCGGAACCGGCGCTCACCCCTTGCTCAGGCTGCAATCTCTGCCACCTTTTTTCGCGGCACGATCTTCCGCACTAGCACGTATAACAGGGGAATGAACAATAAATTCAGCGTCGTCGCCGCGATCATTCCTCCGAAGACCGTTGTGCCCACCGAAATGCGCCCTGCCGCGCCGGCGCCTTTCGCAAGCACCAGCGGCACCACGCCGAGAATGAAGGCCATGGACGTCATCAGGATAGGCCGCAGCCGGATGCGCGCCGCTTCCACCGCCGCGTCCAGCGTCGAGAGGCCCTTCTCCTGCAACTGCTCCGCAAATTCCACGATGAGAATCGCATTTTTGCTCGCCAGTCCGATCAACATCACCAGCCCGATCTGGGCATACACGTCATTGGCCAGGCCGCGCATCCAAAGCGCGCCAAGTGCTCCCAGTAGCGCGCCGGGAACGCACAGCATCACGATGAAAGGCAACACATAGCTTTCATACTGTGCCGCTAGCGTCAGGTACACAAAGACCAGCCCCAGCCCAAACAGGATCACGGCTTTTCCGCTGGATTCGATTTCCTCGAGCGACAAACCGCTCCACTCGTACTTCATGCCCTGAGGAAGGACCTTCTTGGAAAGCTCGGCCATGGCCGCGATTCCCGCGCCGGAACTGAGTCCCGGTGCCGCCGAGCCATCGATTTCCGCTGAACGGAACAGGTTGAAGTGCGAAATCACCTGCGGATTGGCTGTTTGTTCGATCTGCACGACGTTGTCCAACGGAACCATCTTCCCAATATTGGACTTGAGGTAGTACGTGCGAATGTCTTTGGCGCCCGAACGGAATTGCTGATCCGCCTGCAGGTAAACGCGATACGACCGGTTGTTGAAATCGAAATCGTTCACGTACACCGAACCCATGAACACTTCGAGCGCATCCGTAATCTGGCTCAGTGGCACTTGCAAGCTCTTGGCCTTTTCGCGGTCAATTTTTACAAGGTATTGCGGGTCGTTGGCGGTGAAGCTGGTGAATAGCCCCGTGACCTTTCCCCCCTGATTACCCTGGCCCACCAACTGGTTGGCCGTATCCGCAATGGTCTGCAGGGAGTTGCGTCCCAAGTCCTCCAGTTGATACTCGAATCCTCCAAAGGTGCCCAAACCCTGCACGGCAGGCGGGTTGAAGGGCACGACGATTCCGCCCGGAATGCCCAGCAGCGGACCGCGGATCTTGTTCAAGATTGCAAACGAGGTGTGTTCCTTCCCCTTGCGCTCGCGAAAGGGCTTCAAATTCACAAACATCATAGCTTTGTTGGGAGCATTGCCAGAAAAACTAAACCCGACGCCGGTAAAGGCCCCGTTAGTCTCAGGCACATGGGAGAGGAACTCCTCCGCTTTGCCGGCGATATCGCGCGTGTATTGAAGTGACGCGCCTTGGGGCGTTTGAACCGCAAGCATGAGATAGCCTTGATCATCTTCAGGAATAAAAGCCTGGGGAAGGGTGCGATACAACCAAAAAGCCAGTCCCACGGTTGCCGCAAAGGCCAGAAGAAGCGCGTAGCGCAGGCGCAGCACGCCGCGAAGCGTCGTTATATAGAGCCGGGCGCCAGCATTGTAGAACTTGTTAAATAAAACAAAAAAGATGCTCTGCGCCCGGGCACGATGATGGCCGAGGAACATCGCCGAAAGAGCCGGGGTGAGGGTCAAAGCATTAAAGGCTGAGATGGAGACCGAAAACGCAATGGTCAAGGCAAACTGCCGGAAGAGAATGCCCGTCGATCCCGGGAACAACGCCACCGGGACGAATACGGACACCAGTACCAGCGATGTGGCGATCACAGCGCCCGCCACCTCTTTCATGGCTACGCTGGCGGCATTGTGCGGTTCCGTGATGCCCTCCAAGATGTGTCGCTCCACGTTCTCGATAACCACGATGGCGTCGTCCACCACCAGCCCTGTTGCCAGCGTGATCCCAAATAGTGTCAGCGTGTTGATCGAAAACCCCAACAGCTTCACGAAAATGAACGTGCCGATCAGCGATACGGGGATCGTTGCCGCCGGGATGATCGTGCTGCGCCATTCCTGAAGGAACAGGAACATGACGAGCAGCACCAGTGCGATGGCTTGCAGCAACGTGATGAGTACATCGCGGATGGATTCGCCAATGACGGTCGTAGTATCGAAGGCGATTGCGTATTTCAAACCCGGTGGAAAGTTCTTTGATAGCCTCTCGAGTTCGTCCTTGGCAGCGCGGTCCACGTCCAGCGCGTTCGCACCCGGCAATTGCGTGACAGCGATGCCTGTGGCGTCGTGTCCGTTGAAGCGCAGTATCGAGCCGTAGTCCTCGGCGCCCAGCTCCGCACGGCCGACATCCTTCACCCGCACCAACGTGCCGTCCGTCCCTGTCTTAAGAATAATGTTCTCAAACTCAGTTGGTTCCGTAAGGCGGCCGATGGCGCGCACGCTAATCTGATAAGCCTGGCCACTTTGCACCGGAGGTTGCCCGACCTGACCTGCCGCCACCTGGACGTTTTGTTCTTGGAGCGCATTAACGACATCCGTGGCAGTCAGGCCGCGTTGGGCCAGGCGCGCCGGGTCCAGCCACAAGCGCATTGCGTATTTCCGTTCGCCAAAAATGAACACGTCGCCGACGCCCTTCACGCGCTTGAGGGCATCGCGCACGTACACATCCAGGTAATTGCTCATGAACAGGTCGTCGTACTGGCCGGTTTCCGAATAAACTCCTGCGCCGAAAACAAACCCGGCTGATTGCTTCGCGATGATGATGCCAGTGTTTTTCACAGCGTTGGGAAGGCGGCCCAGCGCCTGATTAACGCGGTTTTGTACGTCAACGGCGGCCAAGTCCACATCGCGTGAGACATCGAAAACAATAGTGATCTGGCTGGTGCCATCGTTGCCGCTCGACGAAGTGATGTACTTCATTCCCGGGCTGCCGTTAATGGCTTGTTCCAGGGGAATGGTCACGGCAGATTCCACGGTTTGCGCGTTGGCGCCGATATAGTTGCAGCCGACATTCACTTCGGGTGGGGCCAGATTCGGAAACTGCGCAATTGGGAGACTGGGAATCGAAATGGCGCCGCCGAGAATAATAAGCAGGGCACAGACGGTGGCGAATACGGGACGTCGTATGAAGAAGTCAACAAACAACGGTCTGTTCCGCCTTTCTTTTCAGACAAGCTGTTTTGTGCGAATTTCCGGGGAGATGGCGGCCATTTTCGCGGTCGAGACCTCGCAGCCTGCCTATTTATCAGTCCCCTGCATTTGCTCCGTCACCGGCGCTCCGTCCTGCAGGAATTGCGTGCCGGACACGATCACGTGATCCCCCGGCTTCAGGCCTTCCAGCACAGGGTAGTCGTTTCCGGTGATCTCCCCCAACTTCAACAACCGCTGCCGCGCCACTGTCCCGTTTGCTTCTTTTACGGTCAAAAACGCAAAGAACTGTCCGTTGATCCGTTGCACCGCCAATACCGGCACCACCGGCCCTTCTCGATTTCCCCATGTAATTCGGGCCCGCACCTGCTGGGCAATGCGCAAGTTCGCCTTCGCGTTGCCCACCGCCGCCTTGGCCAGCACAGTCTGCGTATCGGGATCAACCTGCGGCGAAACGAATGTGACTTCCGTCTCACCCAGCACGGTGCCGTTCTCGTCCAGCAGTTTCACCGGCAGGCCCAGCCGCAACTCCTT
>Ga0326727_10008318_pt1 | contig 26452 bp, 24 predicted proteins | sample MB2enrmetagenome_FD_207643 | JGI IMG/M metagenome (GOLD analysis project Ga0326727, IMG submission 207643) | Lab enriched peat soil microbial communities from McLean, Ithaca, NY, United States - MB29MY | ecosystem: Environmental > Terrestrial > Soil > Wetlands > Peat | place: USA: New York...
CCGCTTCCTGGAGGACGCCACGGAAATCGACGTGGATGCGCTCTCGGACGGCGAGCGGGTTCTGATCGCGGGGATCATGGAGCACATCGAGGAAGCCGGCGTGCATTCCGGCGACAGTTCCTGCGTGCTGCCCCCGCAATCGCTGGCCCCCGGAACCCTGCGCACCATCGAGGATTACACCGTGCGGATGGCCAAGGCGCTGCGCGTGATCGGGCTGATGAACGTGCAGTACGCCATCCGGAACGGCAAGGTGTACGTGCTGGAGGTGAACCCGCGCGCCTCGCGCACCGTGCCGTACGTGAGCAAGGCCACCGGCGTGCCGCTGGCCAAGATCGCGGTGGGCCTGATGTGGGACCGCCGGCTGGCGGACTACGCGCACTTGACCGGCGGCAAAACCGAGGGGACGCTGCCGGTGCCGCAGGACTTCGTCAAGTCGCCGGTGTTCCCGTTCAATAAGTTCCACGGCGTGGACCCGGTGCTGGGGCCGGAGATGCGTTCCACCGGCGAGGTGATGGGCGTGGGGGTCAACTTCGGCGAAGCGTTCCTCAAGGCCCAGATCGGCGCCGGCACTCCGCTGCCCGAGAAGGGCACGGTGTTCATCAGCGTCAACGAACACCACCGGGGGGAAGCCGTGGAGGTGGCCGGAAAATTCGCCGCCCTGGGCTTCCGGATCGTGGCCACGCGCGGCACCGCCGCCGCGTTGCGCAACGCGGGCCTCGGCTGCAAGACGGTGTTCAAGGTGAACGAAGGGCGTCCCAACGTGGTGGACTTGCTCAAGGGCGGGTCGATTCAACTCGCCATTTACACCACCAGCGGCGCCCCGGCGTTTCAGGACGAAAAGGCCATCCGCCGCAGCGCGGTGATCTGTCGCGTGCCCTGCATCACCACCATGAGTGGAGCGCGGGCGGCTTCGAGCGCCGTGGCCGCGCGGTTGCGCGACCCCATCCGCGTGTGGAGCTTGCAGGAAATCCACCAGCCCAAGACGGTGGCCTGAGGGCGGCCTCGCTATGGCATCTTGAACGAATCGTCGAACGCCACGGTGATTTCGGCCGTCTTCCCGGGGTCGATCTTTATCGGCGCGGGCATTCCGGAACCGTCGGCGTACAGGCCCATCGCGGTGCCGGATGGCGGCGGGCCGGATATCCCGTCATACTTACCCGATGGGTCGAAGGCGGCCGTGACATAGACCGGCGAAACGGACAGATTCGACACCGTCACGGTTCCGTCCTTCGCGGTGGTCGCGCCGGAACCGATTGGCATCGATCCGCCTTGCACGAAGCTCGGGCTATCGAAAACGAATAGAAAAACCTTGTGTCTCTCGTCCACTGTGCCGGCGCCGGAGTAATTGATCTTGGCCTTCAGAGTGCGGCTTGCGGCCGGTTTCTCCGGGGGCTTCGATTGCTGGGCCATGGCGGCCAACGAGGTCACGCCGAGCAAGCCGGCGGCGAACAGCAGACGTTTCATCGAAACTGTCATCCGACGATTCCTTCCGTGATCGAATACGCGGAAACCCGCCGCGAAGTTCCGGTAACGCGGGCGGGAAAGCGTGGCGCGGGCTTCCCGAAAACCCGGTGAACGTTCCGTCTGTCCCCAGGTTTTCGAAAAAAACCCGGCGGGGATTTTGAGCCCGCCGGGCCGCGTCGTTCAAATTCGACCCTGTATTGGTAACTTTCTGGTCCCCTTCGCATCGGGGCAGGGTCCCCACTACTGTAGCACAATGGTCGCTGTTTTGATGTAGTCAAGACGGGGAAACTGGCTGTTCAGATACGCATTCCCCTGGGCCGCGATCAGCCCCTGGTCGGGCTCCTCGCCGTAACCGGCGTAAATCCGGTCCACCGCCTCCATGCCGGATGTCACCATGCAGACCGGCGTGAAGCCCATGCCGTCCAGCCGGCTGTTGTCCCCGAAGTTGATGAATAACTGCGTGCTGCGCGAATTGGGCATGTCCGTCTGGCCGTAGCTGACCATGCCGCGGGTGTTGCGCTGTCCCGCGGGTGGATCGTCGAGGATGTTGGCGTTGGCCCAGACCGCGTTCGTCGCGGGCGTGCCGTTCATGCCGAACTGGGCCATGAAGCCGCGGATCACGCGGAAGAAGCGCACGTCGTCGTAGAAGTGGATCTTCACCAGGTCGTAGAAGTGATCCGCGCCCCGGGGAGACCAAGCTTTGTGACACTCCATCACCACCATTCCCTTGGAGGTGTCCATGTGCACTTTGTAAACGGCGGGGGCCTTGTCGGGCAACCCACCCGGAGCGGCCTTCTTGGCCTCGGGTTGCGGCGTTTCGGCGGGCTTGGGCGTCTCGGGCGCGGCCGCGGCCGTGGGCGCCTGCCGCTCCGCGGCCTTCTTGGATTGGTTGTACCACCAATATCCGATCACCAGCGCGCAGGCTGCTCCGGCGAGTGCAAAGGTCAGGTATTTGCGCATGAAACCAACAGTATGCCATGACCGCGCGCGCGGTGGGGCGCCGCGCGGGGTCAGTTGGCCACCGGGACCCGTTCGATGTGGTCCACCACCAGCGTCCGGATAGAGACCTTCTGGGCCCGCAACCGGAGGCCGAGCCGATCCTGCAGCGCGGTGAACAGGGACGGGGCCGGGACATCTCCGGAGGGCTCGGCCGGGGCTTCATCCGGCGTCCATTCGAGGGTGAGATCGAAGACGCCGGGCATCCCGGTCAGATCCTGCACGGGCCGGTCCAGTGCCGTCTCCAGGAGGCCGGCGAACCCTTCCATAGATACCTGGCTCGCCTGGATCTTGCTGTCACCAGTACAGGTGTCGGTTTGGCTGGTGGACTCGATGGGCTTGAGCTTCGCTCCCTTCGCGGCGGCCACCAGGGCATAGCCCGAAAGCTCCTTGGGCGCCCAATGGATGACCAACCCGAAGCGGTTCCGGGCCGGACGCCGTCCGAGGCTCCGGCCAACCGGCCGGAAACAAGAGCCCGCATCGGAGGGGGCTTTCATGAAGTTCCGTGCGCCGCAGGTCCATGGCGGCAGGTTGAACGCGTTATCCGCCCGCACACCCAACCCGCTGGATGCAGCGGAAGGGTGGCGGCGGTGGGTTCCGGAAGGCCCGGAGCGGGAGCACGAGCGACTCCCGCTCCGCCACGGCGGACAGCGGGGTTCAGGCGACGGAGTGCATAACGGCTGCCCGCCCGCTATCGCGCTGGTTCCAGTGCGCGCATGCCAATCCGGCGATGCGTACCACCTCGCAAGCGTCGAACGGCTTGGCGATGACGTCGTAGGCGCCCAGGTTGAGGGCCTCGGCCCAGAGGCGGTCGTCGGCCAAACGGGAGGTGACGATCAGCATGGGAGGCCGCCGCAGGCCGGCGAACCGATCGAGCAGGGTTTTCCAGTCGTCCGCCACCCAGTCGCGGTCGCAGATCACGATGGCGATCGGCTCGCGGTCAATGGCCGCCAGAACCGATTGCACACTCGGCTCGGGCAGAACATGCCATCTGAAAGCCGGGGCGTAGGGGCTTTGGAAGCCTCGCAGAATCTTCCTCAGGGCAGCTTGATCCTGAGCGTCCAGGCCGACCAGGGCGACCGTGGCGGAATCGGCTGGATACCCGCCGGTCCCTCGTTCCGAACGGGCTTCCATGTAGTGGAGGGAGTGGCGGGATGCCGCCGGAGAGGCTTCACCTGCCGGGCGCCCCGTGGAGGATAGGGAGCGTGCCATAATGTTTTTCCTGAGAGTCATAGACGGTACCAAGCCATTTCCGTGCGAGGGAAACGGCGATTCACGCGGCCACTTCAAGGGTTTCGGTGGTGCCCGGCAGGCCGGTGTTGAACGCCAGCCGTAGCGGAACTTCCCGCAGGTAGAGAGGATCGATGCCGCGGGCGGGTCGGCGGTCGTGCCATCCTTCCCGCCGGGCTGGGAACATGGTCCAGCCGGTAGCCGGTGAATAAGCTATCCAGTGGTCGAAATGGATCGCGCTTCGGTACAGCTTGATCATCGTCAGCCCTCCTTATTCGAGGTGAGTGCAACGACGCAGCCAGTTGATGCATTATACATTGGGAGAAACTGACACCTCCCATTGCAATCCCAGCACACCAGATAGGCCAGCGTTTTCCTCATGTGGTTTAAAAAGTATCCGATATCGAAGTCTAATTCAACCGGTATTATGAGGGTAGAGCGACCTAAACCGGCGAGGGTAGCCGCCATACCTACAATCGAGAGTGACCGGCGCGGCGAACTACCTTCGAACCGGCAAAGGTGAGCTATGGACGATGCCGGAAAAACACCGGACCGGTCTGGCGTGCGCCATGGACGCGGATCGTAGTCGCTTGAAACCAAATGGCTTCCCGGTAATCATCGGCACTCGCCGGCAGCCCCAAGCCGGGATTCCGACCTTACCTGAAACGGCTAGCAGTCCGTGGCAAGACCGCCCACTGGATCGGGTCGCGCCGTTCGGCGCTTGTAAGTGCATCGGTTCCCACCCCGAAACTGGCTCCGCCCGAGCAACATCCGGCTTCACCACAGGCTGCTGAGGAAACTTCCCGCTATCAAAAGGAAATAGGTGCCTGAGTTACTGGCCGCAAGTCCTATCCACTACCTTCTGGGAGATAGGCATGGGCGGGAGGCTTGCAGCGCAATAACCTGCCGGTAGTCATCGGATTGCTCTCGGTATTCGTTTCAGAACATCCGTGGAACCGCTGCCATGCGCTCCGGGGCGCGACTGCGAGAGGTCGAAGAGAACCGCCCGGAACCGGGTCCGGCCGCTGGCAGGCAGGCACGCGATCACCCCCGGAAGACATCGCCGGACTCGGTGAGCGCCGGTTTGCCGGGGATCGGCATCTTCACGGCTTCCGAGGGGGCGGCAGCCGGCGATTGAACCGGTCATTCCCGGCGGGGGCCGCGATGCGGGTGTCCGGACTATGCGGCCGTAGGGGCGGTGGGAGCCGGCATCTTGTGCCGGCACCCGGCGTTGGGACACTGCCACACGGGGCCAGCCTTGAGCCACTTCTCCACCATGTAAGGGCTGCCGCACTGGGAGCACTTCTCGGGAACCGGCTTGCCCCAGGCCACGAACTTGCAGCCGGGATAGCGGTTGCAGCCGTAGAACGTCTTGCCCTTGCGGGAACGGCGTTCGATGATCTCGCCCTCGGAGCATTCGGGGCATCTCACCCCGATGGTTTTCTGCTTCACGTATTTGCAGCTTGGGTAGTTGCCGCAGGCGGTGAATTCGCCGAAACGCCCGCTCTTGACGACCATCTGGCTGCCGCACTGCGGGCACTTCTCGTCGATGGGCTGGTCGGGCTTCTTCTGCGCGCCTCCGATCTGTTTGGTGGTCTTGCAATCGGGGTATCCGGTGCAGGCCAGGAAGGTTCCGAAGCGGCCCTTCTTGAGCACCATGGGCCGGCCGCAGTTCTGGCAGTATTCCTCTTCGCCCTGTTCGGAGAGATCCGCATCATCGACGTCGGGCAGGTCCACGGTCAGCTCGCGGGTATAGGTACACTCCGGATAGCCGGTGCAGGCGATGAAACTGCCGTGGCGTCCCCACTTGATCACCAGGGGCTTGCCGCACTTGTCGCACGCCTGGCCGGTGGGTTTCTCCATCCGCTTGACGTTGGTCATGTGCTCTTCGGCGTGCTTCAAATCCTTGTCGAAGCGCTCGTAGAACTCGCTCAGGGCGGCGCGCCAATCCAGCTTGCCGTCCTCGATTTCGTCGAGTTCCTCCTCCATGCGGGCGGTGTAGGTCACGTCGAAGATGTCGTCGAAGCTCTCCAGCAGCAGGTCGGTCACCACCATGCCCAGCTCGGTGGGCAAGAAGCGGCCGCCCTCCTTCCCGACGTATTCGCGCTCCTGGATGGTGGACAGGATGGAGGCGTAGGTGGACGGGCGCCCCACGCCATCGGCCTCCAGGCGTTTCACCAGGGTGGCTTCGTTGTAGCGCGGCGGAGGTTCGGTAAAGTGCTGTTCCGGCTTGATGGCCTTGAATCGCAGGCGTTCGCCTTCCACCACCACGGGCAGGCGGTGCTTCATCTCCTCGTCTTCCTCGTCGGCCTGATCCTTGCCTTCCTGGTAGACCTTGAGGAAGCCCTCGAACCGGAGCACGCTGCCGGTGGCGCGGAAGGTGTAGTCCACGCCGTCGCTGCCCCGGGCGCCCACGTCGATGGTGGTCTGGTCGTAGAGCGCCGGCAGCATCTGGCAGGCCACGAAGCGGTTCCAGATGAGCCGGTAGAGCTTCATTTCGTCTTCGGCCAGGTACTTCTCCACGATCTCGGGCGAGTAGGCCATGGAGGTGGGCCGGATGGCCTCGTGGGCATCCTGGGCGTCCTTCTTGGACTTGTAAACGTTGGGCGTATCCGGCAGGAACTGCTTGCCGTAGCGTTCGTCGATGAAGAAGCGGACGTCGGCCACGGCGTCTTCGGAGATGCGCGCCGAGTCGGTGCGCATATAGGTGATCAGACCCACGGATTCCTTGCCCACCTCGACGCCTTCGTAGAGGCGCTGGGCCAGCATCATGGTCCGCTTGACGCTGAAACGCAGCTTGCGCGAGGATTCCTGCTGCAGGGTGGAGGTGATGAAGGGCGCCACGGGATTGCGCCTCTTCTCGCGCGTTGCGACGCCCTTCGCCGTGTAGCCGGCGCCCTCCAGGGCCTTGAGGAGAGCATTGGCGGTTTCCCGGTTGCCGATTTCGGGGGTCTCGTCGTTGCGCTTGATGAGGCGCGCCACCAGCACCGGCGGCTTTTTGGCGGCCAGATCGACGTCGATGGTCCAGTATTCCCGCTTCTGGAAGGCGCGGATCTCGCGCTCGCGCTCGACCACCAGGCGGAGCGCCACGGTTTGCACGCGGCCGGCGGAGAGTCCGCGCCGCACCTTGTCCCACAGGAGCGGCGAGATCTTGTAGCCCACCAGGCGGTCGAGCACGCGGCGCGCCTGCTGCGCGTCCACCAGCGCCGCGTTGACCTGGCCGGGTTTTTCGAAGGCCTTCAGAATGGCCTTCTTGGTGATCTCGTTGAACATCACCCGGTAGATGTGCGGACCGTCCTTCTTGCCCTCCCGCAAGACTTCCCGCAGGTGGTGGCAGATGGCCTCGCCCTCGCGATCCGGATCGGCCGCGAGGTAAACGTCGTCGACAGCCCTGGCAGCCTGCTTGAGCTCCTGGATGAGCTTCTTCTTCCCTTCGATCACCTCGTACCGCGGCTCGAAACCGTGGTCGACGTCGACCGCCAGGTCCCGCTTGGGGAGATCCATGATGTGACCGAGCGAAGCCTTGACCACGAACTGCTTGCCCAGGTACTTATTGATCGTCTTTGCCTTCGCGGGCGATTCCACGATTACAAGAGCTTTTGCCATAGGAGACTTTTAGAGATTTCGCGAACCCTCCAGCGCGACGGTGACACTGCCACCGGATTACCCAGTTGACGTTACCACACTTTAACGAAGTTCTTTCCGGGGAGCTGCTTTACCAGGCCCAGCATTTCCAGCTCGAAGAGCGCCGCAATCAGCTCGGATGGCGACGTATCCCTCACAATTTCCAGGAGATCGTCCAGGTGGATGGCGCTATCGACGTGCAGCGAGGCAAGCGCCAAGCGGGCTACTTCACCCAGTTCCGGCTCTGCCCCAGGTAGTAGAGACGCCGGCTCCTGCCCGGCGGTTGCAGGGTCTTCGGCGAGAATGCGCTGCCGTCCCTTTTCGATGAGTTGGCGGCGCGCCTCGGCGGGAAGACCGGCGATCACGTCGTTCCAGTCCTGCACCAGGCGGGCGCCCTGCTTGATGAGCAGATTGGGGCCCCAGCTCAGTTTCGAGGTGATATTCCCGGGCACCGCAAATACTTCCCGGCCCTGATCCAGGGCCAGTTTCGCGGTAATCGCCGAGCCGCTGTACTGGGCCCCTTCCACCACCAGCACGCCCACGCTCATACCGCTGATGATGCGGTTGCGGATGGGAAAGTTCTGCGGAAACGCCACCGCGCCCATGGGGAATTCGGACACCATCAAGCCTTTCACCGCCAGGTCGGCCGCCAGCTTGCGGTTCTCCGACGGGTACACCACGTCGACGCCGCAGCCGAGCACGGCGATGGTGCCGCCGCCCACCGAAAGCGCGCCCTTATGGGCGGCGGTGTCGATGCCGCGCGCCATTCCGCTCGCAACCGTGAGGCCGGCGTGCGCCAGGTCCGCCGCCAGCCGCTCGGCCGCCGCCAGTCCGTAGGGCGTGGGCCGGCGCGTGCCGACTATGCCCAGCGACAGCGTCTCGAGCAGTTCCACGCGGCCGCGCGCGAACAGCGCCATCGGCGGATCGAAAACCTCCCGCAAGGGCCGGGGATAGCGCGGATCTCCCAGGGTCACCAGCACGGCGCCGGCTTCCATCATCCGTTCCTGCTGCACCACGGCGTCCTCGAAGGTGCAGCCGCTGGCGATGGACTGCGCCACCGCGCCGCTCAGCCCGGCCGCTTCGAGCTCCGAGCGCGATGCGCGGAAGATGGCCTGTGGGCTCCGGAAACGGTCCAGCAGTTTCCCCGAGCTTCTGGTACCCAGACCCGGGATCAGTTTGAGAGCCAGCCAGTGAAGTTCTTCTTCCTTGCCGGCGATGGCAAACGACATGGAGTAAGTCTGACTGACTCGACGATAACAGCCGGCAGGCGGGGCGCGCAAGGGCCGAAGCGGGTTTGGCTGGAAATTAAAAAGTTGAGAATTTTAGCCGGCGCGAAGACGGCGGCCACGTCTACACCACCCGCGCCACCGCCGGAATGCGGCGGATTCCCGCCGCCGCGCCCCAGCTCACCGCCAGCGCACCGAGGAAAACGGCGGCGCCCTTGGCAATCCCGGGGAGTGCAGCCGGGAGGAGCGCGCATTGCAGCCAGCTCACGCACGGGTAGTGCAGCAGGAAGATGCCGTACGAATTCGCGCTCAGACTGTCCCACGGGCGCGAGCGCGCTCCCGCCCAACGGATGAACAACGCCAGAAGCGCGAAGCTCGACGCCGCACAGGAGAGAACGAATCCAAGATCCGCCGCCCACCTCCACGACGCGCCGGCGCGAGCGGCGGGCGCCTCGGCCACTCCGAACAGGACCAGAGCCGCCATCGCCCACAGAGGCCAGCGGCGTGCAAGCTTTCCGTCCCGCGCCAGCAGCCCCCGGTCCAAGCCCCAGGCCCCGATGCCGGCCCCGATCAGGAAATACGCCAGGTAATGAAGGACCCGGCTGATCTGAAAAGCGAACGGGCCGAAACCCGTCCAAGAGACGGGCGTGAACAGGAGCGCCATGGGGATGTAAGCTACCGCCGAGATGCCGGCCAACACGGCAAAGAAAACGACCGGCCTGCGGGACGCCCCCGAGGTCACCCCGCCGAGAGTTTCGCCCCAACGCGGCGCCACGGCGAAGAGGAGCGCGGCGAGACAATCGAACGCCAGCAACACCCAGACGAACCACGCGGGTCCGGCGGGCCATTGCCCCAGCGAAAGCCATTGACGCCAGAATCCGGCCATGCCCGCGTGGCCGGGAATCTGCAGATACGTGGGGTAGTACGCCAGCGGCGCGAAGACGGCGGCCGCCGCCACAAACGGCAGGCCGAGCCGCAGCAGGCGATCGCGCAGGAATCTGGCGCCGCCTTTCCTTTGCAGACCGTGCCAGACGAACAAGCCCGAGAGGAAGAACATCAGCGACATGAAGAATATGTCGTTGATGCCCACGAAGGGAGCGAATCCGCTCCATCGCCGGGCGTCCGAGACCGGGAACGCCTGCCACCAGCGGGGAAAAGCGGCCAGTGACGCCGGCGGAAACGGCGTGAACGGACAATACGCCAGCACGGCGTGGTGCGCGACAACCGCCACGACGATGAAGGCGCGCAGGTATCCGATTGCGGGGTTGTACTTCGCCGTTGGAACGGGAGGAGCGGCGGCTGAGGGTGCTGCCTTTGAAGGAGTCATTCCGATCGCCTCCGGGGGATCGACCCGCCCGCGCGGGCCAGAGGAGCACCAGCGAGGTGAGAACCAGTGTAACGCCAATAAGCACCACTGGGCGCCGCCGACGCGCCGGCTACGCCTCGTCCAGCGTACTGATGCCCAGGTCCTTCAGGAAGTCGCCGTCGTAGCCGCAATCGGCGGATTGGACCACGGGATGCTGCGGCCGGGCGGCCGCCCCGGCATCGGGACAGTCCCGCCAGCATTCCATCAGCGGCCTGCTGGCGTAGACCACCCGCTGGCACGCGTCGCACCACCAGTGGATCACCAGTTCGTGATCGTCGCTCAGGCCCACCTCGTCGATGCGCGAAGGTGCCCGGCCACATCTGCACAGGAGCGATAGAGGACGATAGCCCATGCTGCATCTATCGTCGGTTTGGCCGCGCGACTTTACGGTGGGCGGCGGGGGCCACGGTCACCCGCGCGGCGCGGTGTCCTTCACCAGCCGGTCGATGGCCTGGAGACGGCTCCAGAATCCCTCCAGCAGCTCGATATGCAAGGCGTTCGGCCCGTCCGACAGGGCCCGCTCGGGGGCCTCGTGGACTTCCACGAAGATGCCGTCCACGCCCATGGCCACGGCGGCGCGCGCCAGGGGCTCGATGAACTGGGGCTGGCCGCCCGATGCCACGCCATCGCCGCTGGGGAGTTGCACCGAGTGGGTGGCGTCGAAAACCACCGGCCAGCCGGCCTCGCGCATGACTTGCAGGCCGCGCATGTCCACCACCAGGTTGTTGTATCCGAAGGAAGACCCGCGCTCGGTCAGAATCACCTGGCGGTTCCCGGTGGAGGCCACCTTTTCGGCGGCGCGGTGGATGTCGTGCGGGGCCACGAACTGCCCCTTCTTGATGTTGACGATGCGGCCGGTGCGGCCGGCGGCCACCAGCAGGTCGGTCTGGCGGCACAGGTAGGCGGGGATTTGCAGGATGTCGGCCACCTCCGCCGCGGGTTCGGCCTGCGCGGGCTCGTGAATGTCGGTGAGGATGGGGAAGCCCTCGGCCTTGACGCCGGCCAGGATGCGCAGCCCCTCCGTCAATCCGGGGCCGCGGTAGGAGTCGATCGAGGTGCGGTTGGCTTTGTCGAAGGACGCCTTGAAGATGAACTCGCCCACCGCCTGGCGGATGGCGCGCGCCAGGCGGTGGACGTGCTCTTCGCTCTCGATGACGCACGGCCCGGCAATCAGCGCCAGCGGCCGCCCGTGTCCGAAGCGGCTGAACTCAATGGGCACGGGTGTATTGCGGCTCCGTCCGCTCGCCGGCTTCCATCCGCCGGAGGCGCTGCTGGTAGGCGGCGCCGATGAAGGCCTTGAACAGCGGGTGCGGCTCCATGGGTTTGCTCTTGAACTCGGGGTGGAACTGGCAGCCCAGGAACCAGGGATGGCCGGCGATTTCGCAGATCTCCACGTAGGTGTTGTCGGGGGTCTCGCCGGTGATGCGCAGGCCGCCGGCCTTGAGGCGCTCCTCGTACTCCCGGTTGAATTCGTAGCGGTGGCGGTGGCGCTCGTGGATCTCGCGGGTTTCGTAGGCGCGGGCGGCGAAGCTGTTATCCGCCAGGCGGCAGGGCCAACTGCCCAGGCGCATGGTGCCGCCCAGTTCGTCGACGCCCTTCAGCTCGCGCAGTTTGAAGATGACGCGGTGGGGAGTGCCGGGGTTGAACTCGGTGGAATCGGCGCCCTCCAGGCCGCACACGTTGCGGGCGTACTCGATGACCAGGGTCTGCATGCCGAGGCAAATGCCGAAGTAGGGAACCTGGCGCTCGCGGGCGTAGCGGATGGCGTTGATCATGCCGTCGATGCCGCGCTTGCCGAAGCCGCCGGGGACCAGGATGCCGTCGTATCCATCGAGCTGGCGCTCCCAGTCGGGGCCCACCACGCCCTCGGCCTCGACCCAGTGGATGTTGACCTTCAACTGGTGGGCCAAGCCGCCGTGGAGCAGGGCCTCCTTGAGGCTCTTGTAGGAGTCCTCGTACTCGACGTACTTTCCGACCAGGCCGATGGTGACCTCGTCGCGCGGGTTCCGCAGGCGTTCGAGCATCTCGGTCCAGCGGGCCAGGTTGCGCGGCGGGGCGTCGATTTTCAGCAGGTTGAGCACGATTTCGTCGACGCCTTCGGCGGCGAAGGTGACGGGCACCTCGTAGACCGATTTGACGTCGCGGCCGGTGACCACGGCTTCCACGTCGACGTCGCAGAAGAGCGCGATTTTCTCCTTCATCTCCTGGGGGATGAAGCGTTCCGAGCGGCACACCAGGATGTCGGGCTGGATACCGAGCGCGCGCAGTTCCTTGACGCTGTGCTGGGTGGGCTTGGTCTTCATCTCGCCGGCGGCGGCGATGTAGGGAACCAGGGTGACGTGGAGGAACAGGCAATTGGCGCGGCCCTGCTCGTGGCGCATCTGGCGGATGGCTTCGAGGAAGGGCAGGGATTCGATGTCGCCCACGGTGCCGCCGATTTCGGCGATGACCACGTCGACGTCCTGGGCCACCCGCTTCATGGCGGCCTTGATTTCGTTGGTGACGTGGGGGATCACCTGGACGGTCTTGCCGAGGTAGTCGCCGCGGCGTTCGCGGGCGATGATTTGCTCGTAGATGCGGCCGGAGGTGACGTTATTGGCCTGGGTGAGCTTGGAGTGGGTGAAGCGCTCGTAGTGGCCGAGGTCGAGATCGGTTTCGGCGCCGTCGTCGGTGACGAAGACTTCGCCGTGCTGGAACGGGCTCATGGTGCCGGGATCGACGTTCAGGTAGGGGTCGAACTTCTGGCAAGCGACCTTCAGACCGCGGCTTTCGAGCAGGCAGCCCAGGGAGGCGGCGCAGATCCCTTTTCCGAGCGACGAAACTACGCCGCCGGTGACGAAAATGTACTTGGCCATCGCTAGTGTCCCTCCGCTACGCATTGCTCGAACATCCGGGCGACTCTTTCCAGATCCTGGGGTGTGTCGACCCCCACCGAATCGTAATCCGTTTCCACCACCCGGATGGAGTACCCGTTTTCGAGGGCCCGCAACTGTTCGAGGCGCTCGGAGATCTCCAGGGGTCCGGCCGGCAGGGCGGAATAATTCAACAGAAACTCCCGTCGATAAACGTACAAACCAATATGCTTGAAACAGGCCGCGCGCCCGCCCCGATCGCGCTCGAAGGGGATGGGCCAGCGGGAGAAGTAGATAGCGTCGCCCGAGCGGTTGGTAACCACCTTGACCACATTGGGATCGGCGATCTCGCGGGGGTCCTCGATGCGCTTCTTCAGGGTGCTCATGACCACGCCGGGGTCCTCGATCAGGGGGAGGATGGCGAGGTCGATGGCGTGGGGGTCGATGAGCGGCTCGTCGCCCTGGATGTTGACGACGATTGCAGCGTCCTCGGCGGCGGCCACTTCGGCGACCCGGTCGGTGCCGGAGGGGTGATCGGAGCGGGTCATGCGCGCCTGGGCGCCGAAACTTCTTGCAACTTCGCAGACCCGCTGGTCGTCAGTGGCTATTATCGTGTTGGAAAGGTAGCGCGCCCGGGAAGCCCGTTCATAGACGTGCTGGAGCATGGGTTTGAAGGCGATGGGGGTGAGTACTTTTCCAGGAAAACGGGAGGATGCCAGGCGCGCCGGAATGACGCCCAGGATTTTACGCGGCACACGCGATCATACCACAAAACCGCCATGGTAAACTCTTAGGAAGAGAGGCTGCCCAGCCGTGATGCCGTCCTTCTACCGCAAACTGCTGGTGGTTGGCGCCCTGTTGACGGGACCCGGCTTCGTTGCGGTTTCTCAGCAGGGTCCGATCGCTCCCCGGCAGCCCGCGGTCGAGAAGACGCCGGTGCTGCCGAGGCCGGACATTCGCATCGACAGCAACCTGGTGCTGATCCCGGTGACCGTGATCGACCCCATGAACCGGTTCGTCACCGGTCTGGAGAAGGAGAATTTTCGCATTTTCGAGAACAACAAAGAGCAGGCCATCCGCCAGTTCTCGAGCGAGGACGCGCCGCTGTCGGTGGGGGTGATCTTCGACTGCTCGGGCAGCATGGGGCAGAAGCTTCAGAAATCGCGCCAGGCGGTGGCGCAGTTCTTCAAGACTGCCAACCCCGAGGACGAGTTCTTCCTGGTGACGTTCGCCAGCGAAACCAGGCTGGCGCAGCCGTTCACCGCCAACCTGGAGGAGATCCAGAACCGCCTGGCGTTCACCCAGTCGAAAGGCCAGACCGCGCTTCTGGACGCCGTGTACCTGGGCCTGCACGAGATGAAACAGGCCAGGAATCCGCGCAAAGCCCTGCTGCTGATCACCGACGGAGGGGACAACGACAGCCGCTACACGGAGTCGGAAATCAAGAGCCTGGTGCGGGAGGCGGACGTCCAGATCTACGCCATGGGGGTTTTCGAAGGCGCCTCGAACCGCGGCCGGACGCCGGAGGAAGCCGCGGGACCGGGGTTGCTGACCGAAATCGCCGAGCAGACCGGGGGGCGCGAGTATCCGGTGGAGGATATGAACGAGATGGCCGACATCGCCGCCAAGATCGGCACCGAGCTTCGCAACCAGTACCTGATCGGCTTCCGGCCGGAGAACCAGGAGCGCGACGGGAAGTACCGCAGGGTCACGGTGAAACTGGTTCAACCTCGCGGCATGCCCCTGTTGCGGGCGTTCTTCCGGCAGGGCTACTATGCGCCGTCTCGTTAGGGCTGGGTCTTCGACGGCGTGGCTGGCGGCGCTGGCCGCGGCGGCGGTTGCCGCGCAGCACCAGACTTCCATTAGAGTGGAAGATTCCGACTTGGTCTTCCGCGCCGACACCCGGCTGGTGGTGTGCCACACGTCGGTGATCGACAAGGCCGGCCACCTGGTGACGGGTTTGCTGCAGAGCGCTTTCAGCGTCACCGAGAACGGCGTTCCCCAGGAGATCAAGGTCTTCAAGGCCGAGGACATTCCGGTCGCCATGGGCCTGATCATCGACAACAGCGGCAGCATGCGGGACAAACGCGCGAAAGTGGAGGCGGCGTCGCTGGCGCTGGTGAAGGAATCCAACCCCGAGGACGAGGTCTTCGTGGTGAACTTCAACGAGGAACCGTTCCTGGACCTGCCGCCCGGCATGAATTTCACCAGCGATATCGACGTGCTGAAGCACGCCCTCGAGCGCATCGATTCGCGCGGCGGAACGGCCATGCGGGACGCCATCGCGAGTTCCATCGTACACCTGAAGGAGCACGCGCGGCGCGACAAGAAGGTTCTGGTGGTGGTGACCGACGGCAACGACAATTCCAGTCTGATCACGCTCGAGAACCTGGTGAAGGCGTCGCAGCAGGCCGGAGTTCTGATCTACTCGGTGGGACTGCTGGCCGAAGAGGAGCCGCGCGCGGCGCGCGAGGCCAGGAGGGCGCTCAATGCCCTGGCCGATTCCACCGGGGCGTCGGCGTTCTTTCCCAAGGACCTGGCCGAGGTGGATCGCATCGCGCACCAGGTGGCCCACGATATCCGCAACCAGTACACCATCGAATACACTCCCACCGACACCAACATGGACGGCCAGTTCCGGGCGATCAAGATCTCCGTCAACGCTCCCGGGAAGCCGGCGGTCCGCACGCGGCCGGGCTATTGGGCGACCGACAGCACGGTGCCCAAGGGGGCGCAGACACTGAAGTGATCCGCATTCTGTGGCGTTTGAGCCGCGGATACCGCCTCCGGCCGTGGCGGAGTCCTTACCTCAGATGGCGGATCGAGACCTATTCAGGCATTCACGCCGAGCGAATCGCCTTAAAAGAGTTCTGGGAGTTCACCTGGAGACGGCGGAAGGAATTGACCCGGTACCTCCGGTGGGCCGGCCGGATGGCCAAAAAATGAAGAACCTGGCGCGGGAAACGCACGTCAAATGCAGCAGGATGTCAGGTCCCGGCAATGGATTCGTTCGCGCCGCCGTTTGGGGAGTGGTGGCGGCCTGCGGCGCAGCGTTCGCGCAACAGGCGCCTCTGCTGACCCCGGCGGGGGACGCCGGCGCGGTGTTCCGCGCCGACTTGCGGCTGGTGGTGTGCCACACCACGGTGACGGACAGGACCGGCCACCTGGTGACCGATCTTCCGCCGGAGGCTTTCTCGTTGCGGGAGAACGGCGTCCCGCAGCGGATCAAGGCCGTCAAACGCGAGGACGTGCCGGTGGCGCTGGGCCTGGTGATCGACAACAGCGGCAGTATGACGCCCCGGCGGGCGCAGGTGGAAGCCGCGTCCCTGGCGCTGGTCGAGGCGTCCAACCCGGACGATGAAGTGTTCGTGGTGAACTTCAACGACGAAGCTTACCTGGATTTGCCGCCCGGGGTCGCCTTCACGCACGATCTGGGCGTGCTCGAGCAGGCTTTGAAACGCATCGATTCGCGCGGGGGGACGGCCATGCGCGACGCCATCCAGATGTCGGTCGAGCACCTGAAGCAGGCGCACCAGGACAAGAAAGCCATCGTGGTGGTAACCGACGGAGACGACAATTACAGCGCCATCACTCTGGAGGAGCTGGTGAAGGGCTCGCAGCAGGCCGGGGTGCTGATCTATTCCATCGGGCTGCTGGCCGAGGAAGAACCCCGCGCCGCGCGGCAGGCCAAACGGGCGCTGGAAACGCTGGCGGAAGCCACGGGAGCTTCCGCGTTTTTCGCCAGGGACGTGACCGAAGTGGACCGGCTGGCGCACCAGGTGGCGCAGGACATCCGCAGCCAGTACATCGTCCAGTACACACCCGCCAACCAGGCCATGGACGGCAAGTTCCGCAACATCAGAATCGCCGTGAAGGGGCCGGGCGGATTGACCGTGCGGACGCGTCCCGGGTACTGGGCGACGGAGTAGGGCGCCCGGCCGCCAAGGTGCTATTCTGCCATCGTGGGATCCAATCTGAAGCTGTTGCTGCGGCTCTACACGGGCCCCGCGGCGGCCATGAGCGACATCCTGGACCGGGGCAGCCTGCTGTTCGCCGGCAGCGCGGTGGTGTGCGTTTCGCTGCTGTCCCAGTGGAGGGCGTCCAATGGGTCGCCGTTCGGTTTCCTGACTCCGCTGCTGCTGCTGGCGGTGGTCTACGTGCCGGGCGTGCTGGTGCTGAGCAACCTGATGGGGCGGCTGGGAAGCCTGCGAGTCCTGTTCCAGCGCGACTATGCGCCGCTGCTCACGTGCACGGCCATGGGCTGGGCGGCGGCAACTCTGCCGCTGGCGGTGGTGGGCGGGATGCTTCCGCTGTTCGCTCTCCTGGCCGTCGGCTGGGCTTGCCTTGCGTACTTCGCCGTGCTGATGTTCTTCGCCGTGCGCACGCTGTTCGGCATGGGCAATGGCGCGGCGGCGGGCGTGGTGTCGCTGTCCTGGCTTCCGCCGCTGGGGGCGGGCTTCCTGATTGGGCCGCTCCGCCCGCTGCTGAGCCTGGTGGCTTCGCCGTTTTTTCTGATCCTGGCGATTTACTACCTGCGCAGCGACTTTGCCCGTCTGGGCGACGGTCTGCGCCGCCGGCAGAGCCTGCGGCGCATGTTGGAGGCGGCCGCGCTGAATCCGCACGACGGCGAGGCGCAATACCAGATCGGACTCATCCAGCAGTCCCGGCGCCGCTACAGCGAAGCCATCGAGCGGTTCCATGCCGCCGTGGCCATCGATCCGGGCGAGACCGACGCCCACTTTCAACTCGGCCGAATTGCCTTTTCGCAGAAGCGGTTCGCCGACGCACTGGGCCATTTCGAGACCGTGCTGGCGCAGGACGAGAAGCATGGCCAGAGCGAGATCCACCGCGAACTGGGTGCGACTTACCTGGCGCTCGAGCGGCCCGGGGATGCCCGGCGCGAGTTGGCGGTCTACGTCGGTCGCCGGCCGTACGATCCGCAGGGACTGTACTACTACGGCCGCGCGCAGGAGGAACTGGGCGACCGGAGGGCCGCGCGCGAGGCGTACGCACGGGCCGTGGAAGCGGCGCGAACGGCTCCGCGCTACATGCGCCGCGTGGTGGCCGAATGGAGCCGCCTGGCGCAGCGGCAAGCGCGGCGGATGGCGGCGTAGGACTGCGCGGTGCGCCGGAAACGAAAAGCCCCGCCGGTTCCGGGTGGGACGACCGGCGGGGCTTTTCGTTCAGCGGGTTGGCGGTTACTTCACCGCGGGCGCGGCGGTCGTGGCGCCGGTCTTCACGGCGGCCTTCTTGGCGGTGTCCTTGGGGTTCTTCTTCGCGGTCTTGTCCGCCTTCTTGGCGGTGCTGCCGGTCTTGGCGGGCGGGTTCGCCGCGGCGAACGTCAGGGGCACGGCGGCCAATGCCAGGGCGATTGCGAGTACGGTCGTTTTCATGGTTTTCTCCTTGGCGGGCCTTATCGCCCGCTCACAATTCCATATTGCTCCGCATGGCGGAAATCCACGATAGCCCGCGCAAGCTATGCGGCACGACGAAATGGGATGGGAGGCGATGAATGAAGTTTTATACATGTGGGGTGGGCGCGGCGCCGCGATCCGCGCGATACTGAGATCGCCATGTTCCCGCGGCCGATTACACACCGGAACGTTTTCCGCGTGCTGACCGCCGGCTTCGCGCTGGTGATGTTGCTGCTGCTGGGGGCCTCGGTGGTGGGCGTGCGGAATATCCAGTCGATCCAGCGGAGCGCCCGCGGCCTGTTGCGCGAGCAATCCGTCACCAACGGCCTGATCGACGAGCTGCAGCGCCAGCAGACCAGCTTGAGCGAAGTCTTCTCGATTCTCGCGCGCGATCCGGATTCCATCGATTCCGAAGCCATCGTCGCGCAACTGGACGCCGCCGACCGCGACATCGAGCGCATTACCCAGGCGGGCGCGCGGACCGCGGAGGCCGGCCTGTGGGCGCGCCTGCGGCTGGCGTCGGCGGACTTCTCGGGCGAGGCGCGCCGCATTCTGGCGGTCGAGAATCCGCAAACCTTCGCGTCGCTCGACTTGTTTCGCAACCACGAAGCCTTCGTGTCGGTGGCCGGCAAGCTGATCGAATCCGAATACCGGAAGGCGATCCCGGCGCAGGCGGAGATCGACCGGCGCAGTTCGCGCCTGCGCGACGTGTCGCTGGCGTTCGCGTCGCTGAGCGTGGCGCTGGCCCTGGTCTTCGCGGCGGCCACCGTGCGCGTGGTGTCGCAGCTCACCCGCGAAATGGAGTGGCAGGCGGCCGAGTTGAGCCGCGTCACGTGGCACATGCTGGAGCGGCAGGAGGCCACCGCGCGCCGCTTCTCGCACGAACTGCACGACGAGTTGGGGCAGGCGCTGACGGCCATCAAGACCAATCTCGCGGCGCCCGGCGGCGGGCCGGAGGGCCAGCGGCGCCTGGGGGACTGCCTGGCGCTGGTGGACGGCGCCATCGGCAACGTGCGCGAGATGTCGCAACTGCTGCGGCCCACCATCCTCGACGATTTCGGCCTGGAAGCCGGCGTGCGCTGGCTCACCGAAGGCTTCGCCGCGCGCACCGGCGTCGAAGCGGGCTTCCGCTCGAACTTCTCCGGACGCCTGCCCGACGAGACCGAGACGCACCTCTTCCGCATCGCCCAGGAGGCCTTGACGAACGTGGCGCGCCACGCGGGCGCGAAACGCGTGGAGGTCGGCCTGGAGTCGCGCGGCGGCGAACTCCGGCTGACGGTGCGGGACGACGGCCGCGGCATGAACCTGGAGCCGCCGCCGGGGGCTGCGCGGCCCGCTGCGACGCGCCCGGCGGCGATGGGCATGGTGGGCATGCGCGCGCGGGCGCGCAGCGCGGGAGGCGACCTCACGGTGCGCTCGCGCCAGGGCCAGGGTGTTCTAATTGAAGTGCGGGTCCCGGTGGCGCATGAAACGAATTCGCATTCTGCTGGCTGACGACCACGCCGTGGTGCGGCAGGGCTTCCGGATGATCCTGGGAGCGCAGCCCGACATGGAGATCGTGGGCGAGGCCGGCAACGGCCGCGAGGCGGTGGAGCTGGCCGAGCGTCTGAAGCCCGAGGTGGTGGTAATGGACGTCTCCATGCCGGAGTTGAACGGCATCGAGGCCACGCGGCGCCTGGCCGCCTCCACGCCGCACGCCCGCGTGCTGGCGCTGAGCATGCACAAGGATTCGGTCTACGTGCGCGAGATTCTACGCGCCGGCGCGCGCGGCTACCTGCTCAAGGATTCGGTGGCGGGCGACCTGGTGTCGGCGGTGCGCGCGGTGGCGTCGGGGGAAGGCTACCTCAGCCCGCAGGTATCCAGCGCGGTGCTGGACGATTACCGCCGCCACGTGACCAACCCCATCGACCTGCTGACCAGCCGCGAGCGCGAGGTCCTGCAAATGCTGGCCGAGGGCAAGACCAGCAAGGAAATCGCCGGGGTGCTGGATCTCAGCCCGTACACCGTGGAGGCGCACCGCGGCCGCGTCATGGAGAAGCTGAACGTTCACACCATCGCCGGCCTGGTGCGCTTCGCGGTGCGCAACGGGCTGGTGGACTGAAAAAGGGGTCAGAGTGCGCCGGGATAAACCGGCATGTTGTAGGGGATGAAAGAGCCCTACAGGAAAGGAGAAGCGACTCCATCCCGACCTCGAGTCTTGCGCCGGTCGCCGCGAGGCGGCAGGCGAAGCGTAGATAGAGGCATCGGTGGGCCGGGCGATTGAGCTCCGAAAACTAAGAACCGGGCGCCGACCCTTTTCTGTCGGCGGGAAGGCCACACCGGCCGATGGCGCTAGATCGCGAGCCATGGCTGGGTGCGGCGTAGTCGAAGACCCCAGGCACGCCGCGAAACAACATGCACGAGAACCGGGAGACCTCCAGTGCGCCTGAGCAATCAGGCCGGTTCGGGAAGGTGAATAGCCATAATCCGGACGCGAACGCGCTGGAGGAGTCGGACTGTGCCGTAGTACCGATGAAGCAGCCGAACAAAGCGGAGCAATCCGCGGCGGAGGTGGTGGAGGGAAGGGCGCAGACCAAGGAGAACGACGCGGGACCCGGCACGAGCCCGACACGGAGCGGGGAACGAGTGTCCCAGGGGTTAGGCGGCGTGCGCCAAGCGGCGCGGTTCCCGAGAGAGTTTCAGGAGCGGCTGGCGAGATTCGGGCTGGAGATCCATCTGGAGAAGACGCGATTGATCGAGTTTGGTCGATTCGCGCAGGTCAACCGGAACAAGCGAGGCGAGGGAAAACCGGAGACGTTCACGTTCCTGGGGTTCAGCCATTATTGCGGGAGGAACTCCAAGGGGTCATTCGTCGTGTGGCGGCGGACGGCGGCCAAGCGGATGAGGGGGAAGCTTCTGCAGTTGAAGCAGGAGTTGCGCCGGAAGATGCATGAGCCGGCCGGGGCCGTCGGTGAGTGGCTGAGACGGGTCGTGGAAGGTTATTACCGGTATCGCGCCGTGCCGGGAAACCTCGTGGTGCTGGGACGATTCCGGGACCGTCTGTGTATGCCGTGGCGGCAGGCGTTGCGCCGTCGCAGTCAGCGGCGGAAGCCGGGATGGGACCAGCTACGGCCGACCTTCGAGAGGTGGATTCCCCGGCCCCGCATCCTGCACCCATACCCCGGCGCACGCTTTGACGCAACCCATCCAAGGCAGGAGCCGTATGCGGTAGTTCCGCTCGTACGGATCTGTGCGGGGGGCGGCCAGCGATGGCCGTCCCTACCGCGACCGGCGAATTTCCGGCAAACGGCTCCGGAAATTCGCGTCTGGCCCCGGTTTGCGGGCACCAGCGGCCCACGCTCCCCAAAACGGTTAAGCGCCGCCGCGCGCCCGGTTCCCCGCGATCCGTTACAATTGCTGGTACGGTGAGACTCTCGATTGCGCTTGTGCTGCTGGGGGCTTGTTCCGTCCACGCGGCGGAGATTCCCATGACCCTGGTCTCGGACGACGAGGCCGAGCCCATCCACAGCGCCATCGTCCGCAACGAGGCGTGGACTCTGGATGCCGTCCGCCGCCTGCGCGCCGAGGCCGAGAAGTACCTCCGCGAAGGGCCCTGGACGGTCACCTCCGAGCGCCCCAAGGATCTGGATCTGGACATCCACGATTACTACAGCGAAGCCCCCTACTGGTGGCCCGATCCGGCCAACCCCACCGGCCCCTTCGTTCGCAAGGACGGCCTCGTCAACCCCGCGCGGTTCCAGGCCAACAAGGCCGCCCTCAACGCCATGTGCGACGCGGTGTTCTCGCTCGGCACCGCCGCCTATCTGCTGGACGACCCGCGCTACGGCAAACGCGCCGCCCTCGTGATCCACGCCTGGTTCATCAATCCCCAGACCCGCATGAATCCCGATCTGGAATACGCGCAGGCCATTCGCGGCTCCCTGGGCGGCCGCAGCGCCGGAATCCTGGACGGACGCGTCTTCATCCAGGCCATCCAGGGCATGGAGTTCCTGGCCAACACCGGCGCCTGGGACCCCAAAGATCAGAGGGCCGTGCGCGAGTGGTTCGCCGAATACCTCCGCTGGCTCACCCACGGCAAGTTCGGCAACGACGAGAAACGCAGCGGCAACAACCACGCCTCCTGGTGGACCGCCCAGGTGGCCGCCATCGCCACCTTCACCGGGGACAACGCCACCGCGCAAATGGCCTTCGCCTTCTACCGCGATTCCATCTTCCCCGCGCAGATCCGCAAGGACGGCAGCGCGCCCCGCGAGGAAGCCCGCACCCGGTCGCTCTACTACTCGTCGTTCAACGCGGAGGCCTTTTCCATGGTCTGCCGCATCGCGCAGGTGCGCGGCATCGACCTCTGGACCGCGCACACCAAGGACGGCGCCACGCTGAGCACGGTCATCGACTACCTCACGCCGTACCTCAAGGAGCCCAACCGGTGGCGCCGGGAGCAGATCTCCGCGTACCAGAGCGACGGCGCCTTCTTCCTGGCCTTCGCGGGCATGGGGCTGAAGAAACCCGAATACGTGGAACTGTTCCGGACCCTGGACCTTCCCTCCGGCGCATGGCCCTCTCTGGTGGACCTGATGGTGGGCCGCTGGGAGGCCGCCGGCCACCAGACCCGCCACTGAGCCGGGATGCGGTGCTGCCGCCGTGGCCGTGGCGTCAGTCTCCGGTTGGGACCTTGTCCACGTGGTCGATCACCAGCACATCCAGGCTGACCTTCTTCCCCTTCACCAGCCTCAGGCCCAGTTGCTTCTCGAGCGCCGTGAAAAGGGTCGGACCGCCGCCGCCCGCGTCGCCAGAGCCGCTGGCCTCGGCCGGCGGCTGGTCGCGCCGCGCCGCCGCCACCAATGCCGCCACGCTGGCTGGCATGGGGACCGAGCCGGCAAACTCCAGCGTGAATTCGAACTTTCCCGTCAGTCCGGTCTGGTCGACCACGCGAGGCACGGCGTCCATGGGGCCGGCGCCATTCGATTCGTTCACCATGACTCCCAACCTCCCGGCAAACTGAGCCATGGTAAGCCGGTTCGTCGAGCGCACCATCCCGCCGGCAAACGCGCTAACCGATCCGGTTCCTGGCCGCAACACAGGAAAGCCGTTCCTATCCTTCTCACTGTCCTTCGCGGGTCCCACGCTGGGGGGCGGGACGGACGCGGCGTCCTCGCCTGGAGCCGCTGGTTTCATCTTTGGCCCGCCCTCCGCCACGACCAACTCGTAAGCCGGGAAATCCTTGGTCGCATGGTGCAGGACCAAATGGAAGCGTTCCACCAGCAGATTCCGTAGCATCAGATTGAACCGGTCTTTGGAAGTGTCCGGAGGAATCTTGGCGGTGACGCTGTACTGCTCGGTCAAGAGCCACTCGGGGCCCGAGATCCGGTCGGAGGGCACTCCGTACGCCATCGTCAACAGTTGCATCAGAAAGACGCGCGGATAGGAAATCCGTCCCGGATCGCCGGTTCCCGGACCGCCGCGCATGCGAATGTCAACGCCAGGCACTTGGGGGCCGGCCGGTTTGACCGACGCCACCTCGAATGCCGGTTGCGTATCCACGGCCTGGCCGTGCGCGGATCCCCAGCAGACCGACATCGCCAGAACCGTTCCCCATGCCACTCGGATCATCGCTTGCCGCTCCTTACCCCCGCGTCAAATCCTCCGGCGCCCTGCCTAACTCGACGTTGGTCAAGGTAACGATGGCGCCGGGGTCCACCCATACCTCGAGGTTGCCGTCCGCCGGCTGGGGGCAGGGCGCGACCGAATTCTCAGCACGCGGACTGGCCGTCTCCAGATAGCGGAACCGCGCGCCCGGCCACTTCACTGCGACCTTCTGGGCCAGCGCCGAGCGGTTCAGCAGGATCAGCGTCCTGCCGTCATGCGCGCCGCGGAACGCCGTCGCCAACAGGAGCGGGTTCGAACTGGCGGCGCCCACCCGCCGCATTCCCTCGCGCACCCTGCGCGTGAACGCTCCGAAAACGCGCAACTGGTGACTGGACGCCACCGGCTTCATCCCATGCTCGGGATCGGGCACCAGCAGGGTTCGGGTCCATCCGTAGGAGGGCTGAACCACGTTGAGCAGCGTCCAGCAATACATCACGCCGCAGGCGTCCAACTGGGTCAGCACCTTGTGGTAGAGCTGGCCCATGGCCAGCGCCACGCGGTACGCGCGCGTCTGGTACTCCCCGTTGTTGACGCACAGTTCCACGGCGAGGAACGGCTTGCCCGCGGTGGCTTCCCGCAAGCGGGCGAGGCGCGCGTCGAAGGCGTCCGGATCGTGAAAATCGTTTTGAAAATCGTAGAGGTTCGAGGTGGCGTAATCGATGGTCTTCCACACGGCCGCCTCCTGCCGGAACGCAAGGCCCGCGGCGACGCCGCCGTTCGACATCGAGGCGTTGTGCATGTGAATCCTGGTGGCCGCGAATCCGGCGGCATCCAGCCCCTGGCGCAGCGCCAGCGCCATTTTCCGCCAGTTCTCGGGCGATTGCGTCACTTCGTTTTGAATGCCGACGATCTCCGGCGCCTGCCCGATCTTGTCGCGCAGAACCTGGCAGTACCGCACCATGGCTTTCACGTAGGCGTCGATCTCGGGCGCGTCCGTCAGTTTGCCGGCGGCGTCGCGGGTTCTCGCCCACGGCGGCAGTTCCCAGAACTCGAAGATCACCTTGCCGCCCATGCGCCGCACGTTGCGCATATACGCGAAGTCGCTGGTTTCGCAGTTGGGGAAGTTATCGCCGTAGTAATGCGGCGAGGCGTCTTCGGGGCGGTCCCAGTTAGTCATCTCGGGGTTCAACATGGCGCCGGTGGGATACTCGCGGTGCAGCAGCAGGTTGTATTCCGCCAGGATGCGCCACCACTCGCGCCGGCCCTCGGGGCTCAACTCGGCGAAGGCGGGAGGCGTGGTGGTGCCGCCCCATCCGAGCATCTCCTGGAACCGCGCCGCGTCGTCGACCTGCACCGCGGAGGCTTCCGTGGCTGGCGGAAGCAGCCGCCCGCGCACCCGTCCATCCTCGCCGGCGAAGGCCAGTTGGTGCCGGTTCACGTCGAGGGGCGCGCGGGAAGAGAGCACTTCCATCCCGTTGAACAGGACCCGCACCCTCAGCCGGTAATCGGCCACCACGGCGATGGCCTTCAGGTCGCCCGCGTACTCGACGCCGGACTCCTCCCACAGCCCTTCCGGATGGCGGCCCGGGCGGGCTTGCACGGGCGGCACCTTGCTCAGCCCCGGCGAGTCGTAATACCGCACCGCCAGCCGCGCCTTGCCTGAGCCAGCTTCCAGCGTGAAGCCGCCGGACGGCCCGGTGAAGATCCATCGCAGCCGCGCGTTGGCGCCGCTCCACTCGTCGATTTCAAGGGTTCGTTCAAAGAGCGCCGGCAGCCATTCGGGGAAGTACTTCCGCGGCGGGCCGGGCACGGTCCACTTGGTCCGCGGGGAGGGTTTGCCGGGGAGATCGAACGGGTCGCCGCCGCCCAGGGACGGATTCCACGAAGGCAGATCGAGTTTGGTGGGGCTGGCGGGAGCCGCCGGACCGCTGCCATCCTGCGCCGCCAACGCCGTGGCGGACAGCACCGCTCCGGAAAACGCGCGCCGCGAGACCTTATTCATGGAGAACTCTCCCCTTGCCCGGAATCGGGCAACTCACAATTGTACTTTCTTTCCGGTTCGGGGAACGCGGAACCGCCAATTGGCCCCTTGGATGCAAGCTCTGGGCTCGATGCGTGTTGCAGCCGCCGTGTTGGCGCTGGCCTGCGCCGGCCAGGCGCAATTCAGAAGCACCGCTCCGCTGGTAGTGGCGCCCACCACCGTCACGGATTCCGGAGGGCGATACGTCGACGGGCTGACGCCCGAAAATCTGATTCTCTACGACAACAATGTGCCCCAGCCGATACACATGGACTGGATGACGTATCCCATCTCCCTGGTGGTGGCCGTGCAGACGAGCGCCAATTCCGGAGCGGTGATCGATAAGCTGGGCGGCAGCGGCATTCTGTTCACCGAGTTACTGGCGGCGGATGCCGGCGAGACCGCGGTGATCTCGTTCAGCGACGAGGTGAAGGTCCACCAGCGGTTCACCCGCGACCCGGACGCCGTGACGCACGCACTGCGCATGTTGCGCATGGAAGGCGAAAAGGCACGCGCGCTGGACGCGTTGCGCCAGGCGCTGGCGCTGCTGGAGAAGCGGCCGGCGGCGAGGCGGCGCATCGTTCTCATGATCGCTGAGAAGCGCGACCGCGGCAGCAAGGCGAAGCTGCCGGAAGTGATGGAGCAGGTCCAACGGCTCAACGCCATGGTTATCT
>Ga0326727_10008321_pt1 | contig 26446 bp, 29 predicted proteins | sample MB2enrmetagenome_FD_207643 | JGI IMG/M metagenome (GOLD analysis project Ga0326727, IMG submission 207643) | Lab enriched peat soil microbial communities from McLean, Ithaca, NY, United States - MB29MY | ecosystem: Environmental > Terrestrial > Soil > Wetlands > Peat | place: USA: New York...
GTGCTGGAGGACGTGATCTTCGTCGGTGGCGTAACAAATTTCCGCGTGCGCCTGCCCGGCGGTGTTCGGCTGACCGCCAAGCGACTCACCGCCGAGCCGCACCTATCCCTCGCTCCGGGCGCGGCGCTACGGCTGGGCTGGAACGCCTGCGACGTTGTTGTGCTCGACTGAGGGCATGGTGGGCGCGACAGGGATTGAACCTGTGACCCTTCGCGTGTGAAGCGAATGCTCTCCCGCTGAGCTACGCGCCCTTGCCCGGGGCCGGGTTGATAGGCAGCGCCCCTCGCCAGTGTCAAGCTGCGACAGCGCGGATCGACCGGTCGCGGCTTGACCCAGATCATTGGCGTGGCCGGCGACCGACACCATCCTGCCGCCATGGACACCCTGGCCGCCCACGCGCACGAGCGCCCGCACGACAAATACCAACGGCTGATCGCCGCCGCGCAGCGCCTGCCGCCGCTCCTCGTGGCGGTGGTGCATCCGTGCGACGACGTCTCGTTGCAGAGTGCCATCGAGGCGCAAAAGCTGGGCCTTATCGCGCCAATCCTGGTGGGGCCGCCCGCCCGCATCCACGGCGTGGCTGACGGACTCGGCGTCGACATTTCCGCGTTGCCCCTCATTGCCTCGGCGCACAGTCATGATTCGGCGGCGAAGGCGGTGGCGTTGGTGCGGGAGGCGAAGGCGCAGGCCCTGATGAAGGGCAGCCTGCACACCGATGAGCTGATGGGCGCCGTGGTGCCACACGACACCGGCATCCGGACCGAGCGCCGGATCAGTCACTGCTTCGTGCTGGACGTGCCCAACCACGCCGATCCGCTGATCATCACCGACGCCGCCGTCAACATCACGCCCAGTCTGGAGGACAAGGTCGACATCGTGCAGAACGCGATCGACTTGGCGCACGCCATCGGCCTGGAGGACGTCCGTGTCGCCATCCTGTCGGCGATGGAAACTGTAAACCCCGGCGTGCCCTCGACGGTCGAGGCCGCGGCCCTGTGCAAGATGGCGGACCGCGGGCAGATCAAGGGGGCGACACTGGACGGCCCGTTGGCGTTCGACAACGCCATCGACCTGGATGCGGCGGCGATCAAGCACATCGTCTCCCCGGTGGCCGGCCGGGCCAACGTGCTGGTGGTGCCCGACCTGGTGTCCGGCAACATTCTGGCGAAAAGCCTGACGTTCATGGCGGGCGCGGACAGTGCCGGGATCGTGCTGGGCGCGCGGGTGCCTATCATCCTGACCAGCCGCGCGGATTCGCTGCCAGCGCGGCTGGCATCATGCGCCGTGGCGTGCCTGGTGGCGGCGGCGCGGCTTGGTGCGATGCGCGCCGGCGCGCAGTAGCCTCACCACTACACCCCTCCCCTTGGGAGAGGTCGAGACGCGAAGCGGCGAGGGTGAGGGTGGTGCCCACGGCACGCCGGGCACCCCGCGTCGCACCCCACCCAATCTCTCCCACCTGCGGGAGAACCGTACCAGCGCCGCAGTCCTACGGCCCGGTGCGCGCCAGATTCAGCAGATAGCTGCAGCCGGGCTGATCCCGCACACCGGGCACATCCAGCTCGCCGCGGAACGTCGGCCCCTGGAACTGGCCGACGATCCAGTTTCCGTCCGCGATCATCTGCAACGCCGCGTTCGGGGCGATGGTGCCGGCGAAGCGGCCATACCGCACGGCATCACCCCGCACGACAAAGCCGGCGATGTCCAAAGGCTTGATGCACAGCCCGCCGCCGGTCGACAGCACTGTGCCAACGCCGGTGTATTGCCCGTCGAGACTGCCAGGTGGCGCTGGCGGCGGTGCGGCGGCCGGCGGGACCAGCGGCACCGGCCCCACCGGCGTGCCGGCGATCACCTCTGGGCCGGGCAGGCCGCTTTGTATTGTGCATCCGCACAGCAGCAGGACGACGCCCATCAAGGCAGCGCCTGTCAGGCCAGCCGTTGTCGTGTCAGGTCTCATCCCGCCGCTCCGCCACGAGGTCACGGGAGTTAATTGGGGTGGCGGGCACACGGCGCAATCACCGGTCAAGCGGCGGTGACGCCCAGCGCGGCGGTAATCGCAGGCGGGCTGGGGACGCCGGGACGCGCCGGCACAACCCGAGGTATCAGCCCAGCGCCACTTAGATAATCGCCGGCGCCCGCTCGCCCGCGGCGCGCGCCCACGCCGCGTCCATGTCCTCATCGAACAGCTCGGTCAGCTTCTTCATCATCGTGCCGCCCAGCTCTTCCGCATCCACAATCGTCACCGCGCGCCGATAGTACCGCGTCACGTCATGCCCGATGCCGATCGCGATCAGCTCCACCAGGTCGCGCGCCTCGATGTCGCGGATCACCTCGCGCAGGTGCTTCTCCAGGTAGTTCCCCGGGTTCACCGACAGCGTCGAGTCATCCACCGGCGCGCCGTCGCTGATCACCATCAGGATGCGCCGATGCTCCGGCCGCGCCAGCAGGCGCCGATACGCCCACAGCAGCGCCTCGCCGTCGATGTTCTCCTTCAGCAGCCCCTCGCGCAGCATCAGCCCGAGGTTCTTCCGCGCCCGCCGCCACGGCTGATCCGCCGCCTTGTAGATGATGTGGCGCAGATCGTTCAGCCGGCCGGGATTGCGCGGCTTGCCGTCCTGCACCCATTTCTCCCGGCTCTGGCCACCCTTCCAGGCGCGCGTCGTAAAGCCCAGCACCTCCACCTTCACCGCGCAGCGTTCCAGCGTGCGGGCAAGGATATCGCCGCACATCGCCGCCACCGTAATGGGCCGGCCGCGCATCGAGCCCGAGTTGTCGATCAGCAAGGTCACGCAGGTGTCGCGGAACTCGGTGTCGAGCTCGCGCTTGTAGGACAGCGCCTGCATCGGATTGATCACCACGCGCGCCAGCCGGCCAGCGTCCAGCAGCCCCTCGTCCAGGTCGAATTCCCACGCCCGCGTCTGCTGCGCCAGCAACCGCCGCTGCAACCGGTTCGCCAGCTTGGAGATCACGCCCTGCAAATGCTGCAACTGCTGGTCGAGCTGCTGGCGCAACCGGCTCAACTCCTCGCCGTCGCACAGATCCTCGGCGTCGATCTCCTCGTCATACGAACGCGTATACGCGCGGTAGACCGCCTCGTGGTCTGGATTGGGCCGCTCGCGCCGCGGCTGCGGCCCACCCGGCCGATCATCGCCGTCGGCCACCGCGGCGTCGTCCTCGGACTCGGTGCCTTCGTCGTCGGCCGCCTCGCCCTCCATCTCCTCCGGCTGCGCGCCGAGCATCGAGTCAGTGTCGGACTCGCTCGACCCCTCGCCCTCGGGGTTCTCGTCCTGCTGGCCGGACTGCTCGCCGCCGTCCTCGCCTTCTTCGGTCTGGTCGTCCGGCTCGGCTTCCGCCTCGGCCTCGGCCAGGTCCAGCGCCGCCAGCAGCTTGCGGGCCGCACGGGCAAACGCGGTCTGATCCGCCTGCGCCTGGTGCATCTCGGCCAGCGCCGTGTCGGCCGCCTCACCCAGCGTGTCGCGCCACAGATCCAGGATGCGCCGCGCCGGCGCCGGCGAGGCCTCGCCCGACATCCGCTCGCGTGCCAGCAGGGCCAGCGCCGCGGCGATCGGCATCTGGTCCTTCCGCGTCATGCGGTCGTAGCCCTCGGCCTCGCATTCCTCGGTCAGCTTGGCGCGCAGGTTGGCCGAAACGCCGGACATGAAATGCGAGCCGACCGTCTCGACCCGCGCCTGCTCCAGCGCGTCGTAGGCGTCGCGTGCCTCGCGCCGCTGCGGCATGCGCGCGGCGTGCACGGCGTCGTCGTGATGCCGCAGCCGCAGCGCCAGCGAGTCCGACGCACCGCGCAACTTCGCCATCTCCGCGGCCGGCAGTGCGCGGGTGGGCAGCGGCAGCCGCGCCCGCTTGCCGGTGACACCCGAGGGCCCGGGCTGGAACGCCACCTGCACGTCGGGCTGCTCGGCGATCGCGCGCAACACCCCGGCGGTCGCGCGCTTGAATTCCTCGGCGCGCGTGTTGTCCTTCGACGCTGTCCCGCTCACGACGGTATTCCGCTCACGACGCTGGCCCGCTCATGGCGTCAGGATCAGGCGACCTGGCGGGTGGTGAAGCCGCCGGTCGGGATCTCCTCGTTGAAGCAGCGCTGGTAGTATTCGCCCACCGTCGCGCGCTCCGCCTCGTCGCATTTGTTGAGGAATGTCATGCGGAAGGCGAAGCCAACATCGCCGAAGATGCGCGCGTTCTCCGCCCAGGTGATTACGGTGCGCGGCGACATCACGGTGGAGATGTCGCCGTTGATGAACCCGGCGCGGGTCAGGTCGGCCAGCGCCACCATGCTCTGCACCCGCTTCTTCATTGCGCTGTCGGCCGGATCGATGGCCATCTTCGCCAGCACGATGTCGGTCTCCATGCCGTGCGGCAGATAGTTCAGCGTCGCAACGATGTTCCAGCGGTCCATCTGGCCCTGGTTGATCTGCTGGGTGCCGTGATACAGGCCCGTGGTATCGCCGAGGCCGACGGTGTTGGCCGTCGAGAACAGCCGGAACGACCGGTGCGGCCGGATCACCCGGTTCTGGTCGAGCAGGGTCAGCTTGCCCTCGACCTCGAGCACGCGCTGGATCACGAACATCACGTCCGGGCGGCCCGCGTCATACTCGTCGAACACCAGCGCGCAGGCGTGCTGCAGCGCCCAAGGCAAAATGCCCTCGCGGAATTCGGTGACCTGCTTGCCGTCGCGCAGCACGATGGCGTCCTTGCCGATCAGGTCGATGCGGCTGATGTGGCTGTCGAGGTTCACCCGGATACAGGGCCAGTTCAGCCGCGCCGCCACCTGCTCGATATGCGTCGACTTGCCGGTGCCGTGGTAGCCCTGGATCATCACGCGGCGGTTGAACGCAAACCCGGCGAGGATCGCCAGCGTCGTCTCGCGATCGAACTTGTAGGCTGTGTCGATATCCGGGACGTGCTCCGTGCGAACCGAGAACCCCGGCACCACCATGTCGGTCTCGATGCCGAATGCCTCGCGCGCGACCACCTTGACGTCGGGCTGGTCGATCTCGGCGGTGGGGCGAAGTTCAGCGAGCGCGGCAACCTTATTCATCGTCCAACATGTCCTGTCTGTCCCGTCTGGGAAAGTGTAAGCCCGGCCGGCGCGCTGTCAAAGGTGCGCGCCACGCCGTTGGCGCCACCGCACCCGCTTTTCCCGGGGGGAGGGCTGTGGGCCGTGCCCCCTGGGCACGCTCAGGGTTTGTCCTGCCCCGATGGCAAGGCTGCGTCAACCGCGATCTCCTCGCAGGAGGGTCGCGCCGCGGGCGTGCCGGCCGCGGCAACGTCGCCTTGACCGTCATGGCCGGCCACTTGACCCGGCCATCCTCTTCGCGCTCCACCGCACCGACCTCCCACAACGCGCCGCCACCTGAATCCACCGCGCCATACCCGGCGGCCCCCACGTGCGGACTCAGTTATCCCACTGCCGAATTTATGACTTCGCCCGCCGACATCCATGGGAATTTTATGCCGACCCAGCGATATCCGGCATCGCAGCGCGTCCCGCCTCCAACCAATGCAGCGGCGCTTCACACCTCGCGCAACATCCAGGACAGGGGGAACCCGGACATGGCCGATCGGGTCGACATCGCGCTACCGGCCGCCGCCCAGGCCGCCGCGGAAACGCTCGGCCTGACCGTGCAGCGCAGCGTCACGAGCGGGGCGCGGGTCCGCGACATCCCGCGCGAAGAGGCCGAGCTCGCCATCGAGTACCTGCGCGAGTGGGGTTTCGCCGCCCGCATTCTGGAGCACACGCCCGGCGACGGGCCGAGCGCCGCGCGCGCGGCATAATAGCGCCTGAGATTGGATAAGCCGCCGCGAATTACCGGATGAAACCGATGAGCAAGAAGAACGACCGCGCCTGGTTCGTCTGCCCGCAATGGGTGGCACTGCAATCCGCCCATTACGCGGGCGATGCGGAGGCAGCCCGCGCGCTCAAGCTGGATCCAAGGGTGCTGGCGCGGCTGCGTGCACGCACTCCGGTTGCAAAGTCGACGCTGCGCCGGGCGCTGCACGCACTCGCCAGCCGGCACGCGGTTGGCTCGCCGATCGCGCTCATGGTCGATACGCGCGCGAGCTGATGCGTTGACGCCTCCACGCTCTGGGACGGCATGACCTCCAGGCAGCGCCGCGTTCATCGACCCGCCAGCAGATCCCTGTTCGCGCTCGCCGTTCACTCAGCCGCTCGCCGACCACTGTCCCGCCGCTTGCGCGGTGCATTCGACCGCGCCGCCTGCAAGTCATGCGCGGTCACACGCCGCCGAGGCTCCATCTACCGGATAGAACATCGGCGCCAAACAACACTGCCTACGATCCACCATGCGGGCGAATTCCAAACCAGCCCCTGTCGATACCATCATGATTGGCGCTGCGCCGCCTTGGGAATAGGCTGGCCCACCTCGCAGGAAGGAACAGCCAGACCCCCTCGCCGCGAACCGCACTGAACCGACAGGAACAATCGCATGACCCAGCCTGCATGGCGCGCTGATCCGCTGGTCTGGGGCCATGGGCCCCGCCTGTTCGAGGTATTCCTCGAACCGACCTGCCCGTTCTCCGCCAGGGCGTTCGGCAAGCTCGACGACCTGCTCGCTCATGCGGGTGATGATCGGATCACCATCAAGATCCGTCTTCAGTCGCAGCCCTGGCACATGTACTCCGGCGTCATCGTCCGCTGCATCCTGGCCGCATCCACTCTCGAGCGCGGCAAGGAAGCGGCGAAATCCGTCATGACGGCGGTGGCCGCGCACCGGGAAGAATTCGAGTTCGAGCGCCACTGCCGCGGGCCGAACCTCGACGCCACGCCAAATGACATCATCGCGCGGATCGAACACTACAGCGGTGTGCAGCTTGCCGACGCCTTCGCCATTCCCGATCTCGACCGCGAGATTAAATTTCATTGCAAATATGCGCGCCAGCACGGCATCCACGTGTCGCCGACCTTCATGATCGACGGCCTGATAAATCCCAGCATAAGCAGTGGCGACTCGGTTTCCGACTGGTCCGCGCGCCTGCTGGAGAACTGACCTGCAGTTTTTTTACCGCTTCCCCTCGGGGAGAGAGCTTGGCCCGGGATTTGTTCCGGGGTCGGAGCATAGAAGCGCTCCGTGTGAGGGTCGCACCGCCAACCCACATCTGCCCCCCTCACACCGCTGCACGCCCACCGTCGACAAACAGATTGGCCCCGTTGATGTAGCGCCCCGCATCTGAGCACAGCAGCATCGCCGCCCCCACCACGTCCTCGGGCCGACCAAGCCGCCCGGCGGGAATGCGCTCCACGAGCGCGGCACCCTCCACCGCCATCTGAGCCCGATTGCGCGCCGTCAGAATCGCCCCGGGTGCCAGATTGTTCACCGTCACGCCCTGTCCGCCGAACTGCCGCGCCAGGCTGCGCACCCAGTTGAGCTGCGCGGCCTTCGTTCCGGCATAGACCAACATCGCCGGGTGCGGCTTCTCCTGCTGCACGCTGCCGATGGTCACGACGCGTCCCCACCCGCGCCCCGCCATCGGCGGCACCAGCGCCTGCAGCAACTCCATCGTGGCCCGCAGGTTGACCGCGATCTGGCGGTCGAAATGCTCGGTGGTGACGGCGAGGAAATCCTCCGGCAGCTCGATAGAGGCGTTCAACACCAGGATGTCGACCGGCGCCCAGGCAGTGACAGCGGCAGCCAGATGGCGACCGGCCGCGTCCCGCACAAAATCCTGCGCGAACGCAACAGCCTGCCCGCCCATCGCCTCGATCTCCCGCACGACGGCGTCCGCATCGTGCTGTTCCTCCGCCGAGCCGGTATGATGGATGGCCAGGCGCGCGCCCGCACCGGCGAGGCCCAGCGCGATCGCGCGGCCAATTTCGCGGCGGGCCCCGGTGACCAGGGCGCAACGGCCGGTCAGGCGAAATGGGGCGAAAGGGTCGTACATGCAGGGCCTCCAGACCACGAAGCGGGATGCCGATATCTCGCGGTCAATGATGCGGAGGGCAAGCGTCGCCTCGCGCGCGCCACCAACAACGGCCAATAGGGCAGTCTTTCATTCTGATACCGGAATCATAAATTGACTCACACCTGGCGCAACGAATCCGATCTATGAGAGTACGTAAACCCGAAGCCCAACCAGTGTCAGTTCGTCTCGCTGTCGGCCTCATCGCGGCGCTGCTGCTGTATCTTGCGCATCTGGAAGCACATGGCGGCACGGTCGCGGTGGAGAGTGCCAATGGAAGCGGGGCGCACTTCACCGTGACGCTGCCCGCTGGCGCGAAGCCCAAGGCACGTTGCGCGAAGCGACGGTGCAGCCCGCGGCGTTGCCCGGATTCGGCTAACATGTCAGCCTGTGCCTCGGAGGGACGGCGCCATGGCACGCTTCGCCGCGATCGGGCTCGATCACCGGCATATCTATGACCTGACGGAGGGGTTGCTCGCAGCCGGGCAGGATTGTGTCGGCTACGATCCGGTTTCTACCGACCCCCGCGTGCTGGCCGGATTCCGCAAGCGTTTCCCCCACATCCCGGCGATGGATCGAGCGCGCCTGCTGGATGATCCGTCGATCAACTTCATCGTGCTGTCCGCGGTGCCGCGCGATCGTGCAGATCTGGCAATCGCGGCAATGCGGCGCGGCAAGGACGTTCTTTGCGACAAGCCGGGCGTGACGACCCTGGACCAGTTGGCGGACGTGCAACGCGCGGTGCGGGAGACCGGGCGGATCTGGTCGGTATGCTTCTCCGAACGCTTCATCAAGAAGTCGGCGCGCAAGGCGTGGGATCTGGTGCGGGTCGGTGCGATCGGGCGCGTCGTGCAGACGCTCGGCCTCGGGCCGCACCGATTGAACCGGGCATTGCGGCCCGCGTGGTTCTTCGACAAGCCGGCCTATGGCGGCATCATCAATGATATAGGCTGCCACCAGATCGATCAGTTCCTCGCCTTCGCCGGCGCCGAGGACGCAACGATCGTCAGCAGCACGATCGGTTGTTTCGGCACCGAGCCAGCCGGGTTCGAGGATTTCGCCGAGCTGACCTTTCAGACGGCGTCGGTGCGTGGCTACGCGCGTGTCGACTGGTTCACCGCGGACGGGCTGCCGACCTGGGGTGACGGACGCCTGTTCGTGCTGGGAACGGAGGGGACGATCGAGGTGCGCAAGAACGTCGATATTGCCGGGCGCGACGGGGAGGACCATGTGTTCCTGGTGGACAAGACCGGCACGCGGCATATCTCCTGCAATGACGAACCTGTGACGTATTTCCGAGATTTCGTCAGCGATGTTGCCAATCGCACCACGGGTGCGGTGCCGCAGTCGCATGTGTTCGCCGTGTGCCGCCTGGCATTGGAAGCGCAGGCGCGCGCCACGCGGTTCGTGGCAGAGCGCCCGGCATGATTGGGATCGCCGTTATCGGTCTGGGCAACGCGCTCGCGCCGCACGCCAGGAGCCTGCTGGATCTGTCGGACCGGACGCGCGTGGTGTGGGCTGCCGCTCGCTCCCAGGCGCGTGCCACGGAGGCGGGCCAGACCTACGGCTTTCCCGTCACCACCGACATCGCCCGCGCGATCGCCGATCCCGCCGTCGATGCCGTAATGGTGCTGGCGCCGGCGAACGCCCATCTGCCGATCGCCGAGGCAGCGTTTGCCGCCGGCAAGCACGTCCTGTGCGAGAAGCCGCTGGAGATCACGCTCGCCCGCGGTGAACGGTTGATCGCGGCGGGCCGGCGCGCCGATCGGCGGCTGGGCATCATGTTGCAGATGCGGTTTCGTCCCGGCAGCCAGCGCCTGAAGCACATCCTCGATGGCGGGGACCTGGGGACAGTGCAGGCGGCATCGATGTCGGTGCCGTGGTGGCGGACGCAGGCGTATTACGATGAGCCCGGGCGCGGAACGAAGGAACGCGACGGCGGCGGACTGCTGATCACCCAGGCGATCCACACGCTCGATCTGTTCCGCTGGTTCGTGGGCGTATCGAAAGTCGAGGCGGCGCAAGTCGCCACCACCGCCCTGCATCGCATGGAGACCGAGGACTACGCCGCGGCATTGGTCCGGTTGGGCAATGGTGCCCCGGGCACGATCACCGGCACGGTGGCGGCCTATCCCGGCGGCGCGGAGTCGGTGCAGATCATCGGCCAGCGTGGCACCGCGTCGCTGACCGGCGGCAATCTGCGCGTGGCCCGGCTGGACGGACGGGATGAGGTTCTGACCGATGACGGCGGCTCGGGCAGCGGCGCCAACCTGATGGGGTTCTCGCACGAGCCGCACAAGGCGGTGCTGGCGGATTTCCTCGACGCGATCGAGACCGGCCGCGATCCGGCGATCCCGGGCGAGGAAGCATTGGCGACACAACGGGTGATTGAAGACATCCTCGCCGCAGGAAGTACGTGATGAGACAGGAGGATATGCATGAGTTGGCTTGACCGCGCCGCACGATTGCGAGGCGTTTGTTCCGGTATCGGCTGTTTCGGTCTCATCGCGGGTATTGCTGTCCCCGGAAGCTGTCTGGCCGGGGTATCGCTCGATGTAAAACCCGGATTATGGGAGATCCAGACCCTGGGCTCGTCCTCCGGGACGCCGGAGATCCCGCCGGAGGCGTTGGCGAAGTTGCCACCCGAGCAGCGCGCCATCGCGCAGGCGATGCTGATGGCAATCGTCGCGCAGGCGAGCATGCCGCACATGATGCAGTTTTGCGTGACGCCGGAGCAGGTGCGGCAGGGACTGGACCTTGATCGGGTGGGCGGCCACGACTGTCAACGCAATGTGCGTTCGAGCTCACCCACCGGGTTTGATATGCAGGTGGATTGTTCCGGGCGCAATGGAATGAGCGGTGTGGTGCATCTGCGGGTGCTGGATCGTGCAACGGTGGCAGGCGATGTCGATGTGCATGCCGGCGTCGGCGCCAGAAGCGTTATGATCAAGCAGGATCTGCATGGGCACTGGCTCGGGGCGGCGTGCGGTGATGTGAAGCCGTTCGGCTGACGGTCGGAACAAATCAGGGGGTCGAAACATGCAGACGCTGTTGCCGTTGGCGGAGCAGATCGGCGCACGGCTGAAGGCGCGCGGCGAGATGATTGCGATTGCGGAATCATCGACGGGCGGATTGATATCGGCTGCGCTGCTGTCGGTGGCGGGAGCGAGCGTGTATTTCCGCGGTGGCGGCGTGATCTATACGCGGCAGTCGCGCTGGGGGCTGCTGGCGATTCCGGATCCGATGCCACCGCCGGTGCAACGCGCCTCGACCGAGCCCTATGCGTCATTGCTGGCAGTGACGGCGCGGCGGCGGATGGATGCAACCTGGGGATTGGGCGAAACGGGCGCGACAGGGCCCACGGGAAATCGTTATGGTGACGCGGCGGGACACACCTGCATCGCGCTGGCAGGACCGACAGCCCGGGCAATCACGTTGGAGACCGGCAGCGCCGATCGTGTGGCGAACATGCGGGCGTTTGCCCAGCGCGCATTGGCGCTGCTGGCGGAAGCGTTGGCCTGACTATGGCAGCCTGCTCCCCTCACAGTTTTCGTTCCAGATTCGCGACATAACTGCGATTCCACGTCGGCGCGAGCATCACTTCGCTCATCACCACGTGCTTCGGCAGACAGGCGATGTAGCGGATCAGATCACCGCAATCGGATGCCTGCACCATGCGGGCCCGCGCCTCCGGCCCCACCGGATTCGGCCGCTTGTCCAGGATCGGCGTCGCCACCTCGCCGGGCAGGAACACGGTGGAGCGGATGCCGTTGACGCATTCCTCCATGTTGATCGTATGGCTCATCGCCACCACGCCATGCTTGGCGGCGGTATAGATCGGGCCAGAAAATCCGCCGATGAACCGCCCGGCCATCGAGGCGGTGTGGATCAACAGTCCGTCCTGTTGCGCGCGCATGAACGGCAGCGCAACGGTCACGCAATACAGCGCCGCCGACAGATTGCCGTGCACCACCTCGTCGATCCCCGCCGGCGTCAGTTTGTTCCAGTGTCGGTCCGTGATGTTCAACCCGGCATTGTTCACCAGAATATCCAGCCGCCCCAGCGTCTCCTTGATGAACGCACCCACCCGCAGCACCTGCGGCGACAGCATCAGGTCGGCGGGCTGCACATGCGCCGCGGCACCGGTCGCGTTGGAGCCCGCGTTGATCCGCGCCGCGACATCGTTCAGCGGCCCGGGTCGCCGTCCGGTCAATACGATGGTGGCGCCCTCCTCAGCCAGCGCGAGCGCCGCGGCCTCGCCGATGCCGGAGCCGGCGCCTGTCACCCAGGCGATCTTTCCCGTAAGCTTGCCCATGCGTTCCCCCCTGGAACCGTAATCTTGGTGTTGCATTCAAGTTGGTTGGCGGATGATCCGCAAGGGCGCGCCCGGAAGGACCTGAATGCGCGACGACCCGACTGTATCCCGCGCGGGAGAGGTGCGATGAAACCCATCCATTGGCTGGCCGTGGTGCCGTTCATTGGCATGCTGATCGGACCAATCGTTCACAATGACGTGCGCCCGTTCATCTTCGGCATGCCCTTCCCGCTCGGCTGGGTCACCGTTTGGGTCGTGCTCACCGCGCTCATCATGGCGCTGGTTTATGTGATCGATCCGGCCAACCGGGACGACACGCCATGAACGCGGCCCTGGTCCTGATTGCGCTCGCCGCGGTGGTGGCGCTGCTGCTCGGCCTGGCGGCGCGCCGGGGCAGGACGATGGGGATGGAGCAATGGGCGGTGGGCGGCCGCGGCTTCGGCTGGATCTTCGTTTTCCTGCTGCTGGCCGGCGAGATCTACACCACATTCACCTTCCTCGGTGCCTCGGGCTTTGCCTACGGGCTTGGTGCGCCAGCGTATTATATTATCGCCTACGGCACGCTGGCCTACGTGATCGCCTACTTCATGCTGCCGCCGATATGGGCTTACGCGCGCGACCACGGGCTGCATTCGCAGCCGGATTTCTTCACCCATAAATATGACAGCCAGGCGCTCGGCGCACTCGTTTCGCTGGTGGACCTGGTTGCCCTGCTGCCGTATCTCGTGCTGCAGCTCACCGGCCTCGGCATCATCGTCGTCGCGGCGGGCTACGGCGCGGTGTCGAAAGACGTTGCGGTGTGGATCGGCGCGGCGATCGTGACTGTCTATGTCATTGTCTCGGGCATCCACGGCTCGGCCTGGACCGCGGTGCTGAAGGACATCCTGATCCTGGTGGTGGTGCTGTTCCTGGGCATCTATCTGCCGGTCCATCTGTATGGCGGCATTGGGCCGATGTTCGAGAAGATCGACGCCGCCAAGCCGGGCTTCCTGGCCTTCGCCGCGAGTGGGCAGAGCGTCGCCTGGTTCGTTTCGACCGTGCTGCTGACCGCGCTTGGCTTCTTCATGTGGCCGCATTCATTCTCCGCCTGCTACACCGCGAAGGAGGCGCGGGTGTTCCGCCGCAACGCGATCATTTTGCCGATCTACCAGCTTGTGCTGCTGTTCGTGTTCTTCGTCGGCTTCGCCGCCGTGCTGCGGGTCCCGGGGCTGCATGGCGGCGACACCAATCTGGCGTTGTTCAAGCTGGTGACACAGGAATTCCCGCCGGTCGTGGTGGGGATCATCGGTGCCGCCGGGATCTTCACCGCACTGGTGCCGGGCTCGCTGATCAGCATGACGGCTTCGATGCTGCTGGCGAAGAACCTGATCGGCCTGGCGCGACCCGGAGCCACCGACACCCAGCACGTGGCGCTGGCGAAATGGCTGGTGCCGGTGATCATGCTGGTCGCGGTATATTTCACCCTTACCGGCAACGCGACGATCGTGACGATGCTGCTGGTCGGCTACAGCTACGTGACGCAGTTGTTTCCTTCGGTCATTGCCAGCCTGATGCGGCGCAACCGGGTGAGTGCGGCCGGCGCCTTCGCCGGCATCCTGGTCGGCGTCATGATCACCACCGTGCTGACGTTCACCAAGACGACGATAGGTTCGGTGTTTCCCGAGCTGCCCGAGGCGGTGCGCGACCTGAACGTCGGCATCGTCGCGCTGGTTGGCAACGTCGTGGTGATGCTGGCGGTCAGCGCCGCGACGCGGTCGCGGGTTCCTGCGGCGCGGGCGGCGTAGCCCCGGCGCGCGGGCCTACTTGCAGGGGAACCGTTCGGCGAGGAAGCGGAACAATCCGGTGGTGGCGTCAACCGATGCGCGAGAGGGATTGGCCCGGACCCAGCTAGAGAACTCGTGCATCGTCACCTCGCGCTTGGTGCCGGGCGGCAGGCAGAACGGCTTCGTTGCGCCAGCGTGCTGCAGCTCGACGTCCACCGCGCCCTGGGCAAAGCCGTCGCAGAAGTTCACCCGTTCCGCGCCGCCGGGCTGCCGCGGGTTTGCGGTGCACGCCTCGGCAAGGTCGCCCGCGGTTCTCACGCGCACAACGTTGGTCTGTGCGTTGGCGGCGGCCGCACTGGTCAGCGCGATGGCGAGAGCGGCGACGGATAGCGCAACGGGCTTCATACGGTGATCTCCTGGCGTTTGGGCGGAGGATACCAATGCGGCGATGGCACGTTAAGGGCACGCCGGCCAAATGTTGGGGTATGCATCGGCCGGCTAAGCGGCCCCCCGCCACCTCGCCCAGCCGGCCGCCCGCAGTTCGCATGCCGGACACGTGCCGCACCCATACCCCCACTCATGCCGGTGCGTCCGATCCCCCAGGTAGCAGCTATGCGTTGCCTCGCGGATCAACGCCACCAACGCATCGCCCCCCAACCTTTGTGCCAACGCCCACGTCGCCGCCTTGTCGCGCCACATCAGCGGCGTCTCCAGCACAAACCGGCGCTGCATCCCCAGGTTCAGCGCCAGTTGCATCGCCTTGATCGTGTCGTCGCGGCAGTCCGGATAGCCCGAGTAGTCCGTCTCGCACATGCCCGCGACGATCCGCCGCAGCCCGCGCCGCCAGGCGATCGCTGCGGCGTAGGTCAGGAACAGCAGGTTGCGGCCGGGCACGAAGGTGTTCGGCAACCCCTCCGCGGTCATCGCGATCGTCGTGTCGCTGGTCAGCGCGGTGCTGCCGACCGAGGCCAGCCCCGCCGCCATGTCCACCATGTGGTCCTCGCCCAGCCGGCCCCCCCACGCCCCCATCGCGGCCAACCCGGCGCGCACAGGCTCGCGGCAGGTCAGCTCCACCGCATGGCGCTGGCCGTAGGCAAAGCCCACCGTCTCGACCCGGGCATAGCGCGCCAGCGCCCAGGCCAGGCAGGTCGCGCTGTCCTGGCCGCCGGAGAACAGCACGAGGGCGCGCTCGTTGGGATCGACCTGTGTCATTCGCCATGTGTATGTCGGTTTCTGCCGTGACGACCATACCTCTCGATTGGCACCCGAGGTGCCCAGAGCTGCTGGGAGCCACGTGATGTTCGTGGTAAACCAGCATTGGGAAGCCGGCATGCTGGTCGCGGACCGGAGAGGATGATGGCCGACGGCGATCTTTATCAATCCGACATTTTCGCGTGGTCCGAGCAACAGACCGGCGCGCTGCGGGAGCTCGCGGCGCGTCGCGACCTGCCCAACGCGTTGGATATTGCCCATGTCGTCGAGGAAATCGAGGACGTGGGACAGAGCGAGCTGAATGCGGTCAGAAGCTCCCTGCGCCTCATACTGGGCCACGCCATCAAGTGTTGCGTCGATCACGAGGCACCAAGCGTCCGGCACTGGCTGGCGGAAATCGGCTATTGGCAGAATGAGCTCGCGGACCGGCTGACGCCGGCCATGCGCAACCGGATCGACCTGGACGCCCTTTGGAAGCGGGCGATCCGGCAGGCGGAGCTTGATCTGGCCGAGCAGGATCGAGCGTCTGTGGACCTTACGGCAAGGCTTGCGGCGCAGAGCGGGGTTTGCCCCGTCCGCCTGGACGACATCCTGACGGATCCGGCCGATCCCGCGGCTTTGGTGGCACGGCTGGCGGACGGAACGCCCTAGCCCTCTCGCAAGCGCACTCGGTTCAGCCTATTTCTCCGGCATGGACCTCGACTTCAGCGAAGACGAAATCCGCCGCTACTCGCGCCACATCCTGCTCGCCGAGGTCGGCGGCACCGGCCAGGCCAAGCTGAAAGCCGCCCGCGTGCTGGTGGTCGGCGCCGGCGGCCTCGGCAGCCCGCTGGTGCTCTACCTCGCCGCGGCCGGCGTCGGCACCATCGGTATCATCGACGACGACCAGGTGGAGTTGTCCAACCTGCAGCGCCAGATCGCCCACACCACCGCGCGGATCGGCGCGCCCAAGGTGGCCTCCGCCGCCGCGGCCGCCACCGCGATCAACCCCGATGTCCACATCGAACCGCACGCGCTGCGCCTGAACGCCGACAACGCGCGGGCACTGATCGGCCGCTACGACCTGATCTGCGACGGCACCGACAACTTCGCCACGCGCTTCCTGGTGGCCGACGCCTGCGTGCTGGCGCGGCGCACCCTGGTCTCGGCCGCGGTGCTGCGCTTCGAGGGCCAGCTCTCGGTGTTCAAGCCGCACGAAGGCGGCCCGTGCTACCGCTGCCTGTATGCCGAGGCCCCACCGCCGGGCACCGTGCCGACCTGCTCCGAGGCCGGCGTGCTCGGCGCGGTCACCGGCGTGATGGGCACCTTGCAGGCCACCGAGGTGTTGAAGGAGATCCTCGGCATCGGCGAAACGCTCGCCGGCCGGCTGCTGATCTGGGACGCACTCGCCAGCGTCTTCCGCGTGGTGCGGCTGCGGCCCGATCCGCATTGTGCGCTGTGCGGGTCGGACGCGACGATCACGGACCTGTCCGCGCATCGCGATGCGGCGGCCTCCGCCTGTGCCGTCTGACGCGCTCGGCATCCTGCTGCTGTCCGGCGCGCATGACCGCGCCCATTACGCGTTCGTGCTGGCAACCGGTGCGGCCTCGATCGGGCGGCGCGTGGTGATCTTCGCGACCAACGCCGGCTGCCACGCGCTGCTGGCGGATTGGTCGGGCCTGGCCGACGCCGGCCGCGATGCGCGGATCACCGCCGCGGGTGTGGCGGGCCTGGATGAGCTGCGCGACGCCGCCGCCGCATTGGACATTGCATTGATCGCCTGTGAGGCAGGTTTGCGCGCCGAGGGACTGGACGCGGCCAAGCTGTTGCCCGGCGTCCGCGTCGCTGGCGTGGTGACGTTCCTGTCCGAGGTCGGTGCCGGCCAAATTGTCGCGATCTGATCCCTTTATGAACCCGAGACTTGACCACCACGGTGCGACCTTGGCACGCAGGTGACATGGCCTTTGCGACTCCGGTGACCCGACTCTGCCGCGCGCTGCTTGGCGCGGCACTGCTGGCATCCGGCACGGCGTCCGGACCAGCCTGGGGGCAGACCAAGGCAACCCCGCCGATCATACAGCCGCACGGACCGACACACCCGGCAAAGGCGCCACCGAGCACGGCCGCTCTGCCGCTTCCGCTGCCGCCGCCGCCCGCGCCTCCGCCCCCCGCGCTCGCGGCCGCCCCGGCCAAACCCGAACCGACAGCGCAGGCCAAACCCGCACCTCCGCCGCCGGACCCAAACAAGGGCAGCAACAGCGGACTGCCCATCCCGCGCTTCGTCTCGCTGCGTTCGGCCCAGGTCAATCTGCGGTCAGGCCCCGGCGAACGTTACCCGATCGAATGGGTCTACCAGCGCCGTGACCTGCCGGTCGAGATCGAGCGCGAGTTCGACATCTGGCGGCTGATCCGAGACGAGGACGGCGTGCGCGGCTGGGTGCAGGAGGTCATGGTGATGGGCCGCCGCAGCTTCGTGGTGACCGGCGCCGACCGCACGCTGCGGCAGGATGCGGACCCGAAATCGCGCGCGGTGGCGATCCTCAAGCCCGGCGTGATTGGCCGCATCCGCACCTGCGCGGCGGGCGCCGACTGGTGCCAGGTGCAGGTGGACGACTATCGCGGTTGGCTGCGGCGCGACGAATTCTGGGGCACGCTGCCGGGCGAGGCGGTGGGGAACTGAGACGTTGAAGATACCATAACAATGCCGCAGCGCGCCGCTGGCCGCCGGAATCATCGTCGGCCGCGCGGCAACGGGCAAGGCTTCACAGTTTCGACCCGCCGTCGACGCACAACGTGTCGCCGGTGACCCAGCGCGCCGCGTCGGAGGCAACGAACGCCACCCCATCCGCAATGTCCTCCGGCTGCGCCAGGCGTTTCAGCGCCTGCATGCCACCGCACGGCCAACCGATCGCCGCTTCTCCGGGCGCTGCTGTGTCGCGCTGATGAAATGGTAAGCCGCGTGTAGCAGAGCGTGCACTGACCGCAAGGATCGGCAAGTGTTCGCCGACGCACCGACTGGCCGAGGCTTTCCGGACGTCATGGCCCCCCCGCTTTTCACGACCGTCGCTCTCGTCGCCAAGCCCGAGGACTCGATCCGACCAAGACGATTGGGCAACAATGCAGCCCGCGATGAAAGCGACCGCCCGCCCCGCGCCGCCGAGTCGCCAAACCAGCCAACCCGCGTTATCGTGGCTCGCATGGACCAAGACCCGCCCCGCGCCCACCACGACATGGGTGGCGTGCCCAAATACCTCTGCGAGCCGGTCGATATCGAACCGCACGCCCTCACCGACTTCGACAAGGAGGTCGATGCACTGCGCGGCGTCCTCGGCGCCAAGGGCGTGATGACCGTCGACGAACTGCGCCGCGGGATCGAGGCGATCCCCGAGGCCGACTACCACCGGCTGACCTATTACCGCCGCTGGATCCGCTCGATCGCCGACAACCTGCTGCGCAAGGGCGTCATCACCGAGGCGGAGCTCGCCGCCGCAATGGAGCAGGCCTGATGGCCACATTCGCGCCAGGCACGCGCGTGCGGGTGCGCAACGACTGGCCGGAGGCGCGCGGACCGGCCCACATCCGCACGCCGCATTATGTGCGGGGCGCACAAGGCACCGTGGTGCGCGCGCTCGGCGCGTTCAAGAACCCCGAGGACCTGGCCTTCGCCCGCCCGGCGCCGCCGCGGGCGTTGTACCATGTGCGGTTCGATCCTGAACCGATCTGGCATGACGGACGCAAAGGCAACGACCTGCTGGTGGAGATCTTCGAGCAATGGCTGGAACCGGCATGATGCTGCAGGAAACCGACGGCGAACGCCTGCTGGTGGCGGTGCGCCGCCTGCTGGAGGCCAAGGGCATCGCCTCCACCGCGGAGATCGCCGAGCGCATCGCCGTCACCGACCGCGCCTCCCCCGGCCAGGGGGCCCGCATGGTCGCCCGCGCCTGGACCGATCCCGATTATCGAGCGCTGATGGTCGAGGATGGCAGCAAGGCCGCCGAAATGCTCGGCATCCCGATGCGCGGCATGCCACCGCTCGGCGTGCTTCAGAACGCCCCGGGCCTGCATCACCTCGTGGTCTGCACGCTTTGCAGTTGCTACCCGCGCGCGGTGCTCGGCTACCCGCCATACTGGTTCAAGTCCGCCGGCTACCGCGCCCGCGCCGTGCGCGACCCACGCGGACTGATCGCCGAATGGGGCACCGTGCTGCCCGACGACACCAAGGTCACCGTCGTCGATTCGACCGCGGATTATCGCTGGATGGTCCTGCCGCTCCGCCCACCCGGCACCGAGGACTGGACCGAGACCCAACTCGCCGCCATCGTCCGCGAAGGCGACATGATCGGCGTCACAGTCCCAAAACTGTCGTAGGGCGGAAGAGCGCAGCGTCATCCGCCTCTTGCGTGTCACCCGCAAGCGGCGGATGACGCTGCGCTCTTCCGCCCTACGTCGGCTACGTCAGCGCCTCCTACGGACCACGCAACAAATCCACCGACGGCTCCCCCCGCAGCACATCCTTCGGTGGAGGAGGCGTATCCGCGCACGCATTCCGCGCCGGCGCGCCCATCGGCACACCAACATAAGCCTGCCCGCTGGTCCCCTTCGGCACCCCTGGCCGCCCGGCGATGTCGATGCCCATCGGCACGATCGGCCCCATCACCGGCGCCGGCGCGCAATCCGCCGGCTGCGCATCGGCCCCGCCGGCCAGCAATAGCAGCAAGGCAACCGCAAACCACATGGCCCGCAATCTTACCGGCCAAAGGTTAACCAAACGTTTACGGTCGCACCGACGCCAGCAGCGCCGGAATGAACACCAGGCTCGCCAGCAGCGTGCACCCCAGGCTGATCAGCAGCAGCTCCCCCATGCTCGCCGTCCCCGGATGCGCCGACAGCGCCAGCGAGCCGAACGCGGTCCCGGTCGTCAGCGCCGAGAACAGGATCGCCCGCGCCGTCGCCGAGCCCAGCACCCGCGTCTGCCCGGCGCGCCAGTTCATCACGAAATAGATGTTGAACGACACGCCGACGCCCAGCAGCAGCGGCAGCGCAATGATGTTGGCGAAGTTCAGCGGCAGCGGCAGCAGCACCGCGACCAGCAGCGTCAGCAGCGACGACAGCGTCAGCGGCGCCAGCACCATCAGCACGTCGCGCACTCGCCGCAGCACGACAGACAGAATGATTGTGATCGCCACCACCGCGAGGATCGCGGCCTTGCGGAACGCGCCGGTGATGGTGTCGCTGGTTGCCACGATGGTCACCGCCGAGCCGCCGGCGTCAGGCGCCACCCGCGTTACCTCGGCGACGAAACGACGCAGCCCCGCGCTGCTTTGTTCCACCTCCGGCTTGGCCATCACCTGCACCCGGGCGGTGCCATCCGGCAGCGCCCAATCGCGTGCCAGCTCCGGCGGAATGTCCTTCAGCGTCACCGGCACCGCCGACAGCACCTCACGCAGCGTGCTGAGCTGCGCCGGCAGGAAGCGGGTCAGCGCGCTCTCGGTGGCCATCAGCACGCTGTCCGGCGCCACCTCCAGCCGTTTCAGATCGCCATCGATCGCCACCAGGGCATGATCGCCCGGCAGCTTGACCAGCGCCGGATCGATCTGCGCCAGCGCCGACTTCGCCGCCAGCCGGATCTGGTCCGGCGTCACCGGCGCGACGCTGCTCGGCGCCAGCAGGGTCGGCGCCAGGATGCTGTTGGCGTCGGCGATCAGCGCGAGCTTCTTCGCCTGGTCGTCCGGCACGAAGCTTTGCAGCGAGATCACCTTGTCCACCACCGGCAGCTTTTTCAGCGGCCCGGCCAGCGCCGCGGCGTCGGCCGCGTTCGGCGCCAGGATGTCGATGCTGTACGGATTGGTCAGCGGATCGTTCATCAGGTCGCGCAAGGTGCGCATCGCCTCGGTGTTCGGGTTCTTGGTGTGCAGCGGGTCGGAATCGAACGCCAGCCGCGGCGAGACCGCCAGCGCCAGCACGGCCAGGGCGGCAAACACGCCCAGCACCGGCGCGCGCCGTCGCACCAGTATCGGGTCGAGCCGCGCCGCCCAGGCGAAACCGACCTCGGAGGCCTCGGCGGCCGGGCGGAAGACGGTGATGGCCGCCGGCAGGAACGTGACCGTGCAGACGAAGGCAATCAGCATCCCACAGCCGGCGATCTCCCCCAGCTCCGCCACGCCGGCGAAATCGGTTGGCACGAAGGCGAGGAAACCCGATGCGGTCGCCAGCGAGGCGACCAGGATCTGCGTGCCGGAGCGCGCCGCGGTCTGGCGAAGCGCCACCGCCGGGTCAGGGAACTCGAAGCGCCGCTCGCGGTAGCGGACCGAGAACTGGATGGCGAAATCCACCGCGATGCCGACGAACAGGATGCCGAAGCCGACCGACACCAGGTTCAGCGTGCCGACCGCGACGCTGGCAAACAACAGCGTCAGCATCAGGCCAAGCCCGAGCGTCAGCAGGATAGGCACGATCAACCGCCAGGTGCGCACCGCGAGGAACAGCCACAGCGTGATCAGCAGCACGCTGCCGATCAGCCCCTCGACCGCGCCCTGGGCGACGGTGGCGAATTCCTCGTCCGCCAGTGCGACCTGGCCGGTGATGCGCACCCGCGCCTCGCCGCCCTGCACGAATGGCAAACTGGCGATGATCTTGCGCAGCGCCGTCGTGGCCGCGCCGCCAGGTTGCAGCGCGCCGTAGTCCTGGTGCGGCTGCAGCAGCACGAAGCGGTACTTGCCCGCCATGTCGGACAACCCGCCGCCCAGCAGGCGTTGCCAGGACAGCGGTTTCGGATGGCCGTCGAGCGCACCCGCCATCGCGGTGTGGAACCCGCGCAGCGCCGCGTCGTACGGCGTCAGATCCGCGTCGGCCCGGCTCACGCCCATGCCGAGCAGCGCCAGCGCCGAAAACAGCCCGCGCGCCGTCGGGTCCGCGACAAGCTGGCCCAGGAACGGCTGCGCGTCGATCGTGCGGTCCAGCAGGTCCGACAGTTGTTGCGGATCGAGGAACAGCAGCCCCTCCTTTCGCAGGAACGGCGAGGCGTCCGGCCGGTTGACCGTCTGGAAATGCGCATGGTCCGACGATGCCGCCGCCGCGAGGCCCGCCGCGGTGGCCTCGGCCTCCTCCGGCTCCTGCGCATCGATCACGGCAACGAGCAGGTTCTGGAATTGCGGGAAATCCCGGTTGTAGGCCGCGGCGCGCTGCCGCCAGGGCAGGCTGGACGAGAACAGGTCATCGGTGTCGGTGCTGACCCGCAGGTGCCCGGTCGCATAGAACGCCGACAGCCCGGCGAGCAGCACACTCCCCAGCACCACCAGCGGCGCATGGCGGCGGCAAAGCTCGGCGAGGTGCTCGAGCAGGTAATGGAGTGGCATCGGACTCCGGGGCGGTGAAGGCGCAAGGGGAAGGCGGTGTATCGGCCCCAGATAGGGATTTCGCGGCGCCGGGTCCATGGTGGCAGGGCAATCGCCCACCACCACCGTCTCGGGGTGCATGGGCTTGCTGCGCGTGCGCCATGCTTTGCGTCTCCCCTCGGGGAGAGCCTGGCCGCCGACTCGTTCCGGGCGCCGGTGCGCATGGCGTTCCGGTGAGGGACCTTTCGCGCCCCCCTTTGAGAGGGCTTGAGCCGTGGAGCGGATCGAGCGGAGACAGGGGGCCGCCCCATAGGCATCAGGACAAGGCGGCGGCCGTGGTGGACGATCTCCCCCTCCCCTTGAGGGCGTCGGAGGACAGTTCCATCCCGACGTTGACTCATGCTCCGGCTCCGCACGCAATCGGCATCAACCGCTGACCACAAAATAGGAGGCCCCTGTTGCCAATAAGACTCACCCGAGAAGTGGTTGGGGGTTACACGCAAGCTCGCCCAGACCCCCGGCTGCCGTGATATGTTAAGGTTCATCTCCCCACGAAACCACACATTGATGGACCCACCAGCGCCGGAACGAGTACAACGATAGCCACTGACGTGTTGAAAATTTGGAGGTTTCCCCAATAAGACATCGCTTTTTCTTTGCGGCCTTGTTGCCTTGGCGGTTCATTCTAGCACCGATCAAAAATTTTGCGACGTCGATTCGGCCCCGACCCGATCATCCACCAACAAATATCAAATGCCGCTTCCCGGCTCCGCGGCCGCAGCGCGCTTGACACCCACAACCGGCCTCCGCACCGTCGCCTGAACCAACTTCCTGCAGCCCCGCGGGGAAGACCTTGATGCCGTTCGACATCGGACAGGCGCGCCGGGACACGCCGGCCGCGGACCAAATCCTGCATTTCAACAACGCGGGCGCGGCGCTGATGCCGGCGCCGGTGCTGCAAGCGCAACTGCGTCATCTGCGGCGCGAGGCGGACCGCGGCGGCTACGAGGCCGCCGCCGCCGTCAACGATCAGCTTGAGGCCACTTACGATTCGATCGCGCAACTCCTCAACGCCGGCCGCAGCGAAATCGCGCTCGTCGAAAGCGCCACCGTCGCCTGGGACATGGCGTTCTATTCAGTCGGCTTCGCCCCAGGCGACCGCATTCTTACCGCCGAGGCCGAATACGCCAGCAATTACATCGCCTTCCTCCAGATCGCCCGCCGCACCGGCGCCGTCATCGAAATCGTGCCGAGTGACGCAGCCGGCGAGCTCGACACCACAGCGCTTGAGCGCATGATCGATCGGAATGTGAAACCGATTGCCATCACGCACGTGCCGACCAACGGCGGCCTGGTCAATCCGGCCGCGGAGGTCGGTCGCATCGCCCGCGCGCACGGCATCCTCTACCTGCTTGATGCCTGCCAATCGGTGGGCCAGATGCCGATCGATGTCGAGGCCATCGGCTGCGACATGCTGTCGGCCACCGGCCGCAAATACCTGCGCGGTCCGCGCGGGACCGGCTTCCTCTATGTGCGGCGCAGCGTGCTCGACCGGCTGGAACCGCCCTTCCTCGATCTTCAGGCCGCCACCTGGCTCGCGCCGGACCGTTACGAAATGCGCCAGGATGCGCGTCGCTTCGAGACCTGGGAGCGCAATGTCGCTGGTCAGCTCGGCCTCGGTGCCGCGGTCGACTATGCGCTCGGCTGGGGTATCGCCGACATCGAAGCGCGCGTCGTGGTGCTGGCCGACGAATTGCGACAGCGGCTGGCGGCGATCCCGGGTGTCCGGCTGCGCGACCTTGGGCGCCGACAGTGCGGCATCGTGACCTTCACCGCCGATTGGAAACCGGCACGCGAGATCGTCGCCGCGTTGCACCGACAACGAATGAACTGCCATGCCTCGGCACCGGGCTCGACGTTACTCGACGCCACGGCGCGCGGTCTGCCCGATCTCGTACGGGCGTCGGTGCATTACTACAACACCGAGGCGGAGGTGGCGCGTTTCGCGGCAGCAGTCGCCGCGCTGGTCCGGAACGGGTCGAGCTGAGCCATCCAGCGTAAGAGATGATACATCGCTCCGACTATCTAACCGCCGGTATGCACCTGGGCGCGCGCCCACCCTGGCCGGATCAATGCAGCTTCGGCGCCTTCAGGAACTTGGTCCGATCGCCCGAGCGCACCGTCAGGCTCATCGTCGTGGCGTCGCGCTGCAACCGCAGCCGGACATCGGCCCCTGCGCTGCCCGACGCCCACACCCGGCGCCACAACGAGGCCAGATCGGGAATGTCCTCCTGGTTGACCGACAGGATGCGGTCCCCGGCGCGCAGCCCCGCCTGCTCGGCCGGGCCATTGTCGGCTAGCCCGCCCACCACGATCGTGTCGTCGGACTCGGTCGCATACATTCCCAACCACGGACGCGCCGGGCGGTTCACCCTGCCGTAGCTCAGCAGATCGCCCATGATCGGGCCGAGCAGGCTGATCGGCACCACCATGTTCATGTCGAGCCGCCGGCCGCCGCGGTCGCCCTGCTGCAGGATCAGCGAGCCAATGCCCATCAGCTTGCCGTCCGCGCCGATCAGGCCGCCGCCGCCCCAGAACGGATGCGCCGGCGCGGTGAACAGCGCGTCGTCCAGGACATACTCCCAATAGCCGGCAAACTCCTGGCGGCCCACCAGGCGCGTCTCCACCGCATGATGCTTGCCGCCCCCGGCGGCGAACACCGCCTGGTCACCCACCTTCAACCGGTCGGAATCGCCCAGTTCCAGCGACGGCACGTCGAGCTTGCCGAACGCCTGCACCAGGCCAAAGCCGGTCTCCTGGTCATAGGCCAGCGCGTGCCCCGGCACCGCGCGGCCCGCCGCCGAGGTGATCCAGATCGTCTCCGCCTCAGTCACCAGGTAGCCGATGGTGGCGATGAGACCCTTGTCGTTGATCACGACCCCGCTGCCGGCGCGCTCCGTCCCCAGCGTGCCCGCCGTAAAGGCGTCGGCTGGTATGAAGGTCTTGAGGTTGACCACGGCGCTGAGCGCCCGCGTCAGATCGAACGAATAATCGTCCGGATCCGGCTGCAGGTTTGGCGGGATTTCCCAATCTTCGTTTTTCATGCCGTGGCGTCTTCCGTGGCTGCGGCGGTGGATGGCGAGACGCGCCCTCCTGGGCAAGTATATTAGGCACTTTACGCCCCGGCGCCACTCCAACCTGTCGCCGACCTGTTTGCGTCCGGGCGAACGCCGCTGGATCAGGCCTCCGGCTGCACCGACACGACCAGGCGGATGGTTTCCAGCGCCCCTTCGCGCAGCAGCTTCACCTCGACATAGCGTCCGATCCGATCGGGGCTCAGGAAGGTGCGCAGCGTCCGCGGCGCGTTGATGCTCTGGCCGTCGAGCGACAGCAGGATGTCGCCGTTGCGGATCCCCGCCTGCTCGGCCGGACCGTCGGTGGCGAGATTCACCACCATGCGCCCGGCGTCCTGCTGGGCGACCGGGCGCATCGGTTCGGGCACCGCGATCGGCTGCAGCGATACGCCGAGCCAGCCGCGGCGCCCGCGCGCGATGGCGATCGCAGGCGGCAACACGGCGGCGATGGCGGTGTGCGGCACCACCAGCGCGTGGCCGGTCGCACTGGAGGCGCACATCCCCAGCAGTGCGCCGCTGGCGTCCAGCACCGGGCCGCCGTCATCGGTGGTGTTCGGCGGCAGGTCCAGGGCCAGCACGTCCATCGTGGCGCCGTTCAGCGAGCCGATGCGCGCCGTATCGACGCGATGGATGAAGGTCAGGCGCGCCATCGGACCAGCCTCGGCAGTGGCGCCCAGCGCGACCGCCAAGCCGCCGACCCGTGCCGGGCCCGCGGTGCGGATCACCATCGCCCCGGCCTTGGTTTCCAGCCGCAGTGCAGCGAGGTTGTTGGCGGTG
>Ga0326727_10008322_pt1 | contig 26444 bp, 24 predicted proteins | sample MB2enrmetagenome_FD_207643 | JGI IMG/M metagenome (GOLD analysis project Ga0326727, IMG submission 207643) | Lab enriched peat soil microbial communities from McLean, Ithaca, NY, United States - MB29MY | ecosystem: Environmental > Terrestrial > Soil > Wetlands > Peat | place: USA: New York...
AAAAAAGTACAAGTTACAATTATGTGACAACTCAGTTACAATCAGACGACAGGCTTCCCAAGACAGAAATATTCTCCATCAACGGACTCCTCCTGGCCAAAGCATTCACCTTGCCGATCACAACTGCGGAATTACCCGAAAATCAGCCACCGATTATGCCACAAAGCCGAAAGAATGTTTTAGGGGGTGAACACCGCCATAGCGCGCAGGCGGTTTCGTGGCACGGTTAGGAATGGATGTTTACGGTTGCCGCTCGAACCGTTGGCGGGCAGGCGCGACGGCCCGAAACCAGACCCGCCAACAGGAAATGAGATAATGAATGCGTTGACACGTTGGAATCAGTTAAAAGACCTGGAAGCCTTGCGACAGGGTCTGGGCAGTCTTATGAGCGGCTCCCCGCTGCACCGGCCCGAGGGTCAGGAGGAACCCGTGGCGGTGGCCGAATGGTCCCCGGTGGTGGACATCAGCGAAGACGACCGGGAGTATCTGATCAAGGCAGAGTTGCCTGACGTGAAGAAGGAGGACGTCAAGGTCACTGCGCAGGAAGGCACGCTTACCATCATGGGCGAACGCAAATTCGAGAAGGAGGAGAAAGGCAAAAAGTATCACCGGGTCGAGCGCGCCTACGGCACTTTCGGACGCAGCTTCTCGCTCCCGGATGATGTCAGTCCAGCAAAGGTCAGGGCCGAGTTCAAAGACGGCCTGCTCACCGTGCATCTGGTCAAGGATGAGAAAGCCAAACCGCAGCAAGTTGAGGTCAAGATCTCCTGAGGGGCGCAATGGAGGCAATGGCGATTGCGCCCGTTGCTGCCAGCGCGGAGCGGAGCGGGAATCCAGAGCAGGGGGATGGGCCAAGGGCGCTGCACCTTGTTCCATCCATGAGTGAAGGAAGGCCATGCGACTCTATCTGATCAATCCTACCAACCCGTTGGTTAGCAGCGTCCGCGCCAAAGAAAGCCGCTGGAATCGCTATCGGGTGTGGAAACCGCTCAGCCTGATGGTGCTGGCGGGCCTGACCCCGCCGGAGTGGGAAGTCGTCATCGTGGATGAGAACCGCGGTGCCCCGGACTACCCGGCCATGCCGCGGCCGGATTTGGTCGGTATCACGGCTTTCACCTCGCAGGCGCCCCGGGCCTATGACGTGGCGGCTTACTTCCGACGTTTGGGCGTGCCCGTGGTCATGGGTGGCATTCACGCCACCATGTGCGCGGAGGAAGTTCTTTCGCAAGTGGACTCGGTGGTGAGGAGGGAAGCCGAGGGGGTCTGGCGGCAAGTTCTGGCGGACGCCCGGCAGGGCGCCCTGAAGCGCCAGTATGACGGAGGGTTTGCGAAGATCAGCGAGTTTGCGCCCGCCCGTCATGATTTGCTGCCTGCTGGATATGCCTTCGGAGCCATTCAGACGACACGCGGCTGTCCCCTGAACTGCACATTCTGCAGCGTGACGACGTTCAACGGAGCCCAATACCGGCAGCGTCCCATCCCGGATGTCGTGCGCGAATTCCAATCCATCCGGGAGAAACGGGTTTTGGTCGTGGACGACAATCTCATCGGCACGCGCCCGGAACACATCGCACGCGCGAAGGACCTCTTCCGCGCCCTGGCCCACGCGAACCTGCACAAGCAATGGGTTGCCCAAGCCACCATCAATTTCGCTGACGACGAAGAACTTCTGACGCTGGCCACGAAGGCCGGATGTCACGGCGTCTTCATCGGCTTTGAGTCCCCGTCGCCGGAAAGGCTTCGGCATCTGGGCAAGAAATTCGACCTGCTAAAGGGGCGGGACTTTCGCGCGTCCGTGCGCCGCATTCAGCGGCACAGCATCCTGGTTGTGGGTTCCTTTATCATCGGTTTGGACATAGATGAACCGGGCATCGGCCAACGGATCGCCGAGGTGGCCAGCCAGTACGGCGTGGACAATCTCAACGTGCTGTTTCTGACGCCGTTGCCGGGCACACGCCTGTGGGACCAGATGAAATCCGAAGACCGCATCGCCCTCACCGCGTTCCCCGAGGACTGGAAATACTACACGCTGACCTTCCCCGTGGCCCGGTACCAGCACTTGTCGTTGGGCGGCATCATCCAGGAGATGATCGCCTGCGATCGAAACTTCTATTCCCTGCCGCGCGTGCTGTGCCGGGTGTGGGGCAGCTTGTGGCAACGCCGCCATCCCCTGGTCAGCCTGGTGGGCAATCTGTCCTACCGCCACAACAGCCGCGTGGACAGCAGGACCTACGCGGACTTCCAGCGGCAGCGGCGCGATTTTTCCGGTACAAACCGAATGCAAACCCATGCCTGCAATGAAAGAACGAAGATGAATAGATCAAAATGTCCCCACTGTGGCGTTCAACCCGGCCATTAGCCGCCCCTGAGGTCATTCACGGGAAACGTGAAATTCATTCGCGTGTCGACAAATGCGCAGAGTTTCAATGATGCGCACCAGTCCTTTAACATCCGGCTGTCATTCGTTTATTCCTCCATGATCCCATCCCTGAGTATCCGCAAGATGGGCGGGGCGGCGTTGCATGAGCTGCTCAAGAGGAGACGTCGCGGCGGGGGATCTCGCCTGCAGGTTCAAGGCCGGGAAGTGCAACGAAAAATCCCTCTTGTCGCTCGTGGCGGCCGCGGTCGCGTTCAAAGACAACACGGCGAAAGGTTCCAGAAAAGTTGACATAATGACTTCAGTTCAGTGTTCGCTTCGTTATGGAAACAGTGCAGTCTTTCATGTAAACTGGCCAATACTTTGTTGGTATTCCGGCGATACCTTAAATCTATGGGGAACACCTGATGCCGTTAGGGGCGCGAATGAGCTGAATTCAGGAAAACCCATTCCCGCAGTGGGTCTCAGTGGGCAGGGGCCGTGAAGCTTTTGACGATCTGGATGTATTGTTGCAATGCTCTGGAATCATTATCCCGGTTCCAGGCAATGCAGTAGTCCACCTTGACCGGCGGCAGCAGGGGCCGGAAGGCCACACCGGGGTGGGGCAAGTATTTCATGTGCTCGCGCGCCAGCGAGACGCCCAAACCTTCGGCGACGAAGATCCTGAGGGCGGGTTCCAATTCAGCGTCTTGTAGAATTCTCGGCGTAAAGCCCGCCGGCTGGCAGGTTTCGCAGAGCCAATCGCGAAAACCCGGATGCGTCTTCTCGGACAGGCCCACGAAAAACATCTTTTCCAACTCGGCGAGATTGACCCAGCGCTTCCTGGCCAGCGGATGTTTCACCGGCAGGACCACGACCGTTCTGTGCCGGGCGATGCTTTCCCATTGCAGGCCCCTCGTGGAGGCCGGAGGACGCAGCCCGACAAAGCCCAGCTCAATCTTGCGCGCTTCCAGGGCGCGAAACTGTTCCGCCGGAGTCATGTCGAAGAGGTTCAGCGCAATGTGCGGGAAGGCCTGACGGAAGGCCCCGAGCGTTGCGGGGAGCAGCTCGAAGTTAAAATTGGACGAATAGGCGAGGTTCAACTGGCCGGTTTCGCCCCGGCTGAGACGCTGCACCGACTGGATACTTTCCGTGGCCAGCGCCAGTACACGTCTGGCATCAACGAGGAAAGACCGCCCTTCCTCGGTCAAGGCCACCTGGCTTTTGGAACGGTTCAGGAGACGCACGCCGATCTCCTCCTCCAGGTTATGGATCTGGCGCGTGAGCGAGGGCTGCGCTAAATGCAGCTTTGCGGCGGCCTTCGTGAAATTCAAAATTTCCGCCACAGCCACGAAATACCGCAGGTGACGCAGTTCCATATCGTGAACAGCAGTTTACCAGTTCAAATCGCATTAGCAAGGGATGCAAGTGTCCGTTCTCACTTTTTCGGCGTGCCCCGGCACATCGTGACCCCCTTCCGCCGCCGCGGCTTGATCAATTCAGGCTCTCAGCCGAAATCACGGCGCACGGGGCGGCGGCTGGCGCCGCCAAAGGGAATTCTGTGACGCCCATTGAATCGCCATGGGGCAGATCTCCTGATAAGAGGCCATATATGGCGTGATCCGCGAAGTGGTCATGCAGCCATTCCGCCCCGCGAATGACACCCTCAAACTTGAAGCCGAGACGTTCCGGAATCCCGCGACTGCGGGTGTTCCTGCTCGCACACTCGATGGTGACACGGTTCAATTTAAGCGTATGGAACGCGTGCGAAACAAATGCCCGGCAAGCCGCCGTCATAATGCCCCGGCCTTGATGGGCTTCATCCAGCCAATAGCTCAACACGGTCGAGCGATTCAACCAATCAATATTCAGATGATTGATCACGCCGCAGAGTTGGCCTTCGTGCCAGATGCCGGCATGAAATCCCCGGTTTTTGGAGAGTTGTTGCAGCCATTCAGTGATGAAGCGGTCCAGATCCGCAGTGGACCGTATGAGATCAATCCACGGATGCCACGGTCGCAAGTGTTTGCGATTGGCGTCCATGACCTTGAAAAGCTCCCGGCAGTGCGGATGCTGAATCAGCCGCAACTCGATCTGCCCGTTAATTTTGTGGGAAAACACGGGTCAACACATTCAGTGAAAACCTCAAGCTTTGAGGTTGAGGATTCTGCCGATGGATTGCGCTGTGGGGGTGCCCTGGGCGGCGGTTTTAAGGACTTCCACGCCATTATTTGCGATCTCCGAGTGGGTGAAAGGACGATGGGCACGGGCCGTGGACAGGCAGTTGCGGGACTGCCCGGCGGCTTGAATATCCTGCTCCAAAGTGGCAAACGCCCTTTGCGCGCCAGGCAGGTCGGCGGACTTCAAAGCACTGCCCAGGGTCTGCAAATCCCTGCTCGTCTGCGTGCCCGGGCCAAACAGGCTGGCTGGGCCTGCCGTCTGCGCGGTTTTCTGGACATCCTGCAGGAAGGCTGCAAACGCGGTCTGCGCGGCTGCAAGATTGCCTGCCTGAAGGGTGTTTTGCAGCGTGGTAAAATCCTGGCTGCGCTTGGTCATGGAGGAAACAGCGGTCACATTCATAAAACGTCTTCCATCATTAACATCGCCAGAAGGGATCGGCAGGAGGCGGGAAATACTTTAGCAGGCGGTTGAAAAGCGGGTGATTTTTCCAATCGTCGAGAGGATGGTCTCGGCCGCTCGTTTCCAAGGCCATTGCTTCATATCTTCTGCGGCTGCTGCTCCGCGCGCCCGGGCTTCGAGACAATGTTCGTGGGCGTATTCAACGCTGGCGATGATCTCATCCAACGCTGGCTCAACCCACCGCCCCACCAACTGTCCTGTCCCGTCGTTGATGGACAGAGGCCGAAGGTTGCGGAGAAGGAACGCATTGCCGGCATGGCATATATCCTTATGGCCGGTGGCATGGGTGACAATGACCGGTTTCCCACAGGCCATGAATTCCATGAGGACCAGATTGGTTCCTCCCTCGCAGCGATTGGGGAAGAGACCAAGATCGGAGAGGCGATAGACTTGGGCCATCTGTTCCGGGGTCAGGCCCGGCATGGTCATCACTCTCTTGGGGTCGATGCCGTTGAGGCGATAGAGATGCTCCATCTGCTCCACCCAGTGGTGGCCGGACAATTCGAAGCGAATGTGCGGCGATGCCCTCATCGTTTCCATTGAGGCGGGCCACGGGTTGTGCCAGGCAGTGAGCAACACCATGTCGGGATGTTTTTGGCTGAGGATAGAAAAAGCCTTCAACACCAGATCCTGGCCCTTGCGCAACTCGAATTTGCCGCCGGAAAAAAGCACGAAACGCCCGTTTTTCGCAGCCGCTTGCGGGTGAAAGACAGTTGCGTCCACGCCTTGAATCAACAGGGCGGCATGGGAAATGCCTTTCTCCCGCAAGCGTTGCAGACACCAGCTTGAACCGGCAAAAACGACATCGAAGCGGCGCGCGTTCTCCACCGACTCGGAAGTCAGCTCATTTTCAAAGAAGACATATCCGAAATTATGGCGCCCCCGGGCCGGACTGAAAGGAGTGAAAACAGCCCCTTGCAAGGGCGTGAAGAGATCGCCGGGCAGCACTTTGGATTGGAACATGGGATCGCTACTGTCCAAGTGGCGCACTTCCACCAGTTTTGACAGTTCGGCCAACAAATGCCGGTTGCAGACGCCCCAACCGAATCCGCTGCCCGGTTGTCCTGCGTAGTAAAGAGGGCTGGAGGCATGAACTGGTGACGCCGCCTGATCGCCAGACTGGACTGAAGCCACTGCGGTTATGGGAGTTGGAGAATGGGCGCGGGCTTGGTTGCCCGTTAATTGGCCATCCGGCAATGGGTTCCTGCGCTGTGTTAGATCGCGCAGAGCCGCTTCGACTTGCGCGATCACCCCCGCCCAATCGCCGGGCTTGGGCTGGCGAAAGAGGGTCATGGTGGGATACCAAGGGCTGTCGGAGCGTCCGAGCATCCAGCGCCAACAGGGGGAAAAGGCCAAGACTCCCCAGACCGGACGGGCCAGGGCGCCGGCCAGGTGCAAGGTTGATGTGCAGACGGAAATGACCAAGTCCATTTGTCCCATGGCCGCCGCCGTATCGGCGAAATCGCGCACCCGGCTGCCAAGGTTCTCGACCTGAATGTCAGCGGGCAATTTCTTCAAGTCAGCCGAGCGGGGACCGCACTGAAGACTGAAGAAGCGAATGCCCGGGAGGCGCAACAGCGGAAGAAACTGGTCCAGCGAGGCCGAACGAATGCGATTCTTGGGGTAAAGATCGCCGCCAGACCAAACGAGGCCCACTTTCAAAGTTCCGACGGGCACCGCGCTTAACGGAAACGTTTCGGCAGGCGGGATGGGAAGATACGGAACTGTTCCTGGCACATTTTCCAGCGTTGTTTTGAACAGATGCGGCAGACTCATCAAAGGGGCATGGGTGTCAAAAGGCGGGAGCGGCTCGCCCGAATCCAGCAGTTGATCGAGGCCCTGAACATGACGCACAAGAGTTTTCAGGACGGCGGGACAGACCAGCAGAACCCGCGCTCCGCGCTGCGCGAGCAAGGGAACGTAGCGGATGAAATGGATAACATCACCCATGCCTTGCTCGGCGTAGAGCAAAATGGTTTGGCCTCGAATGTCCCGGCCATCCCAGACCGGCTCTTTGAATTGGGGTGGTTTGGCGGGCACGTCGGGCCTTTTCCAACGCCACTCATATTCCGCCCATCCGCGAAGAAAATCGCCGCCGGCCAACAGGGCCATGGATCTATTGTAGCGGATCATGGCGTCATCGCCTTTGATGGCCAACGCCTGATCGAACGCCGGCAGAGCCTCCCCAAGCCTGGTCTGGCCCATGAGGGCATTGCCCAGACTATTGAAGGCTTCTTTGCATCCCGGCTGCAGCCGCAAAGCGCGGCGGGCGAAGTCTTCAGCGCGGACAAAGTCACAACGACGCTCCAAAATCGCGGCCATGGTGTTGAGCAGATCGGCATTGGGATGCGGCTCCTGGCGGAGCGCTATTTCCAGACTGTCCATCGCCTCGTCGCACCGTTCCAGCTTGGCCAAAGCCATGCCGAGCTGGCCGTGAACGCCGGGCAAATCCGGCTGGAGCGCCGCGGCTCGGCGGGTCGCCTCGGCGGCCTCGGCATACCTGCCCAGGGCCAGGAGGATGCTTCCGGCCGACCTCTGCGCTTCCGCGTTCGACGGGGAGATTTTTATGGCCCGTTGAATCCACGAGAGAGCTTGCTCGTTGCGACCCCGCTGCGATTCGACCAGGGCAAGAAAATTCAATGCAAGAATGTTGTGTGGCTCGCGCTGAATCACCTTCTCGCACAGCGCAACGGCTTCAGCGGGTTTTCCCGCCTCAAATTCTTTCACCGCTTGCTGAAGGATGTGCAACATCGCCGGAGGCAATGTAATCGGCAGCAGGGCGGGAAAACTTTAGGGGATGGCAAAAAATAATTATCAACCGAAATGATAAAGTATCCCGCCCTCGTTCCGATAGCCCAACTAGAATGGCGATTGGCAGCCATAAAGGGCCAATAGGGAAAACTGGTGAAGCCCGCAATCGAAATTCACCACATGGCAAGGATTGCCGTGCAGCAAAAAACTCCCCGCAAGGGGTGACTCAAGGAAAAGAGTTAGTTATGGTAATAAATACAAACATCGCGGCGCTCAACGCCGCCAATGACCTCGATCAGTCAAACAACGCGCTCAACGCATCACTGGCGCGGCTTTCCACAGGCTCGCAACTGGTGACTGCGTCTGATAATCCCGCCGGTTTGGCGGAATCCATCAGCCTGAACGCGGAAATCGGCCAGACCAATGCGGCCAACAACAACGTCGGCAACGCCACCTCGTTCTTGCAAACCCAGGATGGGTATCTGCAACAGGTGGGTTCGGCGCTGGATCAAATGGCCGCGCTGGCGGTCGAAGCGCAGGACAACACCACGACCCAAGGGGCAGACTATAATTCGGAGTTCTCAGCCCTGGCCTCGTTCATCAGTAACACGGCAAAGCAAAGCTTCAACGGCGTGAGCCTTTTCGCCGGGACGAGCTTAACGGTGACCAACAATGGCGTCGGCGGCACGGTCGTGCTGACAGGCGTCAGCCTGGCCACAGCGTCAGCCTACACCGCTCTGGCTGGTTTGAGCATCTCCTCGTCCACCTCCGCGGTCGCGGCCCTGACGGCAGTGACGGCAGCGATCACGCAATTGGGCACCGACCGTGCCACCGTGGGCGCGAATGAAGAGACCATGAGCTACACCAACCAGGAGTTGACTGTGTTGGGCACCAACCTCACCGCGGCCAACAGCCAGATCAGCGATGTGGATGTGGCGACGGAGAGCACCACCTTCGCCAAGGATCAGATTCTGGTGCAATCAGGCACGGCGATGTTGTCGCAGGCGAATCAAAATCCGCAAAACGTGTTGAAACTCATCGAGAACTTGTAAGAGGATGAGACATTGATTCGGTAATCAGACTCGGGCGGCGTTCGCGCCGCCCGAGTTCCGCGATTCCGGGTGGAATCGGCCTGATGCGGTTCATAATGCAGTCAAAGAACCCCATCGCCAGAACAGGTCGGCAGCATGGCGGAAATGCTTTGGGGGGATTGCAAAAAGCAATCCTCATCCGAAAGGGCTAAAGTAATTCCGGCGTCCTGCCGATACCTCGTTTAAATGGCGATTGGCAGCCACTAAAGGCCAATAGGGAAAACTGGTGAAGCCCGCAATCAAAATTCACCACAAGGCAAGGACCGCCGTACAATAAAAACTCCCCGCAAGGGGTGACTCGATGGAAAGAGTTAGTTTATGGTAATCAATACGAACATCGCGGCGCTCAACGCCGCCAATGACCTCGATCAGTCAAACAACGCGCTCAACGCATCACTGGCGCGGCTCTCCACCGGCTCGCAACTGGTGAATGCGTCTGATAATCCCGCCGGTTTGGCGGAATCCATCAGCCTGAACGCGCAAATTGGCCAGACCAATGCGGCCAACGAGAACATCGGCAACGCCACCTCGTTCTTGCAAACCCAGGATGGGTATCTGCAACAAGTGGGTACGGCGCTGGATCAAATGGCCGCGCTGGCAGTCGAAGCGCAGGACAACACCACGACCCAAGGGTCAGACTATGAGTCGGAGTTCAAAGCCCTGGCCTCGTTCATCAGTAACACGGCAACGCAAAGCTTCAACGGCGTGAGCCTTTTCAGTGGGGCGAGCCTAACGGTGACCACCAACGGCGACGGCGGCACGGTCGTGCTGACAGGCGTGAGCCTGGCCACAGCGTCAGCCTACACCGCTCTGGCTGGTCTGAGCATCTCCTCCTCCACCTCCGCGGTGGCGGCCCTGACGGCAGTGACGGCAGCGATCGCGCAATTGGGGACCGACCGCGCCACCGTAGGCGCGAATGAAGAGACCATGAACTACACCAACCAGGAATTGACTGTGCTGGCCACCAACCTCACCGCGGCCAACAGCCAGATCAGCGATGTGGATGTGGCGACGGAGAGCACCACCTTCGCCAAGGATCAGATTCTGGTGCAATCAGGCACGGCGATGTTGTCGCAGGCGAATCAAGATCCGCAAAACGTGTTGAAACTCATCCAGAACTTGTAAGAGGATGAGACATTGAATCGGTAATCCGACTCGGGCGGCGTTCGCGCCGCCCGAATTCCGCCGATTCCGGGTGGAATCGGTTTGAGGCAGTTTGTAATGCAGTAAAAGAAAAAGAATTGGTCTATGTCAGCGACCAGTAGTACGAGCAGTTCTACAACAGCCGACGCCCTGGCGATGTCCGGCCTGGCTTCCGGCATTAACTGGACATCCATCGTCAACGAAATGCTCACCGCAGAGGCCGCCCCCGAGACGCAGATGAATACCGAGGAGACGGCCGATGAGAACAAGAAAACCGCTTATCAAACCATCGGAACTGATTTAACCACTCTGAACACAGACGCCACCACCCTGAGCAACCCGAGCTTTTTTGACAGTCGGACGACTACTCTTTCCGATCCCTCAGTCGCCAGCGCCACAGCCGCCTCCGGCACTGCCCTGGGCACTTACACCTTCGACGTCACCCACCTGGCCAGCGATTCCGTGCAGGTGGGATCCACTGCCAGCGCCCCATTGAGTTCCACCGACAATGTTGACAACCTGGTCTTGAGCAGCGCCGGTTTCGCCACCCCCATTACCGCGGGCACTATTACGGTCAACGGCCAGACTATCACGATTTCCACCAGCGAGACTTTGCAGGACGTTTTTAACGACATTTCCACCGCCACGGACGGTGCGGTCACCGGCAGTTATACCACCTCGACCGATACCGACGGGAAGATCTCGGGCGATGAGATCACGCTGTCCAACACCGATCCCACCAACACCACTCCCATTACCCTGGGCAGCGACACGGACACCAGCAATTTTCTACAGGCCGCGGAACTCTATAACAATGGGACCGACACCGTGACCAGCGCCGCCGCCTTGGGCGGTGTCAATTTGAGCAACAACCTGGATGAAGCGAACACCTCCATCACGATCAACGACGGCGGCTCGGGGAACGGCGAATTCATCATCAACGGTGTGCAGTTCAAATTCGATGCCGAAACCGACAGCGTATCAGATGTCTTGCAGGAGATTAACAATTCCGCCGCGGGAGTCACGGCCACTTACGATCCGGCCAATAACCGTTTCGAGCTTACCAATACAAGCCCGGGGGACGTGGGCATCTCGCTCCAGGACGTCACCGGCAATTTTTTGGCGGCGACCGGCCTGTCAAGCGGAAAATTGCAAGCGGGGAACAATCTTGAATACAGCATCAACGGCGGGGGCACATTGACCAGCCAATCCAACACCATTGATGCGGGGTCGTCCGGCATCACCGGATTGTCCATCACTGCTTTGGGCGCTGGTTCCACCACCATCTCGGTCGGCAGCGACACCTCGACCATTTCTTCCGCGATCAGTTCTTTTGTGACGGACTACAATGCCGTGCAAAACTACATCAGCAGCCAAACCACCTCCACCACCAGCTCCACGGGCACGGTCACGCCCGGACTGTTGACCGGCGACATGGATGTAGAAAATATCGCGTTCACGTTGCGGCAGTTGGTGGATGCCACGCCGTCGGGCGGGACCACGGGGGTCGAGAACCTGAACGATCTGGGCATAACGTCCAACGGAACGGATAATACCCTGTCGCTCTCCGACACCACAACACTGGACAACGCGCTGACCAACAATCTGAGCGCCGTTCAGAATTTATTCACCAATGCCACCACCGGCCTGGCCACGACTCTGGGTTCCTATCTGACCGGCGTTACAGGCTCCAATGGGGTGCTGGCCACCGATGAGTCCAATATGACCAGTGAGGCCAAATCCATGGCCACCAACATCAGCACACTACAGGCGAAGATCGCGAATGACCGAACAACGCTGGACAATGAGTTTGCCGCCATGGAAACCGCCATTAACAGCCTTAACACGGACAAGCAATTTTTGAACAACTATTTTAACAGCTCAAGCTCGAGCGACCAAACCGCGCCCAGCTCGGTCAATTCATCTTCGTCTTCAGGTTAAAGTATTCCACATCATGAAAAAAGGCTGGTTTAAACTTGGGTGGAGAGAGGGCGGTTTAAGGCTCTGCTTGCTTTGCTCCATTATGACGGCTGTCCTGGCCGTCGGTTGCCACGTCCTGCCGCCGTTCCCGAATGCGGTTCAGGATATGGGTCCCCGCTATCGGCCCACCAACGTCTATCGGCGGACAAATTCGCTGCCAGCTCAAGTCAAGCGCGTTGCCGTATTGCCGCTCGTCACCCCTGTGTCCACGGCATTTCTGGAGGCCGGCGTGGAAACCCTCGGGCCGCTCCTTTACGCGGAACTTGAGAAGTGCAAACGGTTTGAAGTGATACCGGTTTCGCCCGAGCAATTGAGACAATGGACGGGCAGGAGCGGCTGGAGAACAGACGAGGCGTTGCCGGCGGATTTTTTTGGGCGCGTGAGCGATGCCACCGGCTGTGATGCGATATTATTCTGCCAATTGATCCGCTATCAGCCCTATCAGCCTTTGGCGGTGGGATGGAAATTCAGCCTGGTGGCCAATCCGCCGCCCGGCCCCTTGTCTGTGCAGGAGATGAAAGACAAAATTTTATGGTCCGCCGATGAAGTGCTGGACGCCGGAGAGCCGGGCGTGTCCAATGCGGCGAGGGATTATTATGGCCATCATCTCCGCAATGAGGCGCCTTCAGCGGACGCCTCCACCATCTTGACTTCGCCGGCCCAGTTTGGCCAGTACACGCTGGCCGCTCTTTTGGAGACATTGCCCGGGAGGCCGGCTCCAAGCCGGTAAGGGCGGCTAAAGTTATTTGGAATGATGGCCGATAAAGAGCGGGGAAAGGATGTTCGACTGGTGAAAGCTGAAAGTTGCTGAAAGTTATGGAAATTGATGCCAAGATGAATCCGGGGGCCGTCCATGGCCTGTTGGCGGCGACACGTTCCGCGACCGGGGCAAAACCGGTTGCGGAGAGCAACTCTTTCGCCGGCACAACCGCCTTGGAGACGGCGTTAAAAAATACTGCCGACACCCGCCCGGAAGCCGTGGCCCGCGGCCTGGAGTTAATCAACACCGGCAATTACCCGTCGGCCGATGCGGTCAAAAAGCTTTCCGGCTTTCTGGCCAGCCAACTGCAATCCATGCCGGATTAAATCAAAAATTCACCCATGACTCAACACAATGACCCGTGGCAATCGTATCGCAAAGTGAGCACGCAGACGGCCTCTGCGCCCCATCTGGTTTTGATGCTTTACGATGGCGCCATCAGTTTTTTGGAAAGAGGGCTGACGGGATTCAATTATTCTGATCCGTTGGAATTCAACCTGACCATCAACAATAATGTCCAGCGCGCGCAGGCCATCATCCACGAGATGAACGCCAGGCTGGATATGAAGAAAGGAGGCGAAATCGCCGAAAATTTCCGGCGGCTCTACACCTACCTCTATCGCCGTCTGCAGGAGGCGAACCTCAAAAAGAAAAAACCGCCGATCGAAGAAGTCGTCGGGCACTTGCGCGCACTGCGGGAAAGTTGGGCGGAAATGTTGCGCCGCGGGCGGGGGACTGACGGCGATTTGGCTTCCCTGCCGGCGGGAACGGACCTTCACTTGGGTTGATCGGCCATGAGCGCACGAAAAGAACTGGCCGGGATTTTGGAGCAATGGCTGCAGTTGACCCGGGCGGAAGGCGCGGCTATTCAAGCAGCCGTCTGGCCCGCCGTCAGGCGAATTCAGGCCCGGAGGGCCGCCCTGCGAGAGTCATTCACCGAAGCTGCGCGGAGATGCGCGGAAGAGAATGCGGCCGCCAAACCTGGCAACCCTCCCCCCAAGCCTTTTCGCGCCGAGGTGGGCCGGATCATTTCTTTGCTCACGCGCAACAGCGTGGCGTTGAGGGCGCAGTTGAGCCGGGCGCGGGCCCGGCAGGAATCGCTCGACCAGGCGAACCGGAATCTGCGGGGAATTCAGCGTTCGTATGTCCGCCCGCAACCACCCACGGCATGGCATTCCTATTCCTGATGACCAAGCGGCTTCAGAAACCGTCCCGGGTTGATTGGCCCCCCAGCCGGGAGTTGTCTCAAACCGATACGCTGGCAAGAGGGAAAGGACTGTGGAGTTGAACGCCAGTCATTCACCATGCCAGCGGAACAAAATTTTTTAAAAGAGGCGGCCCACCCGATACTGATTGTTGACGATGAAGAGCTCGTCCTGACAACCTTGCGCGAGATCTTGTCGCGCGAAGGCTACCAGGTGATGACGTCGCCGCATGCGGTGCATGCGGTGAGCGTTCTGCAAGAACAACAGTTTTCGGTGGTGATCAGCGATCAACACATGCCGCTGGTCACCGGTTTGGAATTCCTGGCGCAGGTCAAGCAAATCCAACCCGATGCCACGCGCATACTCATCACGGGGGTCCTGAGTTTGGGCACGGTGATTGATGCCATTAACAAGGGGGAGATTTACCGCTTTGTGGTCAAGCCCTGGCTGCGCGAGGAATTGCTGGCCACGGTCAAAAACGCCGTCCAGCGCCATGAATTGATATGCAGCAACGCCCGGCTGCGCGCCGAGACGCTGGCCATGAACGAGGAGCTGACCCGGACCAATCAAGCCCTGGCGTTGCAGGTCGCCATGGTGGCCGGGCAAAACAAGCAACTGGAGAGATTGACCGCGGCGCAGGAGGAAAATTTCCGGCAATCGGTGGAGCTTTGCGTGCAAACGATGCAGACGTTTTATCCCACGTTGGGCAACCAGGCCCGCCGCGTCTTTGTTCTTTGCTCCACCATGGCCAAAGGCATTGAGCTGTCGTCAGAAGAGCGGCAAACGTTGGAAATTAGCGCCTGGATTCATGATATTGGTTTGGTGGGTGTTCCACGGCGGCTGATCAAGCGCTGGGAAGAATCGCCTGCGGCCCTGAGCGCGGCCGAGCGCGCGTTGGTGGAGCATCATCCCATCCTCGGCGCTGAGTTGGCTGGCTTTGCCCATCACCTCAAGGAGGTCGGCCCCACCATCCGTGCGCACCATGAGCGTTTTGACGGCGGCGGTTATCCCGACCGGCTCAGCGGGCAGAATATTCCGTGGCTGGCGCGGTTGCTGGCGGTGGCCGTGGCCTATGCGGAGTTCGATCCCACCGGCCAGCCCGCGGCGGACAGGATCAGCGCAGGCTCCAGTTCGGCCTTCGACCCGGAGGCGGTCAGGGCTTTCCTAAGCACTTTGCCCAAGGCCGTGGTACCGGGGAAACAACGGGAGGTTCTGCTCTCAGATCTGCGCCCCGGCATGGTGCTCGCCCAAGGCATTTACACGGTCAGCGGGATACTGTTGATCCCGGACGGCCAACGGTTGACGGGCCCCTATATTGACAAACTGATTAATCACAACCGGATCAACCCCATTTCGCAATCGCTGCTGGTTTACTGTTAGGACCGGTCCCGAAACAAGGTCAGTCAATCATCGAATTCTCAGACCAACCCTTCCAGGGCCGCCGGCATGCGTTCCAAACTGTGTTTAAGACTGGCCCGGCTGATGGCGTTTTCGTCCTCGGTCTGATGGGCAAAGAGCATCTTCCAACCCGTGGTCTTGCGCCACGACTCCGGGTCCTTGGGAGGCAGGCGGCCGCTGTAGCCGATCTTCCCCTGTTGCACCAGCAAATCCGCCACTTGCACAGCCGCAGCCACAAGACCATGCGTCGGGGCCAGTTCCGGTTGATGATGAAACTGCACGATTTCCACGAACATCTCGGGCAACGTCTGTTTCTGCAAGTAAACCGCCCCCAATTCTGCGTGGTCCATGCCCAATACTTCCCGCTCAAGCTCCATCAAATCCATTTCGGCTTCTGTTCGGTGAATATAAATTTCCGCGAAATGCTCCGGGAAGGCCGAAGCCATCGTGATCTTGCCCACGTCATGGATCAATCCCGCCACATAATCACTATCCGCCTGCTGTGATTGAACAAGGTCAATGACCTCCCGCGTCATCAATGCCGTGCCAATGCAATGGTGCCAGAATCCCCGCCACTCCAGCCGCGTGTGGCCCGCCAGGATTTGAAAATCCTCGATAATCGGCGTCACCATCGCCAGTTGGCGAATCTGTCTCATGCCAAGGTAAAAGACCGCCTCCTCAATGTTCTTGACCGGCTTGGAAATCCCATAATGGACCGAATTAACCAGCCGCAACAGGCGCGCCGTAAGGCTCGGATCGCGCCGGATGATCTCTGCAATCTGCGAAGTGTACCTCTGATCGGACCCCAGCAATGCCTTCAAGGCATTCTCGATGCTGGCCAGCGACGGCAGGCAGGGGCAGCTTCTCAGCCGGCTCTCAATTTGCCGCCTGTCCAACCGCGGACATGGGGCGCGTGTGGAATTGACTACAGTCGTCATTTGCCACTCATCGTCAAAAATCTGGTGGAACTAAAGCGCCCGGCATGATTAAAGTTCACGGCCCAAACCTCCGATACCCCTGCGGATAGCTGTTTTGAGAAAAAATGAAATCAGACCCATGAAGCAATGCCTGTTCCGGAACTGGCAAGGCTTGTCTTTTGTCCTCCTCGCTGCTCTGAGCGTGGCGGCCGCTGCTTCGGCTGGCCCGGGCTGGCTGCCGCTGGTGGGTCCGACCCCCTTGCGCTTTTCCCCGGCGCCCCGGCCCTGCGCCAACCGGTTTGTTTTGCCCGTTTCTGTGCCGGCGCCAGAACCGGCGCCTGTTGTTTCCCAAGCCGACAAGGCGCCGCCGGCGTCCTCCGCGCCGGAACCGCCCGCCGTCATCCTGCGGGCCGGCAATGGCATGGCGCAACTGCCGGTGGAATCCTCGCCGCCCGAGGCTGTGGTTTCTCCCCAGATGTTGCTGAAATATTTCACCAAATCCACCAACAGCACCGCTTCGGCCGCCACCCCGCTCGACTTCACTCCGCCTAAAGCTGCGGGGACGCCTCCCAGCAGGGCTACTTACGAAACCGGTCCATGAGGCAGTTTATGTTCCATAGATCCGGCCTTTCCCTCCTGCTCGTCTGCAGCGCAAGTTGCTGCCAGCTCTGGGCGGGAGACCTTGCGCTTTCCAACGTCCCTTCCGCCTCTTCCCCAACGGATTCGACTCCCGCTCCCGGACTGGGTCTGCTCCCCACCCCCGGGACAGTTCCAGCCGGGGCCTCTGCCCAACCTGACAGCCTGCAAAAGTTGCAACTTCAACTCGATTTGGGCAGGGAACAACGACGCCAAAAAAGCACAATCCTGGCCGCTCAAACCCTCACCGGGCTTTTGACGGCGGATGCCCCGGCCGAAATCAAGCGCCTGGCCCTCTTCGAACTCGCCCTGGTGGCGCAGGACGACAATAAACTCGTCCTCGCGGAACAGATTTTCGGCCAGTATCTCCACACCTATTCAGAAGACCCCAGTGCGCCGGAAGTTTTATTGCGCCAGGGACTCATCTATCGCCAGATGGGGGTGAACACCCTGGCCATTTCCAAATTCTACGCCGTCATGTCCACCGCCCTCAAATTGAAATTGGAAAACATGGATTATTACAAAAAGCTCGTGCTGCAAGCGCAGATCGAGATTGCTGACACTTATTATCAGGAAGGAAAATACGAGGAGGCGTCCGACTTCTTCAGCCGCCTGCTCAAGTCGGCCAATCCTGAACTGGATCAGGTTCAAACTCAGTACAAACTCGTCCGTTCGCTCTCCTACTCGACCAATAACGCGGAAACAGTCGCCCAGGCGCAAATTTTTCTCACCCTTTATACCAACGCCGCTGAAGTGCCCGAAGTCCGCTTTTTCCTCGCCTCCTCCCTCAAAAAGCTGGGGCGGAACAACGATTCCTTGAAGCAGGTTCTCCTGCTCCTCCAATTCCAGGAGGAAAATGTCCGCAAAAGCCCCGAAGTCTGGGTCTATTGGCAGCGGCGCGCCGGGAACGAGATCGCCAATCAACTCTACAAGGAGGGCGATTTCTTCAGCGCCCTCCAGATTTATCTCACCCTGGCCGAACTGGATAAATCCCCCGCCTGGCAACTGCCGGCCTGGTACCAAACCGCCCTGATTTACGAGCAACTCCAGCAATGGCAAAAAGCCACCGACACCTATCAACGCATCCTGGACCGTCAAAAGGAATTGACCGATGCCACCGCCACACCCAGCCTCCTTTCCTTGTTCGAGATGGCCAAATGGCGCAAGGATTATATCGATTGGATGCAAAAGGCCAAAATAACCCAGCAGTCGTTTGTGCTCAACCAGGGCACCAACACAACACACTCCACCAAACAATGAACTTGCCCCAGGAAATCAGTGACGAACTAAAGGCCCGCCTCGCGCTTTGCCACGAACTCCTCCAGGGTCTCGAACGCGAGGGCCAGGCGCTGCGCCGTCCGGACAACCCCTCGCTTTTCGAGTTCCATCAACTCAGGAAAAAGCTGCTTCCCTCCCTCAGTCAGTCATTGGATGCCCTGCGGCGGCATCGTCTGAAGTGGCAGCAGTTCAGCCCGGAGGAACGCGCCCGGCATCCTGAAATCGGCCTGTTGTTGCGGCGGAACCAGGACCTGACCATGAAGATCATTATTCTTGACCGTGAAAACGAGCAGAGCCTGCTGCGCCGCGGCCTTGTTCCGGCGCGCGAATTGCCTTCCGTGAACCGCCAGCGCCCTCATTTCGTGGCTGAGCTTTACCGACGCCAGAGCGTGGCCTGAGCGGGGAAATTAAGAAGCAAGAAGGCAGAATTAAGAAGCCAAAAGGCATCCGTTTTCGTTTAGAGATTTTCCAGCGGGATGGATTGCAGTGTGCCGTAAGCAGCCCCTTGCGGGGAAAGCACGCTCTGCATGAGATCAATGCTTCCGACCTGCCACTCCCCAAAGTCCCGGTCCTGTCCCCCGGCCAAAGCCTCCGCCACTTGTCTCCGTTCCGCTGCATTCAATTCCCGCGCGCGACCAATCGTCAAATGAGGGTGGAATGGACGGTCCTCGACAATGCAACCGCTGGCCAGCAAACGGGCGTCAATCGACTTTTTCAGGCTTTCCAAGGGCCGCAAATCGCCTGCCAAACCGGCCCAGACGATTTGCGGCCGGCTCCGATTCGGAAAACATCCCAACCCCGTCACGCGAACCTTGTGCTGCCGGTGTCCATGGCAGGCGGCCTCCAAGGCCGATCCAATTTCGGGGATGCGCTCGATGGCGATTGCCCCGAGAAAATTCAAAGTGAGATGGACTTGTTCGGGCCGGGTCCATCGAATCGCGCGCGCCGGGACACCCTTTGCCAGAGCCGCCACCGCAGCGCGCAGGCCTGTGATGATGTGGGGCGGCGGAAAGATTGCGATGAACAGACGTTTTGTTGCGTTTTCGTTCATTCCGGGAAATACAGTCAACTGGTTGGCGGAACCTGCAATTCGTAGTTGACGATGGACAGCGCATAGAGGGCGGCGGTATCGCTGCGCAGGACAAGCGGGCCAAGGCTGATGGGACGTCCGCCGGTATTTCGGATGGCGGAGAGTTCAGAATCAGTGAAGTCGCCTTCGGGGCCGATCCAGAGACGAATCGTGGCCGGCCGTCCTTTGGCGTCGATTTGGAACGAACGGAAATATTCGCGGGGATGCCGGGCATCGCGTTGCAATGAACCGACGAGCGATAAATCGAAACTTTCACCGCGGGCCAGCAAGTCAGGCAAGGTGACCGGAGCCTCCACTTGCGGCAGCCAGCGTTGGCCGCATTGTTTGATCGCTTCGACGGCGGTCTGCCGCCATTTTTCGGCTTTGTGCTGGACGGCCTGGTTTTCCAAGCGCGTTGCGACGCGCTCGGAGAGCAGGGGAATGATGCGAAAAGCCCCGAGTTCCGTCGCCTTTTGAATGATGGTTTCCAGGAGTTTTCCCTTTGGCACGGCCTGAACCAAAGTCACGCGGCAGGGGGGCGCGGGGGAGAAATGGGTTTGCCCGACGGCCAGAGTCACGACCTTGCGGTCCACCGCGCGGACCGCGCATGAAAATTCACGGCCCGCGCCGTCCAGGATGACAACGGGCTGGCCGATCTTGATTCGCAAAACATCGAGCGCGTGGTGGGCTTCCGCGCCGGTCAAGGTCAGAGTCGGTCCCTGGCATTGCGGCGGTGGAAGGTAAAAGCGGTGCATGAGCGGCGTCAGCGAAACAATCGTTTTGCCTTGTCAAAAAAGCCCTTGCTGATGGGGTGGACGTTTTCATCGCACAGCTTGGCGAACTCCTCCAATTTGGCCCGTTGTGCCGCGTTTAATCGCGCCGGAACTTCCACTTGCACGCGCACCATTAAATCGCCGTTTCCGTAACCCTGGACATTTTTGACCCCCTTGCCTTTCAAGCGAAAGACCACGCCGGTTTGAGTGCCGGGGGGTATTTTGATTTCGGTCGTGCCGTCCAGAGTGGGCACTTCCACTTCCGCCCCAAGGGCGGCTTGGGCGAAGCTAATCGGCACTTCGCAGAGCAGATCGTCTCCTTCGCGCTCAAAAATCTCGTGGCGTTTGACATGCAACACCACATACAAGTCCCCGGCCGGTCCGCCGCGCACGCCGGCTTCGCCGTTGCCGGAGGAGCGCAGGCGCGAGCCTCCATCCACTCCGGCGGGGACTTTGATTTTGATTTTGGAGAGGCGTTCACGCCGGCCGGCGCCGGCGCAGGAGCGGCAAGGCCTGTCCACGACGCGCCCGCGTCCTTCGCAACGGGGACAGGTTTGGGCAATGCTGAAAATGCCGCGCGAACTGATGACCTGGCCGCGTCCGCCGCAAGTCGCGCAGGTTTTTGTGGTGGCGCCCTGCTCGGCCCCGCTGCCTTTGCAGGTGTCGCATTGGCCCATCTTGGTGACGCTGATTTCCTTTTCGCAACCCTGGGCGGCTTCCATGAAAGTCAGCTCCATGTCATAGCGCAGATCGTCGCCGCGTTGCGCGCCGCCGGCCCGGCGCTCGCTGCCGCCGAAAAAATCCTCGAAGATACTGGAGTTGCCGAAGACTTCGCGGAAAATATCCGCCGGGTCGTGGAATCCGGCCGGGCCGCGGGCGCGGGCGCCGAAAGCGGCATGGCCGTAGCGATCGTAGGCGGCGCGGGATTGCGGATCCATCAGGACCTCGTAGGCTTCGCCGAGTTCCTTGAATTTTTCTTCGCTCGTTTTGTCGTGCGGGTTGCGGTCGGGGTGATATTGAAGGGCCAGCTTGCGATAGGCCTTTTTGATTTCCTCCTCGCTGGCGTTTCGGTCCGTGCCAAGGACTTCGTAATAGTCTCGTTTTGACATAGTTGGATTAAGCCGCCGGCTTGGTGGCCACGATCACCCCGGCCGGTCGAACCAGACGATTGCGAAACTTATACCCTTTGCGGATTTGCTGCAGGACGTTGCCTTCGGGAACATCGGCGCTTTCCTGCTGCGAGACCGCTTCGTGCAGGTTGGGGTCGAAGGTTTTGCCCCGGGCATCAATTTCCTCCAAACCGGCGTCGGCCAGAGCGGATTTGAGTTGGTTATAAACCATGAGCACCCCGGCCTGGAGCGATGGGGCGGCGGCGCCATCGGAGGCGGCGGCGGCCAGCGCCATTTCGAAACTGTCCAAAACCGGCATCAATTTCCGCAGCAGGCTTTCATTGGCGAAAGCGACGGCGTCCTGGCGTTCGCGGGCCGCGCGCTTTTTGTAATTGTCAAAATCAGCCGCTTCGCGCAAGAGGCGCTCCCGATATTCGTCGGCCTTGGCAGCCCGTTCCTTCAGTTGTTGGATCTGCTCCGGCGTCAACGGCCCGGGCACGATCAAGTCAACGACTTGTTCGTGCGCCTGCTTTTCGTCCGCTTTGGCGGTCTTGGCCCGTTCTTTCAGTTGTTGGATCTGCTCCGGCGTTAACGGCGCTGGCACAGTCAAGCCTTCGGCTTGTTCCACCTTGGCGCCTTTGGTGTGTTTTTTGTCAGTCATACTTTCCATCCGCCCAAGAATAAATCACATCTCCGGCTTGTTGCAATGCCCGTCAGTGGGGGGCATCGCTGGAGGAACGGGCGTCCCGCCTGTTGGGGCGGGCGTCCCCGCCCGGCGCTCTTTTGATTCTGCAATGCGGTCTCCTACAATTGTGCGGATTTTTACCATGGGAACGGCCTCCTGTCCTCACGGGCGGCGATGCGCTGGGCGACCATACTGTTGGCAAGGATGAAAAAATCCTTGGAATAGCCCCGCTCCTGGCCTTGACCGGCCCGCAAAGCCAGCGCCAGCGCCGTGCAACGGTCGGCGTGGCCGTCGGCCGAGTGCGGCGCGCGATAGGTCACCCCGCCCGAGGCCGTGGTCACACGATTCATGCTGTGCAAATCCTCGCGCACCAACCGGCTGATCGGCACCCGCACGCTTCGCTTTTCAAAGGCCATGCGCAGTTTTGAGAAGATTTCCACCTTGAGCGCGGCGCTGAAGGTGAACAGTTCAATTTTGCCGTAACGATGCTTCTCGGGATTCCATTCTCCGAATTCCTGGGCCAGAAAATCGCCCATGCCGATGCCCGCGCCCGTGTAATCCAGGCAGACGCGCCGCGCCCGTTTCAGGCGCGGACGAAGTACGGCGATCTGCTCCGGTGTGCTCATCTTGGCCAACTCCAGCACCTCGACCGTCTGGGCCACGTCGCCCAACTGCGCGTTGGACCAGCATACCGTCAGATCATGGCGACGCCCGAAATCAATCCCCATATCTATGGAAAACTGCAAATGGGCGTCCCAATATTCGGCTGGGACGGTGGCCGTGGCCTCGACGCTTTCGCAGGAGGCGATCAATTCGTAAGGCAGCAGGACGGCTTGAACGTCGAGGAATTGACATTCAAACTCCTGCGCCCAGCCTTCGGGATCATCCACAGCGGCCTTGAGTTCCTCGATGTCCAGCGGCAGTCCTTCTTTGACGGCGGTGTAAATGTCCACGAAATGACAGGACCAGGGGGAATTGACAATTGATAATGGATAATTGACAACGGGGGCAACGGACGATTGGGCATTGTCAATTTTCAATTGTCCATTATCAATTGGCTTGTAGTTTTTTGACCAGATTTCGTGGGCTTTGTTGCCGATGCCGTTGGGGGTGGTGATGAGCCGGACTTTTTTCACCCCGCCACGCAACGGGTTCGTCACCGCGGGCACAATGGCCCGCCAGGTTTGATCCGGGTTTTCGAAAAAGGCGAATTCCGTCAAGAGCACGTTGGCGCTGTAGCCGCGCACGGTGTCGGGCCGGCCCGGCACGGCGATGACCCGGCTGCCGCGCGGAAAGATTATCGTGACGGATTTCAAAAGTGTTTCCGGCCCGCCGGCCCGCTCCTCCCGGACATCGGCAATGGCCAGTTTGTAGGCCGTAGTCCAATCCTTCCATTTGTCGAGCGATTCGATGGATTGCCGTTCCGACGGCGCGGCAATCAGCCAGGTCGTCTTGCTCCTGGCCTGTTCGTGCAGGAAGCAATCGCGCACGCCCTCTTCCGCCGAGCAAAAGTCCTTGCCCGTCTGGCGCGACATCAGTCCGAATTTCCAGCGCGAGGCGTCATCGGCCCAGCGGCGCTGGTAAGGCAGGAGCCGGTTGCGGGGATTGGCCCGTGGTTTATTCATGGTTGTGGCTGAAGGGTTCCAAAGATCTCGCTGAATCGCTGTTCCTTCTCCTCCTCGCTCATCGCCGGCAATGGGGCGTCCTCCCCGGCATTTTTGCCCTTGCCGGCTTGCGCTTCGAAAATGGCCGTGCGCTGGTCAAAGCGCCGCTGATCCGCCCGCCGCAACAGCATCCATGCCGCCGTTGAGTTCGACGCTGCGCCATCCAATTCGAGACCTGCATCAATCACCTGCTGCCCGATCAACGTCATGGCCTGATCCAGCACCTGCTCCTGGTCTGTTGTCTTGACCAAACGTTTTAAAAGCTTCTGCGTCGCCCGCAATGTGGCGGCAGCGGTTTCGAGCCTCAGAAACCTCTGCTCGTTGCGCAGCCGCGCCTTGATTCTCCACAGGCAGGCAGGCGATGGTTTATGGTCTTTGTCCGGCCCCTCCGGCCAGGGCAGCGCTTCTTTTTGCGCCTGGGCCAAAGTAATGCCGGAGAGCAGGAGCGCATGCAGTGAAATCCGCTGTTCCTCTGTCAAAGCGGCCTCGTAAGAACCTTCCTGTGGCGCTTCTTTAATTTTCATAATTCAGATTGAGATTAGGATTACGATTAAGATTAAGATTAGGAGGTGGCCCCCCCGGTATACCCCCGAGAATTTTTCGAAAAATCCGAAAAATGCCCGGAGCCTGTTTTAGTTGGAACTAATTGAGCGGCAGCAGGTTGCAAATGAAAAATGGCCAAAAACCATTTTTCGGATTTTTCGGATTTCTTTTCCGACTTCGCCGCATCCTCCTTCGCCGCAACGGCTACGGCGGACGAGGCGGCTACGGCGCGACAAGGCTGCACAGTTGCCATAGCCGCTGGTGCAAAAGCGGGCTTGCCGCGCCGTAGCCTTGCGAAGGCGGGTTCATCCATACTTCTTAATTCATCCTGCATAATTCAGACTTTTCTTCCAATTATAGCATAAACTGCATAAATTGTACAGGCCATGATGACACTTATTTTTAGAACACGAAACCCCTGCAAACATTGATCAAAACGCGTGTCGTGTGCCTTGTTGTCAAGTATGAATTCTTGACAAGAGCACAAAAAAGGGGGATTTTTAACCGCGAAATACTCGGAATACGCGAACCCCGAAAGCGTTCGGGGCTGTTTCATCCGCCCGCCTTTTGGCCATAAAGTTCATTGTGCGTTGCGGCTGGGCGCATCTTGACACAGCTACCGGCGGAGTGCGGCCGTCCCCCGGCCGCAGCAAGCAACGGATTTGTCGAGTGCGCAGTAAAATCACCACTGGGCCGTATTGTTCACGTTGCTGCGCCCGAGGACGGGCGCACTCCGGGGCCACTCTCCCGTCGGAAACCGGTAGCAGTGTCAAGATGCGCACGTTCCGGCTTCATTTCGGATTTGTTGCTGGACAGAGCGGGCGGGGCGGCATTCCGGCATGAAAGTCAAAGGTCCTCCGGGCATATTAGCGAACAGAATGAACGAATAGTCCTTGACAACCACGCGCTAATAATCCAGCATCAACCCGATAAACCAGATATGAAAACAACATGGCCCGTCCTTTTGGTTTTGCTGCTCTTGGCCGCGCCGGCAGGGGTCCAAGCCCAATTCACTTACACAAACGCCGACGGCAGTATCTACGATTACAGCACAAACGTTGATGGCGTCAGCGTTACCATCACTGGTTACACCGGGCCACCCTGGGCTGTGACCATTCCAACCAACATCAACGGCCTGACGGTCACCAACATCGGAACCAATGCGTTCTATGACGCCACCAACCTGACCAGCGTCACGATTCCCGGCAGCGTCACCAACATCGGGGAGGAGGCGTTCGAAGACTGCACCGACCTGACAAACGCCAGCATGACCAACGGTCTCACCAGCATCGGGGACGATGCGTTTTATTACTGCACCAATCTGACCAGCGTCACCATTCCCGGCAGCGTCACCAGCATCGGGAGCCAAGCGTTCGACGACTGCACCAGCCTGACAGCAATAACGGTGGACACAAACAATTCGTTTTATAGCAGTACAAATGGAGTGCTGTTCGATATAACCCAATCCACGCTCATCCAATATCCGGGCGGCTTGAGCGGAAGTTACACGATTCCCGGCAGCGTCGCAAGCATCGGGGATGGGGCGTTCTATGAGTGCTACGGCCTGACCAGCGTCACGATTCCGGCCAGCGTCACCAACATTGGAGGGTTTGCTTTCTCTTTCTGCCGCAACCTGACCAGCGTCACGATGTCCAACGGCGTCACCAGCATCGGGGAGTATGCGTTCCAACTCTGCCTCGACCTGACCAACGTGACGATTCCCGGCAGCGTCACCAACATCGGGGATGGGGCGTTTAATGAATGCACCAACCTGACCAGTATCACGATTCCCGGCAGCGTTACTACCATCGGGGAAATTGCGTTCTCTGGCTGCAGCAGGCTGACCAGCGTCACGATGTCCAACGGCGTCACCAGCATCGGGGAGTATGCGTTCCAAGTATGCACCGGCCTGACCAACGTGACGATTCCCGGCAGCGTCACCAACATCGGGGATGGGGCGTTTTTTCACTGCCGCAACCTGACCAGCGTCATGATCCCCAACAGTGTCACCAGCATCGGGATTGAGGCGTTCTTTGACTGCAGCAGCCTGACCAGCGTCACCATTCCCGGCAGCGTCACCTGCTTCGGAGATGTGTTCGACGAATGCGCCAAGCTGACAAAGACGACCATCGACGACGGCGTCACCAGCATCGTGCAAGTTGCGTTTGAAGACTGCACGACCCTGACCAACGTCACGATTCCCGGCAGCGTCACCAGCATCGGGGACGGTGCGTTCCAAGACTGCACCGGCCTGACCAGCATCACGATTCCCGGCAGCGTCACCAACATCGGGTATGGGGCGTTTAGTGGATGCACCAGCCTGACCAGCGTCACGATGTCCAACGGCGTCACCAGCATCGGGGAGTATGCGTTCCAAGTATGCACCGGCCTGACCAACGTGACGATTCCCGGCAGCGTCACCAACATCGGGGATGGGGCGTTTTTT
>Ga0326727_10008324_pt1 | contig 26440 bp, 12 predicted proteins | sample MB2enrmetagenome_FD_207643 | JGI IMG/M metagenome (GOLD analysis project Ga0326727, IMG submission 207643) | Lab enriched peat soil microbial communities from McLean, Ithaca, NY, United States - MB29MY | ecosystem: Environmental > Terrestrial > Soil > Wetlands > Peat | place: USA: New York...
GATCCGCATTTATCAACCGAATCCAGCAGCGCCCAAGCGCCCGAATCAATAATGCCGGTAGTAGTGCCTTTGTTCCTGCTGGTTGCCGTAGATTCCCCCGGCAACCCCGCCCAAAGCGCCGCCGACCAAGGCGCCGACTCCGAGGTTACCACCCGTCAGAGCGCTGATCCCAAGCCCCGCTCCGGCGCCGATGGCCGCGCCGGACACGGCGCCCTGCTGGGTGCGGGACATATTCGTACAGGCCGAAATACCCAGGAACAGTATTATAAGTGTGGAGAATAGTGTTCTGTTCATGACTGTCTCCTCAGCCCTTCCAGTTGGGCATGATTACTTCGTGCCAAATGACATCAAATACATGCCTGTGTATTTGATCTGGATTGTTTTTGTAGTAGGTGTCTATCCTGTTGGCCAGATCGGTCCAGCTCATGTCTTTTAATCCTTCAACCCATCCTTTTACAAATCTGGATGGCTCTTCAGAATGTTTGTTGCGGACGTGGTATTCGAGCACAACAGCGCTGGACGCTCCATACAGAAATGCTTTTTTTTCCTGGTCGGTCGAGTTCATCCAAACCTTACCGTCGACATCCGGTGCAGGGTGATCCGTTGCCTGTTGAGCCAAGCAGTAGTTGGCTCCGGAAAAAATAACTCCAACGAGCAGGAATAGAGATAAAGAAAGATACTTTTTCATGTCTGCCTCGAATCGTTAGAATTTCTTATGCGATAGAGACCCGCCTCGGACTCTTCTGATTACATGCAGGAGGAAGATGGGAATAATCGCGCTCATGGTGACCACGATTATCGGGCCAAGAAGTCCTTTGGCGCTTTTTGGAGCTTAGAAGGTGCATAGCATGTTTTTTTGAAAATGAAATCAAAAAACCTACTTTATGGTGGATATTTTGACTATTGTTCTCTAAATAATTGATTATCCAGTCTATATTTTGCGGCAAGTCAACTATTTCGGGGCACGCGCATGGATGACGTTTTTCTTTCAGGTCCAGTCACAACAGCACATCTCCGGCTCAGGCTTGACTTTTCAAAGCCAAATGCTGCAAGGATGAGTAATCACTATTCTTCCAACAAAGGGGATCGACATGACAACCGCATGCAACAGGATCATTGTTTTATGTCTGTTCGCCGGGTCGTTGTCCGTTCTGTACGCGGCGGGATGCGCGCGCCAGCCGCCACAGGAGACCTACGGACGCCGCTCGGGCGACGTTGCGGAAGTTACGGAAAGCAGGCGTTTCATCGTCCGTGGCGAAAACCAACGCTACTATGTGGACAGCAGGGGCGGGCTGCACCTCATCGCGCGTGAAGTTCCCCAGCCCTCCGGGATCGGGGGAGAACTCTATTACATTGAGGGCGACGAGCGGCCCTACTACCTTGACGAGAGCCAGAGGCTTTACTACCGCGACTCGTCCGGAAGGGTATACTACATTGAGGATGTGAATCCGGGCAAGGTCAACGAGCCCGAGGTCATTATCCACGAGAGCAGGCCGTCCATGATCGTGTCCCCGTCGGAGTCACGTGAATCCTGCGCCAGCCAATGGGAAAGCTGCATGTCCGGGTGCCAGGGGATATCACGCAGACAGTCTTACACTCGTCCTGAGTGCATCAGGGATTGCGAGATCATCAGAAACAATTGTCGGGACCAGTAGCGATGTGTCCCGGAAAGGAGCGGGTGCTCCTTTCCGGGACACTCTCGGTTTTCATATTCGAAATTTGAGCCGGTCAGATCAGCGCCTCCCCTCTTCAGGGGAAAAGATCAGGAAGAAGTCCATCATATCCAGAAGGATGGGGGCGTCGCCGGATTTTTCCTCGATGGGCCCGGGCGAGCATGCGCAGGATATATGTGCTCCACTGAGTATCGAACGAGAGCATGTGCGCCACCTCTGTCGCCTGACGACCCGCCTGGGCGCGGCGAGCCTTATTCCACTCCAACATTGACCTTATGTGAAAAAAAATGTCTACAGAGAATGCTCCCTCCTGTCCGCCGGATGGTCCCGCCCGGGGGGAAGCTTATGACGGATGCATGGTCCATGATCGAGAGCCTTCCGTGCATCGCCATGGAAAACGGAATGGAACACGAAAATTTTCCGCCCTTCCTTGGTCCCCTCCCCAGGCTTGGGCATTGGAAAACCGACTCCGGCAGCCACCGGTTTTGCGTCTGGGCTCCCCTGGCCCGAAACGTGGAACTGGAGCTTGCCGCGCCCCAGGCCGGGCATCTGGCCATGGAGCCCTTGGAGCACGGGTATTGGCAGGTGGAAGCCCCGGGTCTGGCGTCTGGGGCCTTGTACAGGTTCCGATTGGACGGGACCCATTCCCGGCCGGACCCAACTTCCCACCACCAGCCCCAAGACGTCCACGGCCCTTCGGCCCTGGTGGATCACGCGGCCTTCCAGTGGAACGACCACGGGTTTGTTCCGGCAAGCCTGGCGGAAAGCATCCTGTACGAAATCCACGTCGGAACGTTCACTCCGGAGGGGACCTTCGACGCGGCCATCCCGCGCCTGGGCGACCTGTCGGAACTGGGCGTGACGACCCTGGAAATCATGCCCGTGGGGCAATTCCCCGGCACGCGCAACTGGGGGTACGACGGCGTGTACCCTTTCTCGGTGCAGCACTCCTACGGCGGGCCCGAGGGATTGAAGCGCTTCGTGGACGCCTGCCACGCCCATGGACTGGCCGTGATCCTGGACGTGGTCTACAACCACCTGGGGCCGGAGGGGAACTACATCCGCGACTTCGGCCCCTACTTCACGGACAGGTACCAGACCCCCTGGGGCGAAGCCGTCAACTTCGACGGCCCGGAAAGCGACCACGTCCGCCACTATTTCTTCCAGAACATCCTGCATTGGCTGGACCGGTACCATGTCGACGGGTTCAGGCTGGACGCCACCCATGCCATCCATGACGAAAGCCCCAAGCCCTTCCTGCGGGAACTGGCCGATCTGGTCCGGCAATACAAAATGGAGCACGGTCGCGAGCCGCTGATACTGGCCGAGAACGACCGGAACGACCCCAGACTGGCCATGCCGCCAAGAGCAGGCGGCATGGGTCTGTCCGGCATCTTTGACGAGGATTTCCACCACAGCGTCCACGCCTGGCTCACCGGCGAGAGGCAGGACTACTACCTGGATTACGGGCGCATGGCGCATCTGGACAAAGTGTTGGGCGCCGGATTCGCCTATACGGGCGAGTACTCGGCCTTTCACCGGCGCAGTCATGGCCAGGACCCGAGCCGCCTGCCCCCGGAAGCACTGACCGCCTTCCTCCAGAACCACGACCAGGTCGGCAACCGGGCCCACGGAGAGCGGCTGGCGGAGCTGGTCCCGTTCGAAGCCCAGAAGGCGGCGGCCGGCCTGCTCCTGCTCGCGCCCTTCACGCCCATGCTGTTCATGGGCGAGGAGTACGGGGAATCCCGCCCTTTCCTGTACTTCATCAGCCACATGGATCCCGGGCTGGTTGATGCCGTGCGAGCCGGACGGCTGGCCGAGTTCGCCGGGTTCCATGATGGCCAGCCCCCGCCGCCCGACCCCCAGGACGAAACGACCTTCCAGCGCTCCAAGCTGGACTGGAGCAAACGGGCCATGGGCAGCTGCGGGAAGCTCCTCGCATGGTACCGCGAACTCATTCGCGTACGGAAACAATGGGGGCTCGGCCGAGCCGGGAAAAAACGACTCAAGGCGCTCATGGCCAACGAGCAAGGCCTGCTCCTTCTGGAAGGAAGTCACGGACCGGTCAGGATGCTGTGTCTCTTCAACCTGTCGGGAACGGGCCAAGCCCTGCATTTTGGCGACGGGGTTCCTGCCCAGGAGCCTGCGAGCGACGGGCTTGAACGGGCCAACGTGTTAAAGGAGCTCGAACCACACCGGACCGGGGCCTGGAGAAAACACCTCAATTCCGCCGAAAAATGCTGGGGCGGGCCGGGCTCGGCCATGCCCGATGTCCTGCGTGAAGAGGCGATTCTTTCCGGATGGTCGATGGCGGTCTACGCCCTTGAGGAGGCTCGTTCATGATCGCGATCCCCTTGGCCACCTACAGGATCCAGATGCACCCGGGCTTTGGCTTCGCCCAGTGTCGGGAGGCGCTCCCCTACCTTGCCGCCCTGGGCATCTCCCACATTTATGCCTCGCCGATCTTCAAGACCAGGCCTGGGTCGGAGCACGGGTACGACGTCTGCGACCACCAGACCTTGAATCCGGAACTGGGCACCATCCAGGAGTTCGAGCAGCTCATGGCTGGTTGCAAGGAACTTGGCCTGGGCTGGGTTCAGGACATCGTTCCCAACCATATGGCCGTGTCCGGGGACAACGACATGCTGGTGGATGTGCTCGAAAACGGCGATGCATCCCGATACATTAGTTATTTCGACATCGAATGGGATCATCCGTACAAAAGCATGACTGGCCGGATGCTGGCCCCTTTCCTGAGCGGCTACTACAGCCAAGCCTTGGAGAACAGGGAAATTCAATTGAAATTCAATGAGGATGGATTCAGCGTCAGTTACTACGACATCAGGTTCCCCTTACGTATTGACTCATATGTCAAGATTATTACGTACAATATGACAGCTCTCCGCGACAAGATTGGCCGAGACAATCCGGATTATCAAAGGATGTTGGGAATACTCTACAACATCAAAGGTCTGACCGGGGAGAACAGAGAGTCAGAACGCTATGACCAGCTGTATTTCATCAAACATCTGCTCTTTGAATTGTATCAATCCAGCCAGTCATTGCATGATTTTATAGACAATAACATAGATATTTTCAACGGCAGAGATGAATCGATTCAAGGCGACAAATTTTGCCTGCTGGACGACCTGCTCGCGAATCAGTTGTTCAGGCTTTCCTTCTGGAAGGTGGCTGGCGAGGAAATAAACTACAGGCGTTTTTTCAGCATCAACAGCTTGATCTCCCTGCGCGTGGAGGACGAGGCGGTTTTCGACCACACCCACAAGCTCATCCTGGAGTACACCCGCAACCAGTTCTTTTCCGGCCTGCGGGTCGACCACATCGACGGCCTCTACGATCCCACATCCTATCTCCAACGGCTCAGGGGGCATGCGCCCGACGCCTACCTGGTGGTGGAGAAGATCCTCATGTGGCGCGAGCCCCTGCCGGGCTTCTGGCCCATTCAGGGAACCACGGGCTATGATTTCATGAATCTGGCCTGCAATCTTTTTGTCCAACCGGAAATGGAGCCTGCCTTCCAGCGGCTGTACGCCTCCTATACCGGGATGAAGAAATCCCTGGGCGATATCCTCGCGGACAAGAAGAGGAGCATGATCCATCGCTACATGGCCGGAGACGTGGAAAACCTGGCCCGGCTGGTCAAGACGGTGTCCAGCAAGGATCGCCAGGCCACCGACATCACCATGATGGCCCTCAAGCAAGCCCTCACGGAACTGCTCGTCCAGTTTCCGGTCTACAGGACCTACATCAGCCGCGAAGCGTTCAGGCCGGCCGATCTTGCCTACATTCGGGACGCGATCCGGGCGACGCGCAGGGCCAATCCGGAAATGAACTTCGAGTTGGATTTCCTGGAACGCTTTCTCCTCCTGGAGTTCGGCGAAAGCATTGAAGCCACGGAGAAAAGCGAGTGGACCCGTTTCGTGATGCGCTTCCAGCAGGTAACCGGGCCGCTTCTGGCCATGTCCATGGAGGATTCCACCTTCTACGTCATGAACCGTCTGCTCTGCCTGAACGAAGTGGGCGGCGATCCCGGCCGTTTCGGCATACCTGCCAAGGACTGGCACGCGGCCATCCAGAAACGCATGGAGCCGTGGCCCGCCACGATGAACGCCACGGCCACCCACGACGCCAAACGAGGCGAGGATGCCCGCATGCGCCTGGCCGTGATCTCGGAAATGCCGGACATTTGGTTGGATTCCCTGAAAGCGTTCAGCAGGTCCGCCAGGGGAAGAAAGCAGCGCGTCGGCCCCCGGCTGGTGCCGGACCGGAACGAGGAATATTTCCTGTATCAGACCCTGCTGGCCCACATGCCGTTTGACGATCAGGAAGCGGCCACCCTCGGTCCTCGCCTCAAGACGTACCTGGTGAAGGCCATGCGCGAGGCCAAGGAGCACTCCAACTGGCTCAGTCCCAACGAGCAGTCGGAGCAGGTGTACTGCGCTTTTGCGGACAGCCTGCTCAATTCGGGCACAAGAGACACCTTCCGGAAGGACTTCGAGGTGTTGTGGAAACGGATCGCCCGTCTGGGCATGGTCAATTCCCTGTCTCAGACCCTGCTCAAGATAACGGCCCCGGGCCTTCCGGATTTCTATCAGGGCACGGAGTTTTGGGACTTTTCCATGGTCGACCCCGACAACCGCAGGCCGGTTGATTTCGCCCTCCGTCAGAAGACTTTGAAGGAAATCGACGCCGCCTATGGGTTGGACCGGGAGAAATTGCTGCGCGAGCTTGTGGCGCGGCCCGAGGATGGCCGGATCAAGCTCTTCCTTATCTGGAAAGGCTTGGCCGCGCGCCGGGACAATGCCGAGCTGTTCTTGAAGGGTGAATACCATCCCCTGGAGTTCGAGGGGACCAGGCAGGAAATGGCCTTCGGTTTTGCCAGAACTCTGGGAGATTGGGCGGTCCTGACCGTTGTCCCCCGGTTGTTCGCCAAGGCGGCCGGGGAGGAAGCCCGGTATCCCCTGGGATCTTTTTGGGAGGATGCCAGCCTGCGCCTGCCGGAAGCGAGAGTTCTCGAGGACGTGTTCACCGGCCAGCAGTTTCTCGCCGAGAAAACGGTGTTTCTGAGGGATATTCTCAGGGACCTTCCCTTCGCGCTCCTGGTTTCACGGCCCTCCGAAGCTGCGACGCAGACATGAGAAGCTTGTGGAGACGGACCTGCCCCCGCACCCTGCCCTTGGCAACGCCATGGCCAGGGATTCCAGCACGGGCGGGGATTGAACTCAAAAATGGATTGACCAGGAGGTTGCCATGCCGGATCGGTACATATGCATCCATGGGCACTTCTACCAGCCGCCTAGGGAAAATCCTTGGCTGGAGTCCGTGGAGATCCAGGATTCCGCCTTCCCCTACCACGACTGGAACGAACGCGTTTCAACCGAATGCTATGCCAGCAATGCGGTATCCAGATCCCTGGACCAGCATGGCCTAATCACCAAACTGGTGAACAACTACGCCAGGATAAGCTTCAATTTTGGCCCCACGGTCCTGTCCTGGATGGAGCACTTCGACGTCGACGCCTACCAGGCCATCCTGGACGCCGACAAGCAGAGCATGGAGAAGTTCTCGGGGCATGGTTCCGCCCTGGCCCAGGCCTTCAACCACATGCTCCTGCCCCTGGCCAACAGCCGCGACAAATACACCCAGATTCTCTGGGGCATCAGGGATTTCGAGTATCGCTTCAAGCGCAAGCCGGAAGGGTTGTGGCTCCCTGAAACCGCCGTGGATCTTGAATCCCTGGATATCATGGCTCAACTGGGCATCGTCTTCGCCATACTGGCCCCCAGGCAGGTGCAGCGGGTCCGAGCCATTGCCGGAGGCGAATGGCGGCAGTCGGGCGAAGGAGACATCGATCCGGGCATCCCCTACCAGGTGTCCTTGCCCTCGGGCCGAGTCATGAACCTGTTCTTTTACGATGGCCAAATTTCAAAGGCCGTGGCCTTCGAAGGACTGCTCAACAACGGGGAGGACTTCGCTAACCGGCTCATGTCCGGCTTCCCGGCGGACGACGACGGCCCCCGCCTGGTCCACATCGCGACAGACGGCGAAAGCTACGGGCATCACCATCGCGGCGGCGAGATGGCCTTGACCCGCGCGCTCGATTACATCGAGTCCAACGGTTTGGCGCGGCTGACGAATTATGGCCAGTACCTGGAGGAACATTCGCCTACCCATGAGGCGGAAATCATCGAGAACAGCTCCTGGAGTTGCATCCACGGCATAGAGCGTTGGAGATCCGATTGCGGATGCAACAGCGGGGGTCACTCGGGCTGGAACCAAGGCTGGCGGGCCCCCTTACGGGCGGCCTTGGACTGGCTCCGGGACAGCGTCAATCAGGCATTCGAACTATCGTCCCAGGGATTGTTGAACGACCCGTGGGCTGCCCGGAACGAGTACGTCGACCTCATCGTGGACCGCTCGCCCGAACGGGTCGGCGCGTTTCTGAACCGCCAGGCAGGCCGCCCACTGAGCCACGATGAGGAAACCGTGGTCCTGAAACTCATGGAGCTCCAGCGCAACGCCATGCTCATGTACACGAGCTGCGGCTGGTTCTTCGATGAACTCTCCGGGTTGGAGACGGTGCAGATCATTCAATACGCGGGCAGAGTCCTGCAACTGGCCGGCCAGCTTTTCAGCGGCTCCTATGAGCCCGAGTTTCTCGATCGCCTGGAGCTGGCCAGAAGCAACATCGCCGAACACAAGGACGGACGGGTCATCTATGAGCGGTTCGTCAGGCCCGCCATGCTCGACTTGATAAACGTGGGAGCCCACTACGCCATGAGCTCTTTGTTCGCGGAGTACAACGAACGAGACTGCATATATTCCTATTCCGTAGCTACGGAAAACTATCGTCGTTTTCAGGCGGGTAATACGAAACTTGCGGTAGGCCGGGTAAAAGTGACTTCAGATGTCACGCGAGAAAACAGAACATTCTGGTTTGGTGTGTTGCATCTCGGTGATCACAATATCACCTACGGCATAAGTGAATACCTGGAACCCAAAAGATACGAAACCTTGGTCAAGGAGCTATCCGAGGCTTTTTCTGGCGCCGATCTGCCGAGAACACTTCACGTGCTGGACGAATACTTCAATACGTCCACGTATGCCCTGACCTCATTATTCAGCGATGAGCGGCGCAAGATTCTTAATATGATCATGGAACCGACCCTGAATGAAGCCCAGGCCGCGTACGATGCGGTTTACGAACACCATGCGTCCCTGATCCGCTTTTTGAAAGGAGCTGGGACGCCGCAACCCGAAGTCCTGTCCATGGCCGCGGAAATGAGCTTGAACGCCAAGCTCGGCAAGGCTTTTGCGGGCGAAGTTCCTGATGTTTCAACAGTGAAGCCCCTTCTGGAGGAAGCCAAGCTGGCGGGCGTCAACTTGGATGCAACCAAACTCGGTTTTCTGCTCAAGACCACCATTGAACGCTTGGCTGAGCGGCTTTTCGAGGATTCCGACGATTTTTCTTGCATGGAACAGCTGAACAACGCCGCAGTTCTGGCTCGATCGGTGCCTTTCGAGGTCAATCTCTGGAAATCCCAGACCCTCTGTTTCAAGGTTATCCACATGCACTGGTCCGAGTTCAAGGCCAAGTCCGTTCAGGGAGACAATGACGCGCGAAAGTGGATACGCGACGCCACGCTTTTGGCTGAGAATTTTTCCGTTCAATTACCCTAGGGTTCGTGTCGGGAAACGGGAAAAATACGTACACTCAGCCTGAGACGATTCCAACATCATCACCGCCGGTCATGATGACTTGGCCAGAGGAGGCATCCAATGCGCAAAAGCATAATCACCCAAGGTCCCCACAGTGCCACGCCCTCCATCAGGAACTGGCTTGACCTGGAAAACCAGGCGCGGGCGGAACTTACGTCCGAGGAAGCGGCTCATCCCATCGAGTCGGCCTTGAAACCCGGCGTTGGGTCGGGATGGAGGGCGTCGGAACCCGGCCGTCAGATCATTCGGCTGTTGTTCGATACGCCTCTTAGGGTCAAGCGCGTTCATCTCGTTTTTCGAGAAGAGGAGCAAGCGCGAACGCAGGAGTTCCTCCTGCGGTGGTCCTCCGATGGAGGCAGCGCATACAGACAGATTGTGCGTCAGCAGTACACCTTCAGCCCTCCCGACAATATTCTCGAAGTTGAAGAATATGAGGTTGATCTTGTCGGGTTGACGGAGCTGGAAATCGCAATTTCTCCCGACATCAGCGGCGGATTGGCACGTGCATCGATTGCTGAACTGCGCCTCGCATAATCTCCCGACGTGACTAGTGTGGCGTCCACAAAACAAATTGAAATAATCATTTTTTTCTTTGAAAAACATGTTCATGTTTTTCAAATATGCGACACTAGGCGGGTGTGAATTCAGAATTCGAAAAAAATATATTGTCCATGAGTGCGCCGCACCATGAGTTACGGCGCAAAGTCGCGAGGTGTTCCTGGTGCTCAAAGCGCTGTTTCGTCGGCACGGCCGAAGAAATACGCCTGGAATCCTATCCGGCGAGATGCTCGGACCAGGACACGGTTCTGAAGTCCCTGGTCCGGGCGTACTCATGGAACCGGCTGATAAAAGCTGCCCGGTCATTATAAAGCGTCTCTTTCCAGTCCGTGTGCGGCGTGTGCAAGAGATCAACCCCGCCAAGCAGGTGCTGGCGCGCGGCAAACTCATCGAGTTCAAGATCGGCTGCGTTATGCAGCAAATCGTAAAGCAGCATGAAGGTCGTGGTGCGTCCATCCCCTGCGTGGCAATGAAAATGGAGCCATGTGCCAGGGGCGAGATTCCGGACAAAGAAGATGAAGCGGTCCACGTCCGAATCCAGCGGACGCGAGTGATCGCTCACCGGGATGCGCAGGTAGCCAAGCCCGAGCGAGCGGGCGGCGAGTTCCTCGTTTTGGGCCAGGTCGTAAGCGGTTTTCTCGGTCCTGACAGTGGACAATCGTCCCTCGGAGTCCTTGGCGTACACCCTGGTAACCACGGCCGAATGCACTTTGGAGAGGGCCTCGATATGAGCGCGTTCGTCGGCCTCTACCTCGGCCAGGGATTTGCCCTTGTTGGCCCAATTTTTCGTCCCGTACCAGCTCACCGGATGTTCGCCCAGGAAGGCATGAGATTCCTGGCGCAGGTCAACGACCGCCACGTTCTCCCCGAGCCCCCGGATGACTCCGGCCAATTCGGCCGGCGAGGGCTGTTCGCTGCCGGAGGCCATGAGGTCGTCCATGCCTCTGCGCGAGGGTGGAGTTTTGGTCGCTATCGGCCACGCTCCGATCGTTGTTCGGAAATGGTTGGGCAGGCCCTGCTCACGAATGGAGTCAAAGATCAGGGTAAGGTAGTCGTCCACCGAAAGGAACTCCTGTCGTGTGTTTCCGCGTTGATGCACGGTGAGATCACTGACATCTCATGTCAAGAAGGTCGTCGTCGGTCAAGCGGCGGTTGCCGAACGGCTTAAATTGGAAGCAACAATGAAATGCACTCACTTGCCACGCCATACGGAACTTCAGCTATTCCAGCATGATTTCCTTCGTTGGAACGCATTTTCTTCCCGGCGCGCACGGCCTGGCCTGTGGGCTTCCCTAACTTGATGCGCACCAACTTCCCCGTGGCCATAACACATGGGGATGTCGAAATTATTCGCATGGAGGACGATTCTTTCGAAGGCCGGCCGGCTCTTGCCGTGGAGGCTAAGTTCACCCCAAAGGACGGGCGCCGGTACTATGCCGCACGCATGGTCTGCCACATCGACAAGGAATACCTGCTTCTTGTCGGAATAGCCTGCTACGATGAAAAAGACGTTCTGATGGAGCGGTATAGCTACAGGGACATCAAAATCAACATCGGCCTTACGGAAATGGATTTTTCCAGAAATAATCCCGAGTATAAATTTTAAGGTCCGGGGGGCTGCCGACGGCATGCTTTTACGGTTCTTTGACGTTGGATGTGGAATGTCGCCGATGCATTGCGGCCGAGAGTGTTATCGCCTCGTCTATCTCATCGCCACCGGCTCGATCTGGCCTCCTGGCATTTCCCGGGCACCCAGGCTGAATATATCCCAAGTCCTGTTTCGGTCCATGGCTGCGGGAGCCGCTACTCAGTCCCGTCAAGAGCCACAAACTCGACTTTGAACGGACCCGTCTGCTAGCATGACAGCAAGACCTGGATAAACAAGGGCTTGAGATCTTTGTGGTGCAAAGCCTTCATCAGGGTCGCGGGAGCCATGTTCGAATTTTGATGTTTCTTTTTGGATTTCCCTTTACATTTTTCAGAACGGGCATATAAAGATGATTCGAGCCAGTAAACGTGCATGAGTTTTTTGGATCTTGGGCTTCCCGGTGTTTAGCTCCAATCGATGCGAAAAAAACAGTGCCAAAAAAGGGAGCAAAAGCCCATGTCTAAGAAACTCTATGTCGGAAATCTTTCCTTTAATTCCAGCGAGGACGAGATCCGCAACCAGTTCGCCACCTTCGGCGAGGTCATCAGCGTCAGCCTCATCACCGACAGGGAAACCGGCCGCCTCCGCGGCTTCGGCTTCGTGGAGATGGACGATGAAGGTGCCAGGGCGGCCATCCAGGGAATGGACGGCAAGGATTTCGGCGGCCGCAATCTGAAAGTCAACGAGGCCGAGGAAAAGTCCCGTTCCGGCGGTGGTGGCGGCCGCGGCGGGGAGCGCCGCTGGTAGGCCTGACAACCCCTACGAGCCCGGCATAAAAATAAAAGGGCCAGGACAGTGTCCTGACCCTTTTTCTTTTCCGCAGGTTGATTGATTCCACCGGATTCCCTTGCACCATTGAAGGAAAGTTCAAGCCGGCTGCAATCTCATCTGATCGTCCTTTATCCCGCCTCCCTCCGGCTCCAATTGACCCGCCCGTCGGGAACAGGTACTTGATTAACGTCGTAAAAGTGTTTGCCTCGAGTTCAGGGCAACATCGGCCCTGGGGCTGGCGCTGCCCTGGCTGTTTGGGGTTTGAGCAAGGAGGATGTCATAGTCATCAAAGAGTTCGGTTCATCCGCTCGCACGCGCCATGCTCTCCGGAACGACCGGAATACCGAGCTTTTGCGCTCGGAACTGTTCAGCATCAGGCAACTGGAGCGTCACGCGGTGACGCTGGCCGGCCAACACAGGATCGAAACGCGTCCGGGGCCGGACAAGTTGCTGCCACGCCTGGCGGACAATGCGCGCGTTCTGCGTGCCGCCTATGATGTCGTGACGGCGGAAGGCGCTCCTGGACAACGGATCGTGCCGGCGGAAGCCTGGCTGCTCGACAATTTCTATCTCATCGAGCAGCAGATCGTCCTGGCGCGCCGGCATCTGCCGCGCGGATACAGCCGGCAGCTGCCGCGGTTGGCCAATGGCCCCTCGGCCGGGTTTCCCCGCATCTACGACCTGGCCTTGGAGTTGATCTCCCACATGGACGGCCGTGTCGACAGCGACAACGCCACCAAGTTCATCGCCGCCTACCAGACCGCCCAACCGCTGCGGCTGGGGGAATTGTGGGCATTCCCGATCATGCTGCAGCTGGCGCTGCTGGAAAACCTTCGCCGTGTCGGGGTGCGTATCGCCCATCGACGCGAGGAGCGCGACGCGGCCATCACTTGGGCGGACCGCATGCTCGAGACAGCCGAAAGGGAGCCGAAACAGCTCATCCAATTGCTGGCCAAGTTCGCCAATGCCGATGTGCCCCTGACCGCGCCGTTCGTGGAGGAATTCTACGCCAGGCTCCAGGCTCAAGGGCCGGCCATGGCCTTTGTTCAGACCTGGATAGAGCATAAACTTCTCGAACAAGGGGTGACCGCCATCCAGTTGGCGGAGGCGGCCGGACGGACGGCCGCGACCAACCAGATATCCATCGCCAACAGTATCGGCAGCCTGCGTTTCATCGGCGCGATGGACTGGAGGAATTACGTCGAGTCGCTCAGTGTCGTCGAACAGACCTTGCGCGAAGACCCCGCGGGGATGCACGCCGGCCAGGATTTCGCCACCCGCGACCGGTACCGGCATGCCATCGAGGAGGTGGCCAGGGGGAGTTCGCGAAGCGAGTTGTCGGTGGCACGTGAAGCCGTCGTTCTCGCGCGATCCGCCTCGGAGCGATTGGGCGCGGGCGACCGCGCCGCGCATGTCGGATACTACCTGATCGATCACGGACGGGAAGAACTGGAGCGTGCCGTTGGCTGCCGTTGGTCGTGGAAATCGTGGGCCAGCCGTGCGAGCCGGCATCTGCGCTTGACGCTGTACCTCGGCCCCATCCTGCTGCTCACCGCTCTGGCGACAGCGGTCGTGCTGTCCTCTTTCGGCGGGTTCAGGCCGGGTGACTGGCGGTGCTGGTTTTTCGCAATCGCCGGCGTGATCGGCGTCTCGGCCCTGGCCGTCTCGCTTACGAACCTGGTGGTCACGCTGGTCTTGCCGCCTCGAGCCTTGCCGCGATTGGATTTCTCGGAGGGCATCCCCTCCGCTCACCGCACCATGGTGATCGTCCCCACCCTGCTGAGCCGGCCTGAAGAGGTCGATGACCTTCTCGAAGCCCTGGAGATCCGCTACCTCGGCAATCGCGATCCCAATCTCTTCTTCGCCTTGCTGACGGATTTCCGTGACGCGCCAGAGCGCACCCTGCCGGACGATGAGGCCTTGCTGGCCCATGCGCGCGCGGCTGTCCAGGCCTTAAGCGAGACCTACCGCGAGGACCGGCCGGGCATTTTCTCCCTATTGCACCGTCCACGGGTATGGAACCCCTTTGAGCGGGTGTGGATGGGATACGAGCGCAAACGCGGCAAGCTGGAGCAGTTCAACGCCCTACTGCGGGGAGGGGATCAGGCTGCATTCTCGGATATCGTCGGCGATCCGTCCTTCTTCGGTTCGATCAAGTACGTCATCACCCTGGATACCGACACGCAACTGCCTCGCGACGCGGCGCGCATGCTCATAGGAAACATCGCCCATCCGCTCAACCGGCCGGTGTACGACCCAGGCCTGGGCCGCATCGTCGACGGCTACGCGATCCTGCAGCCGCGCGCCTCGATCAGCCTGACCAGCGCGGGCAAGTCGCGTTTCGCCAAACTGTTCGCGGGTGAGTCGGGCATCGATCCCTATTCGCGCGAGGTATCCGATGTCTACCAGGATATCTTCGGGGAGGGGTCGTTCATCGGCAAGGGCATCTACGATGTGGACGCTTTTCGCCAGGCCGTGGACGGACGCTTCCCGGAGAACCTCATCCTCAGTCACGACCTGCTGGAAAGCGGGTATGCGCGTTCGGCGCTGGTGACCGACGTCGAGCTCATCGAAGAACATCCCTCCAGTTATGCCATGGAGGCCAGCCGGCGGCACCGGTGGATACGTGGCGACTGGCAGCTGGCCGGCTGGCTGCTTCCGAGCGTGCCAGGCCCGTCCGGGTCGGGTGGACCAATGGCCAGGCGGCAGCCGAACCCGCTCACGGCCTTGTCGGTCTGGAAGATTCTGGATAACATCCGGCGCAGCCTCGTGCCACCGTCGCTCTTCGTCGTGTTGGCGGGCGGTTGGCTGTTTGGTCCGGGACCGGCCTGGTTCTGGACCCTGCTGGTCGCGGGTGTGCTCTTCCTGTCCGCCTTGCTGAGGGCCGGGTTCGATCTGGTCCGGAAGCCCGGGGATCGGGATTGGCTGGCGCACCTGGTCCTGACGGGCAGATCCACGGGCCGTCCGATAGTGCTCGCCGTGCTGGCGTTGATTTTCTTGCCCTACGACGCGCTGATCTGCCTGGATGCGATCTTGCGCTCGGGTGTGCGCATGCTGTTCACCAGGCGCGGATTGTTGCTCTGGCACACCGGATCGTATGCACGCCGCAACGCGCGCCGCACCCTGGTCGATTTCTGCATGGAAATGTGGGCCGCGCCTGCCCTGGCGACGGCCCTGGCCTGGGCCTTGCGTGCCTTTCGGCCGTCGGAGGTGCTTGCGAGCGCGCCCGTCCTGCTGCTCTGGCTGGTGTCGCCGGTCGTCGGCTGGTGGATCAGTAGGCCGCTGACGCCCCCCGAGCAGGACTTGACCGAAGAGCAGAAGGCGTTCCTGCGGGCATCTGCCAGGCGAACCTGGCGCTTCTTCGCGGATTTCGTCGGTCCCCGGGACAACTGGCTGCCGCCCGACAACTTTCAGGAATATCCGGAGGCGGCCATCGCCTCGCGCACCTCGCCCACGAACATCGGCATGTCGCTGCTGGCGGACCTGGCCGCGTACGATTTCGGGTATGTTCCCGGAGCAGAACTTCTGCGGCTGGTCGAGAACACCCTGGCCACCATGGAAAAGCTGGAACGCTACCGGGGCCATTTTTACAACTGGTACGACACGCGCACCCTGAAACCGCTCCGTCCGCAGTACGTCTCCTCGGTGGACAGCGGCAACCTAGCCGGCTGTTTGCTCACCTTGCAGGCGGGACTGGTCGAGTTGAAAGATCAGCCGGTGCTGTCCCCGGGAGCGTTCCAGGGGTTGCGGGACACCTTGCGGGTGTTGGCCGATCACGCGCCCGCGTCTGTTCCGGAGCTTGCCCAGAAGATCGCGTTCCTGGGGGACACGCTCCAGGCACGCACGCTGGGCGGGCAGCCACGGACACTGGCCGACGCCGAGAGCGCGCTGGAAGAGATCTCGCGCGCGAGCGAAGAGCTGGTCGCATGGCTGCCGGCGGAAGCCGAAATCGATGGCGAACTGTACTACTGGGCCCGGGCATTCGACCAGCAGGCGCGAGCGATTCAGGACGACCTCCGATTCCTGGCGCCCGATCCGTGGCGCTCAGGCGCCATCCCGACGCTTGCGGAAATGGCCAGGGAGGGAGCGGGCGTCGCCGATGCGCCGGCCTCGACCGAGGTGTCCCTTCATCAGGGCGCAGTGGAGCGGCTTCGGTTCATCGACGATCTGGTGAATCGTTGCCGCGAACTGGCGGTGATGGATTTCGAATTTCTCTACGATACGTCGCGCGACCTGCTGGCCATAGGCTACGACGTGGGAGAGAGGCGCCGCGATCCGTCATGCTACGACCTGCTGGCGTCGGAAGCGCGCCTGACCAGTTTCCTGCTCGTGGCGCAGGGACAGGCGCCGCAAAAGCATTGGTTCTCGCTCGGCCGCCTGCTGACCAGTCATGGCGGCGACGTGAGCCTGATCTCCTGGAGCGGCTCGATGTTCGAGTACCTCATGCCGCAGCTTATCATGCCCAGTTACGAGAACACCTTGCTGGACCAGACCTGCAAGGCGGCGGTGTCCCGGCAGATCGAATACGGCCGGCAACGCGCCGTGCCCTGGGGAATTTCCGAGTCCTGCTACAATGCCATCGATGCGCACCACGTCTATCAATACCGTGCGTTCGGCGTGCCTGGCCTTGGACTCAAGCGTGGGCTGGGAGACGACCTGGTCATCGCTCCCTACGCCAGCGCGCTGGCGCTCATGGTGATGCCCCGGGAAGCGTGCGGCAACCTGCGGACGCTGGCCGCCGAAGGTTTTCTCGGCGCATACGGGTTCTATGAGGCAATCGATTACACGCCGTCACGTGTGCCCCGGGCCAAGAATCACGCCATCGTGCGCGCCTTCATGGCCCATCATCAGGGCATGAGCCTGCTGGCCTTCGGGAATGTCTTGCTCGACAGGCCGATGCAGCGCCGGTTCATGTCCACTCCCCTAGCGCGGACGACGGAATTGTTGCTGCAGGAGCGCGTGCCGAAGAAGGGGGCCACCCTGCACCCGAACGCGGCCGAGGTCAGCGCCGCCGCGCGCCCCCCCGCCATGGAAGCAGGCGCGATCATGAGGGTCTTTACCGGCCCGAATACGCCGTCCCCGGAAGTGCACCTGTTGTCCAACGGGCGCTACCACGTCATGGCCACCAATGCCGGTGGCGGGTACAGCCGCTGGCGCGACCTGGCCGTCACCCGTTGGCGCGAGGACGCCACCACCGATAGCCACGGCACCTTCATATACTTGCGCGACCGCGACACGGGGCTGTATTGGTCCACCGCGTATCAGCCGACACTGCGCAAGGCAGATTACTACGAAGCGTCCTTCGTGCAGGCGCGCGCCGAATACCGGCGCCGCGATCAGGCTATCGAAGCGCACACCGAAATCAGCGTTTCGCCCGAAGACGACGTCGAGATCCGCCGGGTCACCCTGGCCAACCTGTCGTCGCGCACCCGTCACATCGAGGTGACCAGTTACGCGGAGGTCGTGCTGGCCCCGCTCAATGCCGACCTGGCCCACCGTTCCTTCAGCAACCTGTTCGTGCAGACCGAGGTCCTGCCCAACCGGCAGGCGATCCTCTGCACGCGCCGCCGCCGCACCCCGGGCGAGCAGGCGCCTTGGATGTTCCACCTGTTGGCGGCGCCCGGCGCGATAGCCGATGAGCCGTCCTACGAGACCGACCGGGCCAGATTCATCGGGCGGGGCCGGACGGCGGCCAACCCGGCGGCGCTGGATGACGGTGACGGCCAGTGGGCGCTGTCGAACACCGACGGTTCGGTGCTCGATCCCATCGTGGCCATCCGCCGGGCCATCACCCTGTCGCCCGACGAATCGGCGACAGTGCAGATCATCTCGGGTGTCGCGGAAACGCGCGAGGCGGCCTTGGCCTTGCTGGAGAAGTATTGCGACAGGCACTTCGTCGAGCGCGCCTTTGAAATGGCCTGGTTCCAAAGCCAGGAGGTGCTGCGACACCTGGGTGCAACGGAAGTCGAAGCACAGATATATGGTCGCCTGGCCTCCTCCGTCATCTTCAGCAATGCTTTGCGCCGGGCCGCGCCCAGCGTTATCGCCCGCAACCAGCGCGGTCAGGCCGGGCTTTGGCGCTTCGCAGTCTCGGGCGATCTGCCCATTGTCCTGGTACGCATCGGGGACCTGAACCGCATTGACCTGGTGAGGCAGATGTTGCGAGCCCATGCCTATTGGCGGATGAAGGGCTTGATTTCGGACCTGGTGATCCTGAACGAGGATTTCACGAGCTACAGGGCGGTTCTGCAAGACCAGATCATGGGACTGATCAACGCGGGAGCCGAAGCGCAAATCCTCGACAAGCCGGGCGGGGTCTTCGTGCGCCGCGCCGAGGAGCTTTCCGAGGAGGACCGTGTCCTGTTCCAGACTGTGGCCCGCGTCGTGCTCACCGACACCGCCGAGACATTGGCCGAGCAGGTGCAACGCCGTATTCCGGCGGAGCGTGTGTCCGATCGTCTGGAGCCCTCACTGCGACGGGCAGCCGAGTCGGGCCATCCGTTGGCCGCGCGTGAACGCATCTTCTGCAACGGCCTGGGGGGCTTCACTCCAGACGGGCGCGAATACGTCGTCACCCTCGAACCCGGACAGAACACGCCCGCGCCGTGGGCCAACGTCATTGCCAGCCCGCACATCGGCACGGTTGTAAGCGAGAGCGGCAGCGCCTATACCTGGGTGGAAAACGCCCACGAGTTCCGACTGACCACGTGGCACAACGACCCCCTGAGCGACTTGAGCGGCGAGGCACTGTACATCCGCGACGAGGAAACGGGGGCGTTCTGGTCGCCGACGCCGTTGCCCGCCCGTGGCCGGTCCGGGTATGTGTGCCGGCACGGATTCGGGTACAGCGTGTTCGAGCATTACGAAGCGGGCATCTCCTCGGAGCTTTCCACTTACGTGGCCATGGACGCGCCGGTGAAGTTCGCGATGGTCAAGCTGCGTAACCATTCGAAACGAACTCGTCGATTATCCCTGACCGGATATTGGGAGCTGGTGCTCGGGGAATGGCGACACGCCAATCTGATGCACATCGTCACGGAAACGGATCCGCACAGCGGGGCGCTGTTCGCCCGCAATGCCTACGGCCGAGAACACGCCGATCGGGTGGTCTTCGCGCAGGTCAGCACGCTTGCGCGCACGATGACCGGAAACCGCATGGAATTCATTGGCCGCAACGGCTCGCTGGCCAGCCCCGAGGCCATGCGCCGCAAGCGTTTGTCGGGCAAGACGGGCGCGGGTCTTGATCCGTGCGCCGCGATACAGACCCAGATCGAACTGGCCGACGGGCAAGAGAGCGAGATCGTGTTTGTATTCGGCGCGGCCCGCGACACCGGCGAAGCGCAGTATTTCATACAACGATTCGGCGGGCCGGTTGGCGCGCGGCAGGCCTTGGAAACGGTGTGGGGACACTGGAACCGTACCCTGGGCGCGGTGAACGTGGAGACGCCGGATCCGGCGCTTGACGTGTTGGTCAATGGCTGGCTGGTCTATCAGACTCTGTCCTGCAGGCTCTGGGGCCGCAGCGGCTCGTATCAGTCCGGAGGAGCCTACGGTTTCCGCGATCAATTGCAGGACACCATGGCCCTTATCCATGCCGCGCCATGGCTCGCCCGCGAGCAGGTGATCCGTTGCGCCGAGCGCCAGTTCCTCCAGGGCGACGTGCAACACTGGTGGCATCCGCCGGGCGGACAAGGCTCGCGCACCCATTTCTCCGACGACTATCTGTGGCTGCCGTATGCGACCTGCCGCTATGTGCTGGCGACCGGCGATACGGGCGTGCTTGACGAGTCAGTGAACTTTCTTGAAGGCCGGGAGTTGAATCCGAATGAGGAATCCTACTACGACCAGCCGCAACGTTCCACGGAAGCGGCCAGCCTCTATGAACATTGCGTGCGCGCGATCAGGCACGGCTTGCGCTTCGGAGAACATCACCTGCCTTTGATGGGCTGCGGGGACTGGAACGACGGCATGAACCTCGTCGGCCATGAAGGCAAGGGCGAGAGCGTCTGGCTGGCCTGGTTTCTGTACGATAATCTTCATCTGTTCGAGGGGCTGGCTCGCGGCCGGGGCGACGAGGCCTTTGCCGAGCTTTGCGCCGGGCAGGCGTCGCTGTTGCTGGCCAACATCGAGGCCCATGCCTGGGACGGCGAATGGTACCGCCGGGCCTACTTTGATGACGGCACGCCCTTGGGCTCGTCCGCCAATGAAGAATGTCAGATTGATTCGATCAGCCAGAGCTGGGCGGTCATTTCAGGCGGGGGCGATCCCATCCGGGCTCGCCAGGCCATGGCGGCGGTGAATGAACGGTTAGTGCGGCGCGATACCGGGTTGATCCAGCTGCTTGACCCTCCCTTCGATCGATCGGACCTCGAGCCCGGCTACATCAAGGGCTACGTGCCCGGCGTCCGCGAGAACGGCGGCCAATACACCCACGCCGCGATCTGGGCCGTGACGGCCTTCGCCTTGCAAGGGGACAGGCAACGGGCCTGGGAATTGTTCGCCATGCTGAACCCCGTCAATCACGGCAGCCGGCCGGAGCAGATCGAACGCTACAAGGTCGAGCCGTACGTCATGAGCGCGGATATCTACGCCGCGCCGCCGCACACGGGCCGGGGCGGCTGGACCTGGTACACCGGGGCGGCGGGATGGATGTACCGGCTGACCGTCGAGACGCTCCTGGGCCTGAGCCTGGAGGTGGACCGTCTGCGCATTGCGCCGTGCATCCCCGCCCACTGGGACTCCTACAAAATCCACTACCGCTTTCGTGAGACCGTCTATCACATCACGGTCAGGCGAGCCGGGGAAAAGCCGGAACGGGCAATCCGGATGACGGTGGACGGTTCCGTGGTGGAGGGGGCAAGCCTGGATGGAGTAGGGGGGCCGCAAGGCCTGATCCCTCTCGTGGATGACCGCCGGGAGCACCACGTCGAGGTGGAGTTGCACGAAGGGATTTGAACGGCGTTCCCGCGTTTCGGACAGGCTGTCGGCTTGAACAAAGCCCCTCCGGGGAGGGCCGCCAGCATCCAGGAAGGTACGGGATGCTGCTCCGATTTTGCTCCACCGCGAGTGCAAACTGGTGATGACTGGAGCAAGGCAGTGATGACGTATCCTCATGCCATTATTGGGTAATTCCAACAGTTAAACCACCGCCTCTGGCGGTGTGACCCGAACAGGTTTGACCGTTCCTTGGTTGATTCTGTTGGTAAAAGAAGGCTCTCCAAACCAAGCCCGCCGGGGCGAGGATGAGGAGAGCCTATGCGAGAATGGGAAAGCCAAACACACGTACGCTGGTATTGCCGGTACCACGTCGTATTCATCCCAAAATACCGGAAGAAGGCGATCTATTGACTTCAATATATTAAAAACGCTCGTTGTAATCCTCATCGAGAATTGGCACAGCCACAGGTTGAGATTTCCGACAATGGCAACCTAATCAGAAGGCAACGCAAAGCGCGACAAAGTTTATGCGCAGACCTTCCGGCAGATGACCCGTGGCACGTCGTCCAGGAGCAAGGGGCGGGAGTAGAGATATCCTTGGCCAAAATCACAGTGCATCTCTCGCAAGACCTCGAGCTGCGTCTCTGTCTCTATGCCCTCGGCTACGGTTTTGAAACGCAAGCTGCGTGCCAGGGTGATGATGGCGCGTACAATCTCGCGGTCTTGAATGCTGTTACTCATTCGGCGTACAAAACTCATGTCCACCTTGAGGCGATCCAAGGGCAACTTCTGCAATGCGTTCATGGACGAATAACCGGTTCCGAAGTCGTCAATGGCAATACCCACTCCCTTTGACTTCAGCCTTGTCAATATGTGCGCCGAAGCCTCGGGATATGTCATGATAGAGGATTCAGTGATCTCAAGTATCAGAGAGGATGGAGACAGTCCTGTGGCGATAAGCGTCTGTTCAATCTGATCAGCCAAGCCTTGACGTGAGAACTGCTTAGGGGAAAGGTTTACAGAGACGGTCAGATGTTTTTCTGTAGGCAGATTATGCAAAAGACCAACCATGTCCATGCAGGTTTGTCTCAAAGCGAAGTTTCCCAGCTCAAATATGAATCCATGCTCTTCGGCCATCGGGATGAACTCACCAGGCCCTACGATTCCACGTTGCGGATGGTTCCACCGTATCAAGGCTTCAAAGCCTACCAAGCAGTTGTCTTTAAGGTTGAAGATCGGCTGATACATCATAAAGAATTCGTCGGCATCCAGGCCGCGGCGCATGTCACTTTGGAAGCTCATCGTGTGGATGGCGGCTTCGTGCATGCCTTTTCGATAGGCAACGATTCTGTCCTTGCCGAAGATTTTTGCACAATGCAAAGCAATGTTGGCATTGCGTAGCAGTTCCTCTGGTTGGCAGTTTTCTTGCGGAGCATATGCAATACCGTAGCTGGCTCCAACATGAATCTCATGGAGACCGATGGTTAACGGACTATTCAGCGAATCCCGGACACGCTTGATAATGCGCACGGTCTCGCGCTTGTTCAGGTCTTCCAGGACCAGGATGAACTCATCACCACCGTAACGACAAACAGTATCCGCCCTACGTGCGCATGAAAGGAGCCTGTGGCCAATTTCACACAGAACATGGTCTCCGGCCTCGTGTCCAAGACTGTCGTTAATGAACTTGAAACGGTCCAAATCGATGAAGACCACGGAAAAATAGCTTTCCGGCTTACGGGCGGCACGCTCGTTCGCCTGAGCGATGCGGTCCTGGCAAAGTGTTCGGTTCGCCAGGCCGGTCAAGGGGTCGTGCAGGGCACGGAACAGGAGCTGTTCCTCCAACTGTTTTCGCTCCGTGATGTTCGTGATCATCGCGAAGCTGCCCTGGAAGCTGCCGTCCTCCCCCATCACGGAGCTGGCGGACACATGACACCAGACCGCGCTCCCATCTTTCCTCCTGAACCTCCGCTCGTAATGACCAGGAACGCCGCTCCGCCTTTGGCTGATCTGACTTTCATGATCCTCGTAATCTTCTGGATACATGAAATCGACAAAAGCACGGCCCAACATCTCCTCCGGGGGGTATCCCAGGATGAGCTCCATAGTGCTGTTGACATATACCGTGCGGATATCCTGGTCGAGGCTCCAAATGCCTTCGTTGGCTGTCTCTACAATGCGGCGAAAACGCTTTTCGCTTTCCTGGATGGCCTGTTCAGCCAGCTTGCGTGTGTTGATGTCTGTGAACATAGCGAAGCTGCCCTGAAATACTCCATTCTGTGCTATCAATGGACATGCGGATATCAAGAACCAAGCTTCACTGCCATCCTTTCTCTTGAGCCGTTGTTCGTATCTACTTGATGTCCCTGTTTCTATTTGTTGAAGTTCAATTAGTTGCAATTTGCGATCTTCAGGAAAAATGAAATCGAAAAACGAACGCCCAAGCATTTCTTTTTGTTTATATCCAAGCATGTTTGCCATGTTACTGTTCACGTACGTGGTTATGAACTTGTTGTCTACTCTCCAGATGCCTTCATTAGCTGTCTCAATTATACGAATGTATGAGTTCCTATTTAAATATAAATGTTCACTTAGCAGGCTTACCAATACGCCGCACAGGATGAGAATGATCCATTGGACGATGTCGTGATTTTGTTTGAAGGCGAAGCTGCCTACAGGCTCAATGAATGGATATTGGCTCCCCAAGGCAGAGATGGCAGTGGACAACAATCCAGGTCCAAGACCGCCCGTGAGTGAGCAAAAGATAATAGGGAGCATAAACAGTACGAACATGGGATGGTAACCGGAAGCTTCGGCAAAGCTCATGCGCAGGCCAAGAGTTAGGAGTGGAAGGAGCAGAGCCAACAAATATATGGACCAACGGGGTAGGCGTCCTAGGAGTGTCTTCGACATATCACATCCCGGCATATTGGTTGGCTTTTATATTAAAGGGTAATGAGTAACATCCGGACTATTCAAAATTTTATGAATATTTGTTTTTGATTGTCTCAGAACCCACCGTATGGCCACCGCCACCGTTTTCGACTCAGTCCTGGTAGCAGGATACCAGGGTTTTATGGTGTGGGGAAGGACGTTTAAGAGAGGTTGGCACATTTTATTCCTCACGTGGCAATCAATCACAGGTCTCCAGCACCTGAAGGCTTGAGAAAGTGCGTTGGAAATTCCTGTAGGGGAATGTGATAACAAGGCGGTGGAAATATCTATACTTGGCAAGCATGGCGCATTTGGACCTGCCAGGTCTCCCCGGGCCAAACAATTGCTGATGGTGGTCCCCTGGTCCAGTATATTGCCGTCCAACGTTACTATTTCTCAAAACTGATCGGATTGGTGCTCGTGGCGGCCAAGAGGAAACGAACGCCTCTCAACACGCCGGGAAAAGAACCCGTTCATGAACTCTTGACCCCTATCGGCCATGACTGACTGGAATTTCCTACCGTCCTAGAGGGGATTTCTGCCAGGTTGCGCAAGTTTTACGTTTATAATATAAATGGTTCCGCCCCGACCATGCCATTTCAGACGTGAGGTCCCATGCAGATTTTTTCCAATCGGAGCATCCGGAGCAAGCTGCTCGTCGCCTTCTTCCTGACGGGGCTCATTCCCCTTGCCATTGCCAGCCTCGGCAGCGGCAACCTCGCCTCCAAGGCGCTCACGGCGAAAGCCTTCGACCAAATTGGCGCCGTGCAGGCCATTCGAAAAGGACAGATAGAAAGCGCCATCCGGGAACGCCTCGACAATCTCGGAGCGCTGGCCGCAGGCAGGGAGCTGAAGGACCTCTTGGCCGCTCTCGGTACCTACGGCAAGGATCTGCACTTAACTCCACAGGACCCCTTTCCTGTCGCGTCCGACGCATACGTTAAGCTGGTCCAGGGCCACGAGAAGGTCCTCCAGGACACCATTGCCTTGCACGGCTTCCACGAACTGCTTCTGGTTTCTGCCGAGCACGGCCGGGTGTTGTATTCGACGGGCAAAGGAGATGACGCGGGAACCAACCTGGAGTTCGGCCCTTACAAAGACACCGGCCTCGCTGGGGTGTGGCGCGAGGCCGTGCGCTCTGGCAATCCGGTCATGTCCGACTTCGCCCCGTACGCCCCGGGTGGCGGCGTCCAGAGCGTATTCATGGGCTGTCCGATGAAAGGCCCTGACGGCAAGGTGGCCGCCGTGGCCGTGGCGCGACTCACCCCCTCCTTCATCGCTGCCATCATGGATTCCCGGGAAGGGATGGGTGAGACTGGCGAATCCTACCTGATCGCCAGAGACGCTGTTACCGGCAAGCTCGGTTTCCGAAGCGACATGCATACCATGGGCGAGGGCAAGTACGTGATCGGCTACACGCCCGAGTTTCATCTTTCCTATTGGGAGACGTCCGTGAGTGGCGCTGCGAAGGGAGGTCTCGGGCAATTCCACGACAGCGCTGGGCACGGCGTATTTGCGGCCTACAACGGCCTGAACATCCCAGGAGTGAACTGGTTCCTCATCTCCAAGATCGACCGGGACGAGGTCATGGCCCCCCTCACCAGGCTGGCTGTCAACGCCCTGTTGACCGGCGTGGTGCTGGCTGTTTTTATCGGGTTGGCGGCGGTGCTGGTCTCGCGCAACTTCACCCGCCCCGTGCTCGAGGATATGGAGTTCGCCGAGGCCATCTCCGAAGGCAGGTTCCACACCACCTTGGAGGTGCGCCGCAACGACGAGCTGGGTCAGCTCGGCCGGGCTCTGAACGCCATGGCCGCCAAACTGCATCTTCAGGACTGGTTCAAGTCTGGAAAGGAAAGCCTGGATGACTGCATGCGGGGCGAGCTGGGCCTGCGAGAACTAGGCAAACGCTTCATCGCGGCCATGGTTCGGCAGATGAACGGCCAGATGGGGGCACTCTACTTGGTCGGGGACGACGGGGTGCTCACTCTCACCGCCAGCCACGCCTTCTCGGACCGGGAGGGCAATTTCAACCGTATCTGGCCCGGGGAGGGTCTCGTGGGGCAGGCCGTACTGGAGCGCCAGGCCATCGCATTCTCCAACGTGGCCGAAGCCACCCCAGTGCTCAACTACGGAGCCGGGGAAGTCAAACTACCGCACTATCTCGTCGTCCCGCTCCACG
>Ga0326727_10008325_pt1 | contig 26438 bp, 30 predicted proteins | sample MB2enrmetagenome_FD_207643 | JGI IMG/M metagenome (GOLD analysis project Ga0326727, IMG submission 207643) | Lab enriched peat soil microbial communities from McLean, Ithaca, NY, United States - MB29MY | ecosystem: Environmental > Terrestrial > Soil > Wetlands > Peat | place: USA: New York...
TGGGAGGGTAGTCACTCTGAAAAGAGCTAGTGACTACCTGAATGAAGGGGTAAACGACTACCCTACATAGGGGTAAAACTCACGGATTTTCCGTAAAAAACGTTCGACTGGGAGCGTGGAGATGAGCTAAGTTGGATGATAGTGCTAAATCGAGCACTGCATCGAATGGTTTACGTAAGGAATACTTGAGTTTTCTGTCAGTAACCGATAGGTTCGATAGTACGAAATTGAGAATTGCGTGTTTTTCGCTTACTTCCGAACCTCAGCCTGTTCAAAAAAAAGAAACCATCGAAACCGGACGTGCTGATTATAAAAATCCCGCATCAATGCGGAATTTTTATAATCAGCTATTAATTTTTTTACTGCGTCGTTGTGGTCGCCGTGATGGTGACATCCCGCACAATGCGAGCGATGATGGTTCCGCTTGTGTTCACGCCATAGACACGGACGTTGTCCCCGCTATTCACGCTCGTAAGCGGGATGGTAATCCACTTGGCGTTCACGATCTCGGCTCCCGATGGAACGCTCACCGTATAAGACGTGCCATTCTTCGCCGCAAGCGTGAAGGATGACGCATTTACCGCGCTTGCGGTGCCGATATAATCACGAGGCGCGCTCTGCTTTGTTACTTGGGCTGCCTGGATATTTTGCTGCTGTTGTTGAACAACCGCTGCGCGATAGGTCCAGTCACGAACCAAAGTCGCGTTGATCGTCCAATTAGCAGATTGGGAAACCGTTCCTTGGACGCCGACGAAATCTCCGGTTGAAAACTGACTGATGCTGCCGTTGGCCGCCGCAGGGAGAATGCTTGCTCCTGAAGCGACGTCTATCGTCCACGTTCCACCCCAACTATTAACGGTAAGCGTGGTGCTCGAAATGCTGGCGATGGTGCCACGAAAGAGTACTTTGCCCGCGGCTCCGACCTGGATGATTGGCTGTTCGGAGGCAGTCGTCGCCACCGGAGCTGCGGTGGTCGCCGGAGCGACGGCGGTGGTCGATGTCGTAGCCGTGGTCTGTGCGAAAACCGGAAGGGCGATGGTTGCTGCAAGAACTAACACTGATGCTGCTATAAGTTTTTTATTCATATTTATTATTGATTAGATTTTTATGCTTCTCGACCTTTGGGTTATATATGGAACCCTCCCCTGTTTAATAACGAGAAAACCGGAAAAAAGTTACTCCGTAGTTTTTTTCTGGAGTAATTGCGAGACGCAACTCGTCAAGAATGAAATAGAGAACAGCATTCCTCTCTCATAAATTCCTCTATGATCTCCACCTGGGGATCTCCTCGGGAGTTGTATAAAGAATGCATCCTTCCAAATATCGCGAATCCAACGATTTTGATGCCGCGCGGATGGCGACAACCTCGGCGTGCTGCGTAGCGTCTTTGTCGATCTTCGCCCGATTCGCGGCGCGGGCGATGATCTTGCCATCTCTCACGATGACCGCCCCGAAGGCATAATCCCCGCGCGCACGGGCAGTCATCGCCTCTTCGATCGCAGCTTGCATAAATTTCCGTTCGGGCTGAAGCATTTGTGCTATTTTAGCACAAAAAGAGCGGGTCACCCAACACCACACACCATAGCGATTTCGAATAATGTCCTTCCATTATTGAATATCTTCTGCTATACTGGAGCAATAATCAATTAATAAAAATTCACATGGCAAAAAGGGGCAGCTGGATTACCGGGCAGAAATCGAATTCAAAAAAGACCAAAAAACGGCTTGAGGCGAAGAAACTCATGCTTGAGGCGAAGAAAAGCAAGCGGCGCAAGTAAAACCGCCTGCTTTCGGTTGGGGTATAATGGTTTCATACCGGCTTGAACGAGTATGAATTTTAATGATCCACAATCACAAAATAGTGCAATAAAAAGACTCCTCGCGGCTGGCGTGGGGCTTTTTAGTATCCTCATACTCGCCAGCGGCGGCGCCATCCTTATCGCCGCCCAGCCCGCGCTTGTCGCACAGGCGCAGACGGCTGCCGCAACCGCCACAAGCGCGGCGACGAGCAGCAGTTCCCTGCAGGCCGAGCTTGACGCGAACAATCAGGAGATGGCGGTTCTGAACCAGCAAATTGCGCAGTATCAGGCTGAACTCCTGCAAGTCGGCGCCAACAAGAAAACCCTGCAAGCCGCCATCAACTCACTGGATCTCCAAAAGAAAAAAGTGCAGACGCAGATCACCCTTACCCAGACGCAGATCGAAAATACGCAATTGCAGATCCAACAGCTGGGAGGACAGATCGTGAGTGCGCAACAAACCATTGCGACCGATCAGAAAGCCCTGGGTGCCTATATGCGCAGCCTTCAGAAAGCCGACGCAAAACCGCTCATTGTACAAATGCTCTCGTCCGGTGGACTCGTGCAAACGTGGGATGATTTGAATCAGACACTGCAGATACAGAACGGCATCCAAAATGAGATGCAGGAGCTTGGCCAACAAAAGAGCAGTCTTACCGCCACGCAGACCGCCTCGGAACAAAAACAAAGCACGCTCACTGCGCAGCAGCAGTCGCTCACTGCGCAGCAGCAGTCGCTTGTTTTGACGGAACAGTCAAAATCCCAGCTGCTTACCGAAACAAATTCCCAGGAAGCAACATACGAAAAACTCCTCGCTGCCGCGAACGCGGAACTGAACAGCTTCTCCGCGTTCGCCGCGGCCGCCGGTGGAACAAAGCTGATCGGCAATCAGACCATCTGCGATTCGTGGGGATGCTATTACAACCAGCGCGACAGCGCGTGGGGCAGCAATCCACTTGATGGCACAAGCTATTCCATGGCCGCCGACGGATGCCTCGTCACCTCAATGGCAATGGTACTCACCCATTACGGCTACAAGGACGTGACACCGGAAATGATCAACTCCAATCCGAATGATTTTGCGGCATACGCTCCGGCATATCTTTTGACCACCATCAACGTTGACGGCATAACTGCCACGCGCAAAGCGGTTGCCATAGACGCCACGCTCGCCACCGGCAATCCGGTGATCGTCGGCATTGACGCGTACGGTGGCACGCACTTCGTGGTACTCGTGAGCGGCAGTAAGGGCAACTACATTATGAAAGACCCGTATATTACCGATGGCAATGACATCAGCTTTACCGACCACTATACACTCCGGAGTATTTTTGCTATCGCGAAGGTGGTCATCGGCAGTTAATACAACAGCGCTTCGACGGGGTCGTCTCGCCGAACGCTATTTTTTATTTCGATGGTGTATAATAAAAAAATCCGATCCCTATGAAGATCCTCGTGGTCGAAGACCAGGAAGAAACGGCAGCCGCTTTGAAGCGCAAGCTCGAAGCGGAATGCTATGCGGTGGACGTGGAACACGACGGCGAGCGCGGATTCTACAAGGCGCGCACGAACGACTATGATCTTATTTTGCTCGACAAAGGCCTCCCGGGAAAGAGCGGCGACGAGATCTGCTCCGGATTGCGCGAATATAAGATCGCCACGCCGGTGATGATACTGAGCGTTGCGGCGGAGATCGAAGACAAGGTCAGCCTGTTCAACTGCGGCGCAGATGATTATCTTACGAAGCCGTACGCGTTCAGTGAATTGTCGGCACGCATGAAAGCGCTTCTCCGCCGTCCGACACAATGCGAAAGAAATATACTTTCCGTCGACGACCTTTTACTCGACCGGGAAACATATTCTTTTACTTTTCGCAAGAGAACGGAATACCTGACCCCGAAGGAATTCATGATTTTAGAGTATCTTATGAAGAACGCAGGAAAGGTGGTCTCACGCGGAACGCTGCTGGAGCACGTATGGGACGAAAGCGTCGATCAGCTCTCAAAAAGCATTGATACGCACATCATGAACCTTCGCAAAAAGATCGACCCACGCGATAAAGATGCGTTCATTCGCACGGTTCCCGGACGCGGCTATATCGTCGGCGTCAAAAACAAAGGAAATAAATGAAAGTACCTCCTCACCGAACGGTCATCTGTCTGGAGACGAAAACACATTTTCATTCATTTTCCCTTAATATTTATTTAATGCGACCTGAGTATAATGTGCGGGAAAGGTCGAAAAAATCCCATACAAAAAATATTTTATGAATACATTATTGGAAAAGGTACTCACCGATCAAACGGCGCGGGAAGCAGAAGAAATGGAAATACTCGCGGCGGCACAAGATCCTTTTGAATCCTGGGGTTAACTATGGATGAAGACCTGCTAAGAAGAAAAGATATCCAAAATATCATCCTTATTGGGTCCATTGTAATGCTGGTGATTCTCGACGGCATTGTCCTCTTTCACACCATCCAGGACGGCGCAAGCTATCGCGATATCCCATTCGCGGTATTCTCGGTATTGCCAGCATTTTTCATCTTTCTCTACATACTTTCTCGGCGCGGCTTCTCCGGCGTTGCTTCTTATCTTTTGATCGCCGCTTATCTCGTAAGCGACAGCTATGCCGCGTACCGGTGGGGCGTCGGAATGCAGATGGTGCTGATCGCGTACGCACTCATCATTGTCATGGCCACCATTCTCTGCGGGACGAAGTTCGGCTTTTTTGTCACCGGCCTTATCGCGGCATTCATCATACCGTTATGGGACGCCCAAATTCACGGCGCCATCGCCACGCAAGCACAACGCCTCAGCGCAGACGATGCGATTGTATTCTCGATCCTCTTTTTCCTCATTATGATCGTCGCATGGCTGTATAACCGAGAGATAGAGCGTTCGCTCCGCCGCGCGAGAAGCTCCGAACGGGCGCTCAAAGAAGAACGCGATTCGCTGGAAGTAAAAGTCGTGGAACGCACCGAAGAGCTCCGCCGCACCCAACTGGAAAAAGTGCAACAGCTGAACCGTCTCGCCGAACTCGGGCAATTATCATCCGGATTATTCCACGACCTCTTAAATCTCCTAAACGCCATTTCGCTTCGTGCAGGCACGGACGAGGTGAAAGATCCATCGCTTGCGAGCGCATTCAACACCGCCAAACAGATCGAGGGATTCATGCAGGCGGTGCGGAAACAGATTCGCGGGGCGCACGGACGGGAATTGTTCTCGTTGGCGAAAGGTATCGAGCACGCCATCCAACTCGTCAACTATCAGGCAAACCAAGCGCACGTTCGCATCGTATTCCACCACGATCTGCACGCGGATATCCTCCATTTTGACGCGCCGTTCAAATTTCAGGAGATCGTTATTAACCTGCTCCTCAACGCCATCGAATCGTATGAAGACATCCCCCGCCCCGATGGCCGCGCGCGAAACATTAAAATAATCATCACAGAAAAGAATGGCACGGCGGAACTCAGCGTCCGCGACAACGGATGCGGCATGACGCCCACGGTTCGCGCGCAAATATTCGAACCGTTTTTTACCACAAAAAGCGGAGTAAAAGGGATTGGAATCGGCCTTTCAACAATAAAGAAAATCATAGAAGAGGACATGTCCGGCACAATCGCGGTGGAAAGCGAGCTGGGACGAGGAACATTATTTACCGTCACCTTTCCCATACACCATGAAGCAACACCAAAGAACGATCGATCGTGCGATAAAACACATAAGGAGCCAACAATCCCCTGATGGAAGCTTTGTAAGTCTCTCGAGTTTTTCGCCGGATGATTTTTCCGATGCCATTCCCCGACAGACAACGTTTTTTACCGCGAACATCCTGGGGTGCCTGCAAAATATCCCGGAGCAAACGGCCGACCTACGGGATGCCGGAATAAAGTTTTTGCTCGCCCAGAAGAGCGAGCGATGGTCGTTCAACTATTGGGCGCGTGCCGCACAAGAACGAATTACATTCCCTTATCCGGATGACCTCGACGACACGTTCGCCGCACTCGCGGCGATTGCGCGGCATAACAACGCTTTGATAAACGGCCACGCCTTTTCCGCAATCGCAAAAATTTTGACCGGGCACGAAATCCAAGCAGGAGGGCCGTATCGAACGTGGCTGGTCGCCAACAATGCCCCGACGGAATGGCAAGATGTGGATCCGGTGGTCAACAGCACCATTGGATATTTTCTGTCGCTCGTCGGCGTGCAATTGCCCCCGCTCCAAAAATTTCTTGAAGACGCGGGGTATAAGGATCAACTGACGTCTCCTTATTATCCCGGCATATTCCCCGCCGCCTATTTTCTTTCGCGATTTTATAAAAGCTGCGGAACCGCAGATACCGCGAGAGTAACGCGCGTAGCGCTAGCGAAGATAATTACCGAACGCTTCAATTGCGATGGCATTACCACACTCGAACGCGCAATGGCCATCTCTTCGCTTATCAACCTTGGGCGCGTTGAAAACTTCGCCTTGGGCGTCGCGGCCGCCGGAGCCAATCTATTAAGCGCCCAACTGGAGCGGGAAGGATTTCTTCCCTATGCGTTCTGTATCGACCCCGCGCGCGGCGGCAAGCGATGCTACGCCGGCGCGTCCGCACTCACGGCCGCGTTTTGCGCCGAAGCGCTCTCGCTCGCGCAATCACACTATGGCATTTGCAATAATATCGATAGCGCCGGTCGCTCCACCGTCACCGCGACACCAATGCCCACCATTCATGATCATATTCGCAGCCTGGCACAGATGACATGCCAGGCACTTGGCTCCGACCTGCGCGCGATGGCGAGCGCGCAGATAGAAAAGATATCCGATGAAAAGATCGCCACGCTCGCATACGAGTTCCACGAAGCGCTATATAAAAAAGGAATACTCGTTCCGCCCGACGTTATTGAACCGCTCTCGCTGGCAAATTTTTTTGGATGGATGGCATACGACATCTACGATGACGCACTCGATGGCGAAGATGGCGTGCCGCTCATCCCCTGCGCAAACTTTTTTCTCCGTGCATTGACGGAAATCTATCGCTCGCTCGGCACCTGCACCGCGGGAATAACACCGCTATTCAAAAACACCATGGATCGCATTGATAATGCGAATGCGTGGGAGCAACGCCATTGCCGCATCCCCATCTGTCCGCTGCCGTCGTTCGGCGACCGCGAGACCCTCGCCGATCGGAGCATCGGCCACGCCATGGGGCCGCTTGCCATGCTGCTTCTCGCCGGATATGACGCAAACGGAAAGGAATACAAAAGCGTCGAACTATTTTTCCGCCACTACCTCATCGCACGCCAGCTGCACGACGACGCGCACGATTGGGCGGAAGACCTTCTCCGCGGCCGCGTGAACAGCGTCGGCGTCATTGTTCTTAAGAGCTTCAAAGAAAAATATTCCGCCGATAGTAAGGAGACGATGACCATGCTCCCAAAGTTGAAAAAAATATTTTGGGAAGAAACGATCAATGTCGCCGCGAATATGATCATCGCCCACGTCGTTGCCGCGCGGCGCGCGCGGGAAAGCTCGCCGCTCTCCGGCACCGATTTTATGGAAAGCGTACTCCAACGCCTTGCGTCCGGCGCGTACCGCGCCATTGCAGAACGCGATGAAGCTCTTGTTTTTATCAAGAATTATAAGGCTTTTCCGCCTACTGGCGCACAACTATAAAAATGGTTAAGCTGGAGATAGGTCATTACCAATGGCAGAAGGGAGGGATAAAAATGGCAGTCGAAGGCTACGGAGAAAAAGCACTGACGGCAGAAGGGTTGCATAAGACGATCAAAGAGCTTCAAGCGGCACTCAATGCCGCCATCCGGGGCAAAAAACCCGGCAAGGAAGAAGCTCAGGCGTGGGCGGATCATGTTGATGGCGAGATAAACCAAGCCCTCGACCTGCTTGCCTTGAGGGAACAATATCCCGAGTTGAAGGACGCCTTCGTTGAACTCAAGACACTTGCCGAACGCGCCGACGAAAATCTGTTTCGTTACGGGACCAGAATGGGACTCCCCGAATATTTCCAATGAACGCGCCCCGCGTTTGCTAGCGCCTGAACCCATCAGACAGGCGCTTTTATTTTTTTATAGTGAAAAGTGAAATAAATTTCTGATGGCACAGTATCACATAAGTGACGGTTCAAGGTCGGCTTTATAAACCAAGCACCATTGCCCAACCATTACCATGGCCGAAGTGAATGATGAGGAGAAGTGTCCTGAGTGTGGACATGAACACACCGCGCCCGATGGCACCTGCCGGTGCGGTTGCAAGGCATAAACAAAGACCCCGGGTGTTTTGAAAACCTGTATAAGAATAATGGTTTTCAAAACACCCGGGGTCTTTGTTTATGCTTTTTATGGAATCAAGAATTGGAACTCATTGAATAAAATTAGTTACCGCAGGGAGCAATGCTCATGTGTTTTGAGGGTATCGCGGAGCCACGAAGGTGGCGAGTGTAAGCGCGCGGCCAGCAGGCCGCGACGCGTCCCTCAAAATACATGAGGGCATTGCTCCCTGCCAGTCTATTGATTCAATGAGTTCCAGATGCTTGGATCGATGTCCCCGTCCATTTTAAAGAACATCACGCCGCGCAGGCCATACTTCTTTGCGAGTGCCACCTTTTGCAACTCTGACGTAGCGTCGGGGAAGGAAGCAAAGAATGTGGTGGATGCATTCGGATTATGGGTCGTCAACACCGCCGGCTCCGTGGACGAAACGTATGTAGTAAGGTCGAGCGGCGCTTGAATATAGGTGCTCGAGGTGAAAGTGAAGCTCAACTCCCCCGCGTTGTCACGCACCGGCGTGATGCCAAGCGAGTCCGCGCGATCCATCGCGCTGAAAAAATCCCATGAACGCACCTCCTGGTATGTTGTGACGTTATTCGACCATGAAACCTCGTACTCGTAGCCGTAGGTTGGAATGCCCAACATGATCTTTTTAGGACTGATATATTGCAACGCGTATTTTACGATCTTTACTACCCAGTCCGGGTCTGCGGTCGGCGAGTAAAGCGTCCCATTTCCGCCCTTGCTCGCGTCAAGCTTGAGGTCGGTGGTCCCCTGGTCGTATGCCATCAGGCGCACCTCGTCGCAATATTTATTGAGCACGGTATAATCCTCCGGATAAGTGATATTTTTCGGGACTACCACATAGACCTCGCTTGCCGGTTCGCGCGGCACGACGGTGCATGTCAATTTCTCGCCGGCAGGATGCAGGCGCTGGGCCAATCCCTGTATAAAAAGCGAGTAGTACGGCCGCGTGGAGGTAGACATGCTCTCAAAATCGATATCGATCCCGTCGAAATTATTGCTCTTTACAAGTGCAGCAATACTGTCCTCCTCCGCCTGACGCGTCTTCGCAACAGAAAGCAAATTATAGATACTGCCGGTGTCGAACCATGCAATCGTAGGGATCACCTTTACGCCCCCTGACTGTACGGCCGAGATCCATCCGGTCCACAACCCCTTACTTATCCCAAGATCATCTTTTATAGCTCCGCCGCTTACGATCTCATACGAGAAAGGACTCACTTCGTTCAAAGAATCCATATTGACGGCAATTTGCTGCTCGCCCGACGTGCTCGTCCAATAGGGCACCCACGCGCCATAATACAACGGCGTGCTTGCAGCGGTCTTTGAGGAGACGGCGGTCGCCGTTGCGGCCAGCGCAAAGAACGGAATCGCACCCATGGCGAGCGCGGCAACCATCACTTTTATAAAATATTTTTGCATGGTTATTTTTTAATACAAATATAATCTCCTTTTTTGACGATAAAACCCTCCTTTATAAGGTTTTTAATGATATCTATGAACCTTTCGCGAGGGATTGCCAACGCTTTTAAAAGCTCTTTCGTGCTCATTCTATTCTTTTTTTGCGAAAGTGTCGAATGTATGATCTTCCCCCGTAGCTCACGATCGGATCCGATAAACGGCGATTGCCTTTTGTAATGCGCGCTGCGGCGATTGGGATTCACACGTGGCATAGCAGCAGGCATCGCTGCTCCATAATCCATGAGCGCCCAATACCATTCGCGCGGATTCTTTTTATCGATGCTCCTTTCGATATAACGTTCCAATTCCGCATCCGTTACTTTTTGCCGCTTTGGAAGGAAAAAATGGATGAACACGCGGCGGATGTTCGTTTCAATGAAAATTTCCGGCTTATTGAATGCGAACGCCATAAGCGAGCCTGAAGTTCCCTTCCCGACGCCGGGCAATTGCTCGAGCGCTGCGCGCTCGCGCGGCAAATGCCCATCATATCGCGCAACGACGATCTCCGCAGTCCGTTTTAAAAATATCGCGCGGCGATTATACCCAAGACCTTGCCACACCGAGAGCACATCGCTTGTTTTTGCCCGCGCGAGTGCGCGAAAGTTGGGGAACCGATTGATAAATTTTTCATAATACTCCTCCACGCGCGCCACCTGCGTCTGCTGGAGCATGATCTCCGAAACAAAGATGGCGTAGGGATCGCGCGTGCAGCGCCATGGCAAATTTGCACGTCCCGCGCGGCGATAATGTGCCCAGATCGTCTTTTTGAAAGCGGCGATGGTCATTATTTGCTATTTATCGTTCCTCATATTATAACAATATATAGACAACGGCTTGCATCTTCGGAGGGAACCCTATGGATCCTATGATTCGGCGGCGAACGAGACGGGAATACTCAAAGACTGAGTTGCATCGTATCAACGAAGAACTGCAAGGACTCCAGCGACAACATCAATCTCGCGAGAAAATAACCCCGAGGAAAATTGACCGGATCGAGGTCAGAAGGGAAATTCACTCCTCTCTCCGTCATCCCAACCATGCCCCGGGTGCCTAGCGCCCGGGGTTTTATTATTATTAAATCTTCATTACCCCACATTTGCATTTCCAGGAAAACTTATGATATAATGATTCCGATGTAAGTGTTCTTAGTAAGTTTCCACTGAGGAGAAGTAGGTCGCCTTACACATCAAACAGCAATTGAATGGCTACAAAATTATACGTTGGAGGTTTACCGTACTCGACGACTCAGGATGAACTCCAGGCAGCATTCTCGAAGGCTGGCGCGGTCGTGTCCACGAGCATTATCATGGACAAGATGACTGGCCGCTCTCGCGGATTCGGCTTTGTCGAGATGGGTTCCGATGACGATGCGCAAAAAGCGATCGAAATGTGGAACGGCCAAGATTTCGATGGGCGCAAGCTCACCGTGAACGAAGCCAAGCCTCTCGAGGCTCGTCCTCCCCGCCGCGAAGGCAACTTCGGTGGTGGTGGTCGGGATTGGCAGTAGGAGGGTAAACAAAAAGAGCCTGTTATTTTGACGGAAATGCCACGTAGGAACGTGACCGTCAAAATAACAGGCTCTTTTTGTTTACCTATGCTCGATAAAAATGATAAGATTAGCACATGGAAATCGCCCTTCTTGTCATCATAGCCATTCTCTTCGCCGCCATCGCGTGGCGGCTTTGGAAACCGCCGGTGCTGGTTGAAAAGAAAGAAGACCCACAATCACTGCTGCTGCTTCAAAACCAGATGAACGAGCTCACGCGGATGCTTGACGCCAAGCTCGGCGAGTCGGCAAAGGCGATCAACGATTCCACGAGCAAGGCTTTCACGCAAGCGACGGAAAGCACGCGTCTCATCCGCGAGATCACCCAAGAGCTTGCAAAGGTTGGCGAAGGCCAACGCCAAGTGGTGAGTATCGCGGACAACCTTAAAAACCTGCAGGATATTTTAAAGAACCCGAAACAGCGCGGCGTGCTCGGCGAATATTACCTGGAAACGGTGCTGAAGAACGTGCTCCCGCCGAACGCGTATCAGATGCAATATCCGTTCAAAGACGGCACGATCGTGGATGCGGCGGTGATCACAAAAGACGGCGTCATCCCCGTCGATTCAAAATTCTCGCTCGAGAACTATAACCGCATCCTCGAATCAGCCGACAAGACCGAGCGCGAACGCTACGAGAACGCATTCGCGAACGACCTCAAGATCCGCATCGACGAGACGTCGAAATATATAAAACCGGAGGAAGGCACGCTCGGTTTCGCGTTCATGTTCATCCCGTCGGAGGCCGTCTACTACGACCTGCTCGTCAACAAAGTGGGCGCACTCAAGTCCAACAACGTGAACCTCATTGAATATGCGAGTGGCAAGAAGAAAGTGATCATCGTCTCCCCTACCACATTCCATGCGTATCTGCTCACCGTGCTCCAGGGCCTCAAGGCGCTGCGCATCGAAGAGAGCGCAAAGAAGATCGGCGAGCGCGTGGGTGAGCTCGGCAAACATCTCTTAAGCTACGAGGAATACTTCGGCAAGGTGGGGAAAAATTTGATAACAACCGTTTCCGCCTATAACTCGGCAGGGAAGGAATTCAGGAAGATCGATAAGGATATTTTACGTATCACTGGAGAACAGCTTGAGCTCGAATCGCCAGCGGTGGAAAAGCCAGAGGAGCTGGGGGGAAAATAGGAAAACTATTGTTTGGTTTCCAATCTATTACCGAAATCCCTTAAAGAGACCGTGCTTGCCGATTCAACGATCGCAGAGCTCGCTTCATCGCTCACAAAATCAGTCTGAGTAAGCGTCTCTTTTGAACTATCAAGTTCGAGCTTTGATTTTGGCTTGTTTGAATTCGGATCGTATTCCACAATTGTCCCTTTATCCGCCGATTCAATCAGACGGTCCATGAACTCATGAGCACTTCCGTTACGCGCACCTCCGTCCAAACCATCTTTCTTAACCACGGATTCGAGATCATTAAATAATGCATCGACCGCCTCTGGCGTTAGCCGAGGCAACTCGTATCGCACTTCGTAATCGGGATGTACGGCGTAGTTCTTTTTATCTTCGGAGGGTTGTTCGTAATGGGAAACTTTCCCTACGAGCGTCCAGCCTCCCTCGCCATTTTTTTGCAAGCTAAAATCTCCTCGCTCCCCTCCACTATATCCCGGAACACTGCTCGATTGATCAATTGAAAAAGTTTTTTCATCTCCTTTTTTAAGATGATCCACTTCAATCTTATGCATCACTTTTTCGCCAATAAACCCTCCATTTACCAAGAGAGATGCTCCCAGCGCGAACGTCTGAAGTTTGCCCCAAATCTTTTTTTTCGGTTCTTTATCTTTTGTTTCTATTGAAGGCTCTTCTGCCGACATTTTTTCCATGGACATAGGTTTAGAATTTGAATTTTATCTTTTCCTTCTCCTCAAAAACGCGGGAATGTCCCACGCATCGCTCTCCTTCCCTGTCGGTTTGGAATTACCATTATTTTGCTCCGACTTCTTTTCGAATGAGCTTGTCGGCGCGAGCGAACTCTTTGCCATCATCTCGTCGGCCGATTCCTCGCCACGAGCGTGAACGACGGGGTTCTTTACGCTTCCCCCGGGTTCGCCGGTGCGCATTGGCGTGGACTGCTTGGCAATAAGGGATGCGCCGTTGCCGTTTACCGGCCCTTCATTGCCGGGACGGGCAAACATCGAAGAACCGCCTTGGCGCCCTTCAAAATGCGTTCCAAAAAGCGATCCCGGCTGGCTGCCATTGAAGCCTGCGGCCACCACGGTGACCTTCAACTCGCCCGGCTTGAGGTTCCTGTCGTAATAGGCACCGAAGATGATGCGCGCGCCAGGGTCTGCCGTCTGCGCAACGATCTTTGCCGCATCGTTCACCTCCGTCATCTTGAGATCGCGACTGCCGGTGATGCCAAGCAACACCGCCTTTGCGCCTTCGGGGCTGGTCTCAAGGAGCGGCGAATGCAGCGCGGCGTTCACCGCCTTCACCGCGCGATCCGGACCACTCGCGTGACCGACACCGACGATCGCGATCCCCGCATCCTGCATGATATTCTTTACGTCCGCAAAATCCACGTTGATGATGCCGGGCATTGCGATGATCTCAACGAGGCCCTTCAACGCGTTGCGCAAGATCTCATCGATCGCTTCGAATGCTTTCACGATCGGCGTGTCCTTGCCGATGACGGTGAAAATGCGGTCGTTCGGCACGATGATGATCGCGTCCACTTTATCGCGCAATTTTATAAGCGCTTCGTTTGCGATGCGCTCGCGCTGGCTTCCTTCAAAAGTGAACGGCTTCGTGACGACCGCGATCGTGAGCGCGCCGGACTGCTTTGCCGCCTCGGCGACGATCGGCGTCGCACCGGAACCGGTGCCGCCGCCAAGCCCCGCGGCAAGAAAGACGAGATCTGCCCCCTGCACTGCCTCGGAAATTTCCGAACGATTCTCTTCCGCCGCCTGGCGACCGAGATCCGGGTTCATGCCGGTTCCCAATCCGTGCGTCAAGCTTTTTCCGATATATAATTTTGTCTTTACGTCACACTCGTCAAGATCCTGATGATCCGTGTTGATCGCGATAAAATCCACACCGCGGGTGAAATCCCGCGCCATGCGCGCAACCGCGTTTCCACCGCCACCGCCGATGCCGATCACTTTGACGTTCGCCGATAATGGCTGAAACTTCTCGCTCTGTTTCCTCACGTGATGCGCTTTACGCTTGACCTTTTTCATATTAGTTCATGGAGTTTTAATGTTTCTTGTATGGTAGCAGAAATGGGGACAATGGTTAAGAGGCGCCTGCCGGTGCCGATTACGGCGCAAAATAACGGAAGAATTTCTTGAGACCGCCGCCCGACGGCGCCCTATCTCCCCCCTTGCCTTCGCTGTCCATACCCCATAAAACAAGGCCAAACGCGCCTACGAACTCAGGATCTTCCAAGTATTCCTTAAACCCGCCGCCATGGCCTTCCCACTCATCCGCAAGGGTAAAGCCGATCTGCGCGGCCAGCTTCATTTCCTGCTTGACGAGATCCGTGAGCCCCGGCAGTTTTGCTCCGCCGCCCACCAACACCACGCCTCCCGGCAACTGCCCATATTTTTCCATGAGCTTCAGCTCGTTGTTCACGAGATCGAAAATTTCCTCAAGACGCGATTCCACGATCTCCGCGATGAACTTGCGCGAGACGGCGCTTTTTGCGTCCTCGGAAAACTTCTTCATATCGACTGATTCCTTGTGCGGCACTTCTTTCGAATATGCATAGCCGTAGTGGAGTTTTACTTCCTCTGCCACATCCACCGGAACCTTCAGCCCGACCGCGAGGTCGTTCGATATATTTCCCGCACCGACCGGGAATTTGCATACGCCGGTGAGCCGATCTTCTTCGTACACACATAGCCCCGTCGTGCCGAAACCGAGATCGACGATCGCGGTGCCGAGATCGCGCTGTTTTTTGGAAAGCGCCGCGCGGGCCGCGACGAGCGGGCCATACACGAGACCGCTCACATCACCACCGGAAAGCTCCACGGCACGAATGAGCGTCTTGATATGCGGCGAGAACGCGTCAATGATCAAGCTTTGCACCTCGAGCCGGCTGCCGGAAAGTCCGAGCGGATCGATGATGTCGCCAACGCCGTCCACCATGAACTCCTTCGTGAGCGTATGGATGATCGTCCGGTTCTGTGGAAGATTCACCGCCTGGCTCGCACGCACCGCGCGATCGACGTCGTCCTGATAGATCTCCGCGTCCGCGCGCGAAACGGCGACGATACCGCGCGACGCCTGGATCTTTGCCTGTGGCGTGCCGATGCTTACATAAATATTTCGCAGTGCGGACTTAGAAACTTTTTTGACTTCCGAAAGCGCATGATTGATCGCCTGCGATGCCTCGCCAAGATCAATGACGGCACCTTTGCGGATGCCGAACGAGGGCTCCTCGCGCGCATATAAGATCATCGGACGCGGCCCACGGCATTCGGCGACAACAATTTTCAGGGACGAGGTCCCCACGTCCAATCCTGTGATAAAATCCCCTCCACCGCCAAGTCCCTTGAGCTTCATATGCTCTTATATTATCACGAAAAGCGCACGAAGAGGAGCTGTGCAAAAGGGTGTTATTTTTATCTTTTCTTAATCCTTTTTTAAAATAGATTTAATGGCTGATCTGCTACGCTATTTCTGCCAACGGCTCGTGGGCCGGTGGTGAAAGGGTATCACGACCAGCCTGCCAGCTGGAAATTCGGAGTTCGACTCTCCGCCGGTCCGCAAAACCATTGGCTTCGAAAACCGAATTTGACATCCATGGAGAACCGAGTACTATGGATATCACTGGCAGGCTGGCATGATGCCTTTCGGCACCATCAAAAAAAATCGCTCGAAGGAGCGGTTTTTTTGTTTCTTTATTTTACAACTTTGCCAAAATCTTTTTCTCCAGCGCCTCCATCTCCACAATGTCCGCCTTCTTTATATGATCATACCCAAGCAAGTGCAGAACACCGTGCAGAAGCAGCGCCTTCGCGCGCTCCGGCGACTTCTTTAAAATATCGCGATTGAGATATATCTCCCCAAGATATCTTTTCTTCGTCTCCGGATGCGGGAAATGCGCTGGCTCGGGGAACGAAAGCACATTCGGCTCGGTTTTCTTTTTTATAAAACGCGCCTTGAGCACGGCGATCTTGGTGTTATCAAGCAAAATGATATCCAGCGTCGCGGCGCGAACGCCGAGAGCCTTCAGCATCTTTTGCGCCAGCGCGGCAAGCTTACGCTCGTTCCACATCGCGGATGACATCCCCCACCATCTTGCCGTCGGCGCGTCCTTTTGCCACTTTCATAACCTCTTTCATCAGCCCGCTAAAATCGCTCGCCACGCCCTGCGCCTTTAAATCTTTTACGATCGCAATGATCTCTTCGCGAGAAAGTTCGGCGGGAATATATTCATAGATGACCTTAAGGTCGGCGCTCTCCTTTTCAACCAGATCGTCGCGCTTACCCTGTTTAAAGAGTTCGATGGAATCCTTACGCTTCTTTGCCTCCTTCTGAAGAAGAACCACCACTTCTTCGTCGCCAAGCGTCGCCTGTGGGTCCTTCAATGTTTTTTCTTTTTGCGCCGCATTTAACCCAGCGAGCGTAAAACGCAACACCTCAAGACGCGGCTTATCGCCGCTTTTCATTGCGGCCTTCATGTCGTCGCTGATTTTTTGGAAGAGTGCCATTGACGGCGTGTTGGGAAATAAGTATCCGGTTATGGCTCACTAAATGAGGCCAAGCTTCTTCTGGCGCTCGACATCGGCTTTCTTTTCCTCGCGGTGGATCGCGGATGAGCGGCGCTTGATACGGCTGATTACGCGGGTGTGGAACTTGCGCTTGCGGGTTTCCTTAACAATACCACTGCGCTTTACTTTGCGTGTGAAGGTATACAAAAGCGACTGCCCCGATTCCCCTTCCTTTTTTCGTGCTTCTATTGCCATGGAAGACAGTATATAGGAAGAATATTGATTTAGCAAGATATTGGGCTCCGGCAGGCAGGGTGTCCTCCGGGTACGGCGTTCCGTCTTGCTAGCCGACCGCCTCGGCTCTCGGCGCCTTCGCGCCTCCGAGACGCCCCGGAGGACACCCTGCCTGCCGGAGCCACTACCTTCTTTATTAGAATCAATATTCTTCCTAATAAACTTTACTAATTACCTTCCCTTTAAAACTAATGCAATCTTTGACGCGGTCGCGCTGGATGGGAGAAACTTCCCTGCTTTTGAGGTCAAAATACTGAAAATCTGAATGCTCTGGACTAATGCGGATTTTTGCTTTTGCCGGCAATGTACAGCGAAAAATGAATGCGAAAGAATCGTGTTTTTTGTGATAGTTTACCCCACTAAGATATAAGATTTTGGGCTTCACTCCCAACTCTTCTTTGCACTCACGTTCAAGAGCTTCATAAATATTCTCCCCGCGTTCAATCGCTCCTCCCGGTAGGCTCCAATGTTTATCCGCATAAGTCATTTTAAGAAGCAATAATTTCCCCGCACGATCGGTGATCACAGCGTGAACGCTGATTCTGAACTTGTCCTTATAGGCCATGGAAACATTATAATCCAGAAATAGGAATGGGACATATGTTTCAGGGGGCGTCTCGGAGGCACGAAGGTGCCGAGAGCCGAGGCGGCCGGTCAGCGGACCGGAACGCCGTACCCTAAAACATATGTCCCATTCCTATTTCTGCCGCTTCTTGATCTCTTCCGCCAGCTTCTCCAACGGTACAGCTTCTTGCAATCCACTTGTGAGATCCCGGACGATGATGCTGTTCTCGTAGATCTCTTTCTGCCCCAAGATCAGCGCCAATGAGATACCTTCCTTATCCGCAACTTTCAACTGCGCTGCCAATGATTCTTTTGACAAAGATTCCGCGACTGAAAATCCGCGGCCGCGAAGGTCCTTCAAAATGGCGAACGCTCTTTTCTTGGCGAGCGCGCCGGCGTGGGCAAGAAACACGCGCTTGCCGGATTTTCCGCCCATCACAATCTCCTTTGCACGCATGACGGCAATCAGCCGCTCCGCTCCAGCGGCGCCGCCCATGGCGGGCGTTAGATGCCCGCCGATCGTTTCCATTAAATAATCATAGCGTCCGCCCGCGGCCAGCGCCCCGATCTGCGCCTCGTTGCCATCGGCATAGATCTCAAACACCGTGCGGCTGTAATAGTCCAAGCCGCGCACAAGATGATGGTCAAGCTCGTACGGAATATTTACCTCATCGAGATATTCAAGGACCGACTTGAAGTGCGCACTGCACATCACACAGATCTTATCAAGAAAATTCGGTGCCTTATCTTTGAGCGCGATACATTCCGGTTCTTTGCAATCGAGCAACTTGAGTGGATTTACCTTAAGCCGGCGCTGACAATCCTCGCAGAGCGCCGCCTCGTGATTCTTGTAATACGCAGTAAGCTGTTTTTTATAGATCGGCCGGCAGACACGGCAGCCGATGGAGTTCACTTTTACGAGGGAATTCTTGATCTTCAGATCGTTCAGCAGGTCCCAAAACAACGCGATGATCTCGGCATCGTAGATCGGATCGTTCACGCCGCCGAGCGTCTCGAAGTCGATCTGCGTAAACTGCCGCGCGCGCCCGAGCTGCGGACGCTCGTGGCGGAAGATCGGTCCCATCGCGAACAACTTCTGCGGCTGGCCCAAACGTGAAAGTCCATGCTGCATATACGCACGGGAAATGCCCGGCGTGTATTCCGGGCGAAGCGCCAAAAAATCACCGCCTTTTGTTTTGAGCGTATACATTTCCTTTTGCACCACATCGCTCTCCTCGCCGGACGTCTTGTTGTAGAGCTCGGCGAATTCCAAGACCGGCGGCTCGATCCGCGAGAACCCGTACGCCGAAGCAAGCGAGTGCGCCACGCCCTCGATCTTTTCCCAATACGGCGCGTCGGAGGGCAATACATCGTGCATACCCTTCGCGGATTGAAACGCACGCGCTACTTCCTTTGGTTTTTCTTTCTCTTGCTGAGGAGTAGGCATAATGACAGTTATGAAGTTGATGGCAACGTTGACGTGCTATACTGCGGAGCGCTAAAAATCTGGACCGCATTGAATGGCCAAAGCCGGAACCGCACGAGTCCCACGATGTCGCTCGCAGGGAGCGGCCCCCAACTGCGGGAATCGTAGCTCACCGCGCGATTATCGCCCATCATAAAGTACGAGCTCGAGGAAAGGGTAATGTCTTCATCTCCCGACGTAACCGTGCCGTTCGGCAAATAGGTTTCGTTCAAAACGAACCCGTTGGGATTCTGCTTGTTATAGATCGTGATCGTATCGTTCTTGATGACCACGCGCTCGCCCGGCAGGCCGATGACGCGCTTAATAAGATAGGTGGAATAATCGCTCACATCGTGGAATACCACCACCTCGCCGCGTTCCGGCGGCCGGATGCGGTAGGTCAATTCGTCGGTCAACACATAATCGCCATTGGAGAATGTGGGTACCATGCTCGTGCCGCTTACGAGAAACGGCTGGACGAGAAACGACCGCACGATGAACACCGCAGCAACGGCGATGATGGCGATCTCCAATACCTCAAGCAGCGACGCGAGGAACTTTCTCATGTGGGTGGTTAAGTGTACTCATTATATAGAAGATGTAATACAATAATCAAGCATGGAGACCACGCTCATCATCGGCCTTGGAAATCCCGATCCGGCACTTGAAGGAACTTACCACAACGTGGGTACACTTGCGGTGCAATGGATCGCGGAACACGCGGTGGAAAACGGCAGCGCGGCGGCGAAGGCGAGCGATGCCATCGTTCCCCCGCTAAAATTTCGCGCACACAAAAACAGCTTTGCGTACGCAAAAACAGAAAAGTATATTTTCATTCGCCCGCTCGTCTATATGAACGAATCGGGACGTGCGGTCAAAGACGCAATGCATGTTTTTGGTGCCGGCGCAAAAGATATCGTCATCGTCCACGATGACAGCGATATCCCCGTCGGCGACTTCAAGCGCGTAAGCGGCGGCGGCTCCGCCGGGCACAACGGGATCAAGTCCATCATTGAACATCTCCACACCGAAGACTTCGCGCGCATCCGCATCGGCATCCGCGCGGCGAACGAAGCGCGCCGAAAGAAAGCCGGCGACTTCGTGCTCTCCCCCATCGCCGCCGCCGACAAAAAAATCTTTGAGTCTGTTTATAGAAAAATAAGGGATAGGTACTTTGAAGTATAGAAGATTAAATATTTCAAAATACCTATCCCTTATTTTTCTATAAACCGCACTTCCTCTTGTTATCAGACTCTCTCTTTCTATAATCTTAATCCGCTGGATACTAAGAAAATATATCCTCCTATCTTTTCTTAGTATCCAGCGGAGGAAAGCGGGAAGGACATTGAAAATGCGTATGCTCCGCCGCTTGCCTGGATATTCAGCAGCGGTAGGGTCACCGTTCCAAAGTGAGGATCCTTTTGAAGCGCGTTCTGGAATGCGGCGATCTGCGTCTCCGACGGCGCGGATCCGGTAACCACAATGGGGGCACTGGCGGATTGGAAGGAAATGTTGCTGAGGGTGACATCGTTCGCCGCGGCAATGGTGTTGATATCGGCGATCATCAAATAATTGTTATTGGCTTGGCCTTCCGCGTTGGCGACCAACGCCACCGACTGGTTGAACGCCGTGGAAGACGCCGTGAGCGCCGTGGTCTCCGCCAATCCGCTTCCCTGCTGGGTGAATCCCACCGACGATTCTATATTTGATTTCGTCATGCCCAAAAAATTATCGACAAGAACAAACACGACAACGAGGCATCCAAGGACAACCGGGACGATGACCCGCCAGAGGATGAGAAAATCGATCATGCGCTCCTCGTGAAAAGCGTCCATCGCGCCCTCGCCCGAAAGATTTATCTCCTCGTCTTTGATGTCGGCATGAAGGCCTCGCAAACCGCACCCGAACGCCACCAGCCATTCCGAAGAGATCTGCTGTTCCGTATCGGCTAGCGCAAACGGGATCACCGGCAATGCGGACGATGCCCGTATGGCTCGCGCCGCCTCTTCTCCGAATGCCACTGCGGACAGAACGACGCCGACAAGCGGCTCCGGCCAATGCTGGGAATAAAAATTGAACACTTGGCGCATACTTGAAGCAAGCGCTTCTTCGAACCTTGCAACGGCAATCTGACCTTTCTCGTCGGCGATGTCCGCCCACGGGGTCGCATATTCAAAATAAAGGCTGCCCTTCCGGACAACAAGAAAATCGATTCCCGCACTGCCGATATCAACCATCAGATACGGCTTTTTCCTATCCGCACTGGCGCCTTTTTCGCGGAACGCACGGACGAGCGCGAGCGCCCGGGATTCGAGACCCACCGTGATGAACCCTGCGGCGTAAAGCGCCTGAGTCATATCGTCCACGATGGCCTTGTCCACGAACGCCGCGGCGACCTCGGAGCGGAAGGTTTCCTCGTCGCGGCCCAACAACTGCCATCCAAAATACGCGCGGGAAATATCCATCGGAGATATCATCTGGACGTTGAGCTCGATCGCCTTATCAAAATCCCCTCCCTCCATGAAGGGCAGCGTAAATACCTGGCTGTACATATTGACCGAACTCATCGCCACAAACACATTCAGCATCCTTTTTTTTCTTTTCGCCGCCGGCAGCTTGGATCTCAGCTCACGCAACGCGGCGTCGAACGCCGGCGCGTCTTTGATGACTCCCTTTTCCATGATACCGGGCGCAAGACGAACCGCCTCCATCTGCCACGCGCCACGGTAAAGATACGCAAAGCGCAACACCTGATCGCTGACCTCAAGGCCGTCCGGATGGACACTGACCCTCAGGAGAGAAAGAATTTTTTGGAAGTAATGGTTCATTATTGGACGTCCGCCCATGAAACGACGCTGACCTGCCCCGTGGCCGCATTTTCCGAAGCGACCACATTGATCTTTTTAGTATGCCCCGAAATGGTCACTACGGAAAGGATGGTCACCAGGCCGGAGGCGGGAGTATTTTGCGTGACGGTGACGGTCGCCATCGTCGAACTCGCCACGGAAACGGAGTAGCCCGTGCTCGAAAACTGTGCATTGCGATCAAGCTGCAAAAGTCCATCCTCTGCACCCGCGGTGGCGGCCGCTTCCGCCTTAAACGCCGCCGCGACGCCATAGCCCGTATTGATGTAAGACAACGCAAGGTACGCGATCAAAATACCGGCAACGGCAAGGATTCCGCCGATAAAGAATGTCAGCGCCAAAAACGCCTGACCTTTCCTGTTATAAAAATAACGCTTCACATTGATTATTATATCCTTTTTTAGCCCAAGAACGAAGTTGACTTCATGCGTTCAAGCTGGTATAAGATAAACAGAACGAGCGGAGCAAAAAATCGCCCGGCAGTTCAAAAATTGAAGATGAGGCTGGCCGAGGAAGGCTGGCCATAGGAGAAACCATGAAGCTGATGAAGAACATCCTCATGGCCGGCATCGCGCTGGTCATTGTTGCAGTCCTCGCGGGCTGTGCAAGCACATCGGGCTCAAGCTCCGGAGGAGGCGGTGGCGAAAAAATCACCCCGACCATCACGTGGGCCACGCCTGCGGCCATTGTCGTCGGCACGCCGCTCAGCGCTACACAGCTGGATGCGACGGCAACCGCCAGTGGCACGAGCGTTGCCGGAACGTTCGTGTACAATCCGCCCGCGGGTACCGTGCTCGCCGTCGGAGCAAATCAATCGCTCAGCGTCATATTCACGCCGACGGACACCGCCGATTACACCGAGTCAACCGGCGGCACGACTATCTCTGTGACGGTGAATGAGAGCGTGCCGATGGTGGCATACGTGGACACGGACCAGGGGAACAACGCATGCGGTGGAACAGATGCAATTTGTACCAACATCTACACATTTCCGGTGTCCGACCCATCCAACAGGACTCAGCTCACCGCCAATTCACCGGCGGAGCACTGGTCTCCGACAATCTCGCCGGATCGCGCGTGGATTGCTTACACCGCGAACGTCCCGGGTAGCCTATGCACGGGATGCGGCTGGTTCGCGATTTACTATACCAAAACGGACGGCACCGGAACGCCGACACTCGTCACGAACGGTTATACCGGCACTGCAAGCGGTGAATCGTACGATCCGGATTGGTCCGCGGATGGCAACAGCCTTTCATTCGCATACATTGACCGAACCCAACCCGCCGGCGGGGTGACCACCGGCATCGGCATTTGGAACAAAACCACCAACACCACGACGCTGTTTCCCGCAACCGAAGAAATTCACATGGGGAACAGTTTCTCCGTCCCCGGGCATACGCGGTTTTTGTCTGATGGGCGCGTGGCTTACACCAGCGCTCGGTCGAATAATTGGCAAAACTACGTTGCAAGCGCCGACGGATCGACCATCACCAACTTGAACAACAGCTCAAGCAACGACGGCGAAGCAACCCCATCGCCTGATGAAACGAAATTTGCTTTCGTCTCCGACCGGAGCGGCGTCAATGCGATCTACACCATGACACTCACCGGCGGCAATGTAACACAGGTGAGCTTTCCTCCGACCGGGGATCCGCAAAATGTTTTCGACAGCGATCCCGCGTGGATCCCTGACGGAAGCAAAATCATGTTTACCACCGGAAACGGTGGCGGTATTGATACCGTCAATTCGGATGGGAGCAATGGCGAAGCGCCGTTGCTTGGCAACTGGGCGGCATCATCTCCCTACTGCCGCTAACTAGCACTTTTCAACCCAAGCCCATCGGAATCCTCCGGTGGGCTTATTTTTTAATGACACCCCTGAAGCTGTCCGTTGGTTACGTTCGCATAAATATCGCAATAGTAAGTGGTCGAGCCGTTCTCGTTGTTATGGCACGCAGCGATCATTCCTTCGTCAGCGACAACCTGAATCGGCTGTCCGCACGCGGGAGTACCAACAAAAGCTCCAACGCCTCCGCTCGCCTGAGGCGTATTACAACCATTATCCTGACTATTGCATCCTCCGGCAGCAGTAACGCCCAGACCTCCAGTATAGACAGCAGTGACCGACGGACTGCAACTGTAATCATAGTTCGACTCCCCACCGTCATCGTATAGCCCGGTCGTAAGATTCATATTGGTCACCGCCGGTGTGGTGAACCAAATGGTTTGACCGGGGAAAACGCTGGAGTTAGAATCGTTGCAATCATTGTATCCTTTCAAATTATAACGATGGACATAGCCGGTGCGTGAAGAAGAGGTGGAAAACATGATGCTGCCGGATGCTGCAGAACTATAACCATCGCCATCGCCATCTATTCCGTAGAGATATCCCTGCTCCAGAATACCACTCCCATCATTTATATTAATACTTCCTCCACTCGAAATCTGGATGTTATATCCGGGAGTATAGACAAACGGAGCGCTCAGCGTTAGGGCGCCGGAAATATTAGTATTGGCATTTTCTACGCCGTCAATAGAGCTTATCGCGCAGCCAGGAGTGAACGACGGAGTTACCGTTGAACCGACGGTGGGGTCGATCGGTATTGAGCACGCGTCCGACCACGCAAGCACCACCGAGTTCGTGTTGCCTGCGGAATCTTTTACCACAAATGTGGTGGCGTAGGTCGTGTCGTGCGTATCGTGCACCATCCATGCGCCTGAGTACGTTTCATCCCCTCCCGTTGCTGCGAGCGCGACGCCCTGACCCGCCTGCCCATTCGTTTTCTCCTTCGCCGCCGCGACGGGCGTGGCACTGTTCACGAACGCCAAATTGTTTTGCGAATCAATATAATATTTTTGCGGCAGCAGTTCGGAAACCTGCGTGGGGCCGATAAGCGAAAGCTTGAGCGTCGTCGTGCCGTGGTCGGTTTGGATGAGCGCTTCCGCGGAAACGATCGGGTTCGGATCCTGCAAGACGATCGAAAGATGTTGCGTATCGCCAACGTGGACGCCCAGCGGGTCGATCGTTGTCTGGACGATTTTCGGCATCGAACTCGACGCCTGCATGACCTGATACGTTTCCGACGCGTGCGGCAAGAGCGTCGTATCGTTGTGAGCCACGGCTTCAGTGGCGTCGACAGATGCCGCACCCGCAGTCGTCGCACCACCGCCGGCGATACCCCCCGAATTATTTTTCGCCGCCGGGAACGCCGGCACAAAAAGAATGCACAGCGCGGCGACGATCGCGACCACCATGATGACCAAAGGAATAAGATATGCTTTTTTCATAATATTAAATGATACTGGTTTTCGGCAACATAACTTTGAGGGCGGCCCTTTGCGTGCTGCTGATCGGATTTCCGGAGATTCCCAGGATCGCAAGATACTTTAAGCCGGTGAGCGAGGGCAAGGACGACAGCTGGTTTTGAAAAAGCGAAAGCAGCACCAGATCGTTCATGCTCCCCACCGCAGAAGGAAGCACCGTCAGCTGATTGCCGTTGAGCCAAAGATCCGTCAGCTTGGTCAGCTGGGAAATCTCCGGCGGAACCGAGGTAAGATCGTTGTCCGCCAAATCAAGGTACTCCATATTTTCAAATTGCAAAACCTCCGTCGGAAACGACGTCAGTTTTTGATTGGACAGATCCAAAAAACAAACCGCGCCCGGATCTTTTTCCGCGTCGGCAAGGTTCGAGAATTTCTGGCAGACCTGCGGACGCTCCGCAATGAGCGCCTGTTCGCTCGCACTCTGCCCGGCGGGCGTACTCGACGCCACCGAAGGCACGGCTTGCCCGGCGCGGAAATGCCGAACGACCACCGCGGCGGCGATGATGGCGATCGCCGCAATGATAACGATCACATCCACGATCACTATCTTTTTTTTCTCCCGAGGATCCATGATTATTGGTTTTTGATGATCAGTCCCGTCGTACTCGACTCGTTCGCCGGCGCGAGGTTCGGCCATTGCGCGGCATCAAAGCGCGGAGCGGTCAGGTTATACGAAACCTCCCCCGCCGCCGCGGCGTGGATCACGAGCGTATCCGCCGCCGCATTCTTAGTATACCAAACATTGCCGTCGAACGACGGGGTAAGGCTGACGATCAGCTGATCCATCGTGTTCGCCAAATTCGTCGCCTGCGCAAAGAGCCAGAGATCGCTCCCCTTCGGTGCAGTGGCAAAGTCCATCGTGTAGCTGTACGACGCGCTGGTGCCGATACCATCCGCGTTCTTCTGCAAATCCACCGTGCCGGCCGTCTCTTCTTTTTCGCCCGTCATGCCCGGAACGTAGGTGGAATAATTCGTGCCGCCGATCGTGTAGAGCGGGTCGATCGTGTTCGCCGTCAGCTTGCCGGTAAAGTCACCCGTGCCGTTCACGGTGAGAGTATAAGCCGGCGCCGTGGTACCGATGCCGACGTTGCCGGAATTATTAATAACCAAACGGGTAGCAGCAGCCGTTTCATCAAAGAAATTGAAA